>Ga0247723_1000476_pt1 | contig 27681 bp, 43 predicted proteins | sample MSEWelMarce5H_FC_FD_189079 | JGI IMG/M metagenome (GOLD analysis project Ga0247723, IMG submission 189079) | Subsurface sediment microbial communities from gas well in West Virginia, United States - MSEEL Well Study Marcellus 5H_FC | ecosystem: Environmental > Terrestrial > Deep subsurface >... | reverse complement strand
CAGAAATAAATAATACACAAACATATAAAGATGAGTAAAAAGATAGTAAGACTTACTGAGTCTGATTTAAAACAATACATTAATAAAGTTGTTTCAGAACAAACTGTACAACCACAATCGGGTACAACTCAACAAAAAGGTATGGGGGCAATATTAAGACCTGAAAACAATAAACAGAGTAAAGAGTTTTTGATTCAAGTTTTAATTAATCATTTAAACTATATGAAGACCGACCAACGATTTCAACCTAATGAAGTTGCACAAACAATTATTAACGATTGTAATAACTTCTTACAGAAAAAAGACATTTTCAGATAACATACGGACCCTCCTAACGGAGGGTTCTTTATTTATGGGGTATTTATCTATATGAAAAACAATATAGTTAAAATAGTAGTGGGAGTATTATTACTCATTATCCTATACTTTCTAATCTTTAAAACAAACTCAGAGGACAAACCATTTAATCAGATTCAATTAACAGAGAACAACTTTATATACAATGAAAAGTTCCCTACTTACTATGACACCATACTGATGGTGGCCATGGATAAAGCGGAGTTAGCAGGATTTAATGTTATGTTAAGAGAATTAACCGACGGAGCTAAAAGTCAATTCGACGGGGAGTTAAAGGCACATATAAGATACGAGAATGATGATTTCTATATATTCATTGGTAAAATGGACAGAAACGAAGCAATTGAGGTATTATCACATGAGGTTATTCATATGTTACAATATAGGTCCGGTAATCTAATCTATTCAAACGGGCAGATTACATGGATGGGTGAGACATTAGATCTCAACTCTAAGGAGTATGAACAAAGACCTTGGGAGATTGAAGCGTTTCAGAAACAATCTAAATTAATGGGTATGGTTAAGGAATCACTATGGGGAGATAATTAATATTTATATACTGTATGAAAATTCTATTAACAGAATCACAATTATCTCAATTAATCGGTGGAAATAGTTTCTTTGACGTCTTTCATAGAACAAGTTCAAATCCTATGGACGTGGTAAAAGGGTTTATCAAAAGAAGTGATGCTCTATATGGAATATTGGACAACTACGTATACGGTGAAAGACAAACTCGTTATGGTGATAATATTATCCATTATAAAGTCCCAAACAACGGTAAGGTCATTATTGTTGACGAACAGACCGCTGAGAGATACTACGGATCAAATTATGATTTAAAATCCCAATTCATGAATTGTTTGGGAGATGATTTTGAAAGATTTGATAAAACCATAAAAGATTATTCGTTTGATGAATTGAAACATGGAATGCAAGTATCCATGGGTTATGGGTTAAAATTAAAAGATTTAGGTTTATTAAATAAGATTGATGGTTTTGTATACGGTAATCGTGATGAAGTTGTGGTTATTCAACTCTTCAAATCGGAAAATGCGGTACCATATTCGTACTCAACGGATAATGGAGAAACATGGACTAAAATTAATGGTGGAACACAACGTCAAACTAAAAACGATGTTGATGAAGCATCTGTTTATGATTTTAATGACCCAAGTGAAAAGGTGGCAAAATACAAAAAGAAAAGAGAATATAATGATTTAAAAAAGGACGACGTAACAAACCAATTTATTAAAAAGATAGGTAAGTTTGAATTTTATTATTCAATCAATGAAGAAGAGGGTGAATTTTTGATTTCAGTTGTTGATTCGATTAAAAAAGTAATGGTGGCAAAGGCACCATTTGTTATGAAATTCAGTGAGATGGATTTTGAAGCGTCCGCACCATATGTCGATCCTGAGTATAGAAATATCGGTATAGGAACACAGATTTACAAAACAGCATTAGATTTTGGTAATGTGGTGTCCGGAATTAACAAATCACAATACGCAGTTGGATTATGGAAAAAAATGTATAGAGAACTAACAAATAAGATGGTTGCAGTTGATCCCGAAACAAAAAAAGAATATCCCGTAACAATGGATGAAAATGGTGATTTAAAAGTTGATGGTAATGACGACATTAAAATATACGGAGATGAGTCAAGGGTCTATTTAAAATTATACCAAAATTAAGATAATGAAACTAATTAATACCCTATATGAGACCGTTATAGACCTTCACGAACTACGTGGTGGATTATATAGGGAATTGAGAAAAGATCACCCAGATGTCCCCGAATGGGTCTTTAATGACCTTTATTATACCACCGCCAGATTTAATCCTGAGATGATGGACCCCACCCACCCTAAGTACCAGTACTTTCAAGACCTAAAGAAGATTAAATGGAAACTCTTTCCGAATCTTCATATTACCATGGATAAGTTGGATTCTGAGTCAAGACATAACATTGGACCTCGTATTAAGGGTGCAATGTTATTCCCCGGTGATAAGGAACGTCATGAGAAACAAAAGGAACTTCTTATGACCGGTAGTAGAAAACCACTCATTATGGTCATGAATACAAAGGAGAGAGGTAAATTGGAAATGTGGGAAGGTTGGCATAGATTGGTTCAGTTGTTTATAATGTTCCCTGACGGATTTGATTATCCCGTTTATCTCGGTATTCGTTAGATTTTAACATACCACCCTAGGAAATCTTGGTATACAATATATTTATTCATAATGAAACTAATTGACCTGTTAACGGAGGAGATCGAAGAACCAAAAGTTAGATACTTTGGTAATGTTCCAGATGGTTATAGTGGTTCACCAGAAGATCATAAGATGATCAGGAAGATGAAAACCATCTATAAAACCTTTATTAAGGGTCGTGACAGGGTTCGGATATATTATGGTAATGAATACCCTCCCCTTGATGTATCCTACGAATTACCCCCTTTAAACGACGTTGTAATCCTTATTGACTATCCCAGTAAAAGAGCACTTAAAAATGGTGAGGAAATTGAGTATACGTTTGATGTTGTTGGTAAGGTGAAATATACCCTCCATAACTTTGAAACACAAGGACATGACGATATTGATAGATTTATGATGCATAAGGGACATGAAATATCATTTGTCTATAAAAAAAGATTTAATAATTTTGGTGTTGGTATCAGTTCTTAATTTCTAACCTCCGATAACCCCGTTCACGGTTTTCGTACGCCGGAACCCCCGTTCGCATTTTGTGGACCATAATTATAAAACATTATTAAAAAATGAGGTATTTATATATGAAATACATTACTGTAAAATGAAAAAAGATTTAAACGAACAGATTTCTCGTATTAAGAATATGATGGGAAGAATTACAAACGAAAGTTTTGACGATATGTCGTATAAGGTTGATTCCCGTAGCAAAACTAAATCACCAGAACAGTTAATCAAATCTATGACAGATAGATTAATGACTGCGGTACAAATGCAAGAATGGTCATTGGTTGAAGAGGTTGCAATGGATGCTCTTAACTACGTTAATAATGTATTAGGTAAAGATAATGAGCTATCACAAAATCATATTGATGATTTCGACACACAAGTACAACCTGAGGAAATGCCAGATTATGATTATCAGCAGAGACAAGCGGAATATATGAATGGAGAATATCCTGATGACGAAGATTAATAAAAAATATAACCCTCCCCACACGGAGGGTTTTTTGTTATATTCAAATATTTATATACGATATGAAAAAATTAATTTTAACAGAAGGTCAAGTAAAGTATATTATTAATAACTTAATGGAACAAGGAGACATCGGAGATCCTCGTTATAGAGATAGAAAAGCGGAAAAAGAAACTAGAAGAGCACAAAAAAATTATAAAGAAGGTCCGTTAGATTGGGGTGGCGGGTTTAATGGAGGATTCAACTTCAATAGTCAACAGGCGGGCGCTGTGAATGTCGGTAATAGTTTATACAAGATATCATATCATACCATGGCCAATAACCAAGGTAAAGCGATGCCAGGTAAACAAACACCACCAAAAGAAACTCCACCACAAAAAGAAGAACCAACATTATCTACATTTACAGTTCAAGGTTCTTCATTACCTTATGCTGATAACATGGTTAAACCATATTTTGACAAATATCCTGATGCCTTAGCTACATTTAATGGGATATTAACAAAATTTGTCGATTATATTAAAAATGGAGGTGGTCCAAATTTAACAAATGTAACAATTAAAGGTAGTGCGGATTCTGCGGCACCTACAACAGTCGTTCCAGCAGGTTATAGTAAATTAGACCACCCATCCGGAAGACCATATAATGGTTTGACTGATCCTATGGAAAGAAACCAATATCTTGCCGATACAAGAGCCTCAGAATATGCAAAAGTTCTATCGTATAAAGTTAAAGAACTAACGGGTTTTGATTTAAACATAAAAGTTTTACCGGGAGATAACTATTACGGTCAAGCGGGTAAACGAGGTGATCAGTTTAGAAATATTGTTTTAACACCTAATGCTGGTGAATTAAAACAAACACAACCTGATCAACCTGAAACACAAGCAACATCAACACCTGCAACATCTGAACCAGGACAAAATGTTAAAATTGCGAGTGTTCCATATAAGGTTCCCGTTTACGAAGACGGCGAAGGTTATTTAGTTAATGGATACAACGTTACCGATGGTAGAGGTAATAATTTTTATGGTATATCGGATAAAAATGCGAGAGATATGCAATTACCCCAATTATTTACTGGTACAATGGAATGTGCCATAGATAATAAAAAAGGTAATTTTTATGTTGGTAATGAAATAGTTGGTGAAATACAACAAGGAGATGGTGGTGGCCAATTTGAAACGTACGGTAAAGAAGTCCAATATTTTGTTGGACCAATAACAACCATAAGAGAGACTCGTGATAATGAAATTGATGGTCAGGGTATGGTATCGGTATCGTATCTTGCTAATGTATATTTCTTATTTTATAAATAAATCACTCGGTTAAAAAGACTGTACATACACCTGAACAATAATAATTTTTTGACGGATCATATCATATAGAATAGATTGTCCATACTCCGTTTTGGACGGTATATTCAGTTCATCACCACTTAATAACGTATATCTATGAGGAGGTGATTTCATAAAATTACTAACGGATCGTCTACCAAGTGAATCATCCAATTCTTTGTTATAGTTTAAATAAGTGATATTTTCCTTTGCGCCAACTTTATAACCAAACTTTCTAACCCTATCATCCACCGTTTTATGTCCGATAGTAGGATTATCATGTGTAACATTACCACTGTTTAAAATGTATTCTGCTTGAATTCTTGCCACCTTACATAATGTCTGATTCATTACTATTTCAGATTTAATAGAACTGTCTTTACGAATCTGTTTAACTAATGAAAACACAGTTTCACCAATCACTTGTGTATCCTGTGAATACACTAAATTACTGATAATCAATAACTTAACTAATAAAAAGTACTTCATAACTGATATATTTAAAGCAAATGTAGATATATTTTATGATATACAAAAATATTTTTATTGTAAAAGATATATTTATATAGAAAGATTTTAATGTATAAGAATTTTAATATTACCGAGTCCGAAAAAGAACAAATACTTAATAGACTTAAAGAGAATGGTTATAAACAACCAACAAATAAAAAAGTAATATCCGAAGAAAGAAATTTTAGTTTAGATGATATTCAAAATCATTTTCATGTTATCGTTAAAAATGGAAGTAATGTGGTATTACGAAGCAAAGAAAATAGAAAATACGGTATATTCAATATTAAAAAGAGTTATTGGGTTGACGGGTACGAACCATCATTCGATGAATCGGATCTTTCACTTTATACCTCAGAATCCGAAGAATATTTTATATTAGAAAAATTTGTTAGTGAAAACGGTGATACGTTTTATATTTTGAGAAACACCAATATGGATGATGAGTTTCCGGTTGGAAAAATATTTGGTCAGAGTGGTTTTGATGAGGCAATGGAAGGTCTTACACTTGTTAGTGATTCTGAAGAAGGTCAAGAAAAGAATCAAGGTGGTCCCGACCCAAAATATACTGATAGTGTTTATGAGGAAGATGGGTTGAACGAAGGAAAAAAAATATTAATTAACACATTTAACAGATATTTATAATAAAAAAAATATGGAACAAACATTAACAGATTCGTTGAATAATACTATTGTATTCAAATATGATGAATCAACCGATTTAGTTTTCGTTAAAAATAGTGCCGTAAGTGTTGAATTTATGGAAGTTGTAAAAAACATTGATAGTGCAGTAATTGAGTTTGATGTTATTATGATCCCCGACTTTTGGGAATATGATACATGGTCAGATGATGAAACTCGTGGTAAGTTAAAATTATTTTGGGACGAAAATAAAAAAGATAAATAATAACATTAAGACCCTCCCTCGTGGAGGGTTTTTTTTATTATAATATATTTATATAACAAAAGATATTAACATGGGTCAAAGATTAACAATCACAGAATCAGAAAGAAATAGAATAAAGGATTTATATGAACAAAATAGAATTCTTTTGAAAAGAAGATTTGTAAAAATTACAAATACAGAAGGTAAAACTCTTTTATTTGATGTTACCGAGGTAGAAACAAGTTCGGAAGGATGTGTATTTACAGGTGATTTCAGAGGAAATTATTCTAGTGTTGCAAGTTTTTTAGATATTGAGGACTTGAAAAATGTTATAGGAATTACTAGTAACACACAAGGTAGAGCTCACAGCTTCAAGTTTGATTGTTCTACACCTGCAACAATTATGTTAAATGATGCAGACGATATGACATACCTATCACAACCAGATGGTTCTGAAAAATTTGTAGGTAAATCTGTGAAATATACATTGGATCCTGAAGGACAAAAGGTTTTATCAAACCTTTGTAAATGTTCAAGATACAAATAATTAAATATTTGAAACCCTCCATCGTGAAGGGTTTTTCATTATATAAGAATATTTATATAAGTAAAAATTAACACATGGGACAAAGACTTATTATTTCCGAATCGGAAAAAAACAGAATCAAGGGTTTATATGAGAATAACATGGACATGAAGAATGGTAGTTCATCTAAAAGACCTTTTGATGGAATGATAACGGATTGTTTAAAATCAGAGGGATTTGTAACTGACGATACTAATGGTAAATACGAACTTCAAATGACAAAAAGAAAAATGGAACAAAATGGTACGGTGAAAGTGGATTATATTATACGATCGACAGAGAACCCAGCATCGTTCACAACATATGTTGTTGTTGATGGTAGACTCAATAGTAATGGTTTCCTTAGTATAGGTACAACTACAAATTGTAAAACTATTGTTGATACTGTATATGGAAGAATAAACGTACAACGAAATAATCAAATTTCAAACTTCAAACGTTAATATAAAGATACCTCCGGTTTGAAGACCGGACTTAGGACCGGGACTAGTTACATAGTACCGACGGGATATGAATTCGCTACTCATATCCTTTTTTATTGTATTTATATACTATGAAGATGTTAAATATCATACATGAAATAGTCACAACCAGGAAGGAAAAGATTGGTAGTGGTAAGGAGCATGTAGTGTATGATTACAAAGCGGACCCAACTAAGATTATTAAATCTGCGTGGGGTGTTGACAAAGATCAATACAGATACGGTGCAGATTCTAATAGACATCTTGTGGATATGAATTCTGATCATATAGAAATCTTTTTAAAATATCCTAATTTATTTCCAAAAGTCTATAAGTACAATAACCGATATGCGATTATAGAGAAGTTAGATACAAGTAAAGTTTATCAAGATCAAAAAGATTTATATGAACAATTGATTCAATATGACGAAGTTTTTAAAAATGCAGTAGAAAGTGATTTTTTATCTGGACTATATTATACCGTTACCAAAGTGAGTGGGTTTTTACCTAAAGTGGTTCGTAAGATGATAAAAGCCGGTGAAGACTTAACATTATTAGAGAGGTATGTTACATTATTTAAGAAATTAAAAAACACTGTTGGACGTTCAGCCTACTACGGGTTAGATATTACGGCGAATAATTTAGGCTACGATAATGAAGGTAATTTAAAATTGCTGGATTTTTAATATTTATATACTATGAAACAGAACTTAAACGAACAAATTACCCGCATTAAGAATATGATGGGAATAAATGAGGAGGATATTAATTTAGACACTTATAAAGAAGATAGTAATATCATTAAAAATGTTGAACGTGTTGGAGTATCTGATGAGGGTAATCCCATCATTTCAATTACACTCAATTCGTTTATGGGACAGGAACGAGGAAATCCCGAAGGTCAGAAGGTAGAAATTAAAATAACTTTGGAGTTCGAAAAAAGACTTGGATCGTTTGGACGTTCATTCGGCATTAAGTCGCTTAAAAACATTGTTACAGATCATGAAACTATAACGGGTAAAGATCTATTCAACAATATATCTTTTAAATATATTTTCTTACCACATACTTCTGTAGATGAAATGGTACAAAATATATATAAACCATATTTTAAACTACATAGTAACGATAAAGAATATCGTGATAAGATATATACTAACATGAGTAGTGACGAAAAACTTATCGTAGACGTATTAACAGGTGAAACTCCGGAAGAAACCCCAATGATTGAACCTGAAGTGAGTAATGAACCTCCACAGGAAAAACCATTAAAGGGTAACAGTGGGTGGTCATCCACAAGTAGTTGGTAATCGGAATAATTCTATATGAAAATTATACTTACAGAACAACAATTAAAGACCATTGTAAAAACCCAACAAAGGGGTGCAATATTAATTGGTGGATTGGATAATAGAAAAGATAAAAAGGGAAACCTTATTGATAAAACAATAGGTGAGCAAGTATCCTTATTACAAAGTGCAAGTGGATTAAATAATATTATAGGGTTTAGATATAACGCGTCTGATGATGAAATAAAGAAAGCAATCGAATCTAACCCTAATTTTCCTGTTGTATTATTCAGTAAAGGTTGTGAAAGAACGCATTTGGTTTTATCCTGTAAGGGGGTAAACCGTAACAAAATATTTGTGATACAACCATGGGCGGGAAATGAGGGTATGATGTCATATTACAATAGATTAGACATACCAAAGAATCAAATATATGTGGGTAAATCCGCAAGTACCGGTAATGGTATAAGTGGTGCAACCCGTTGTCCCGAAGGAATGGGTCATTGGGAATCCCTTCCAGCAATCGGTGGAATGGTTTTAAAAACAAGATAAAACATGGGGGTTAATTGATGAGATGTGACATATCATATAGGAACTCTCGATATATTCTATCCTATCTCTATATTCTTAATGTCCCTAATAGAAATGTTTTTTAATCTTAATGTACCGTGAGCAAGTGGAATAAACTTTCCTAACTGTTGTAGATTCATAAAGACGTAATAGACGTACATCGGGTCGAAAACATCTCTATGTATCACCTTCACCCCGATACGTTCAGAATCGAACTCTTTTGTCGGTTTTCCGACCACTTGTTCGTTCCCCTTTCTTATTAACCAAAAATCTGCCTCAGGGAAGTTGGTTTTAAATTCACATATATCTCCTAATGTCATATTCATAAATATTCGGATATTTATATGTGTATATGAAAATACTTTTAAGTGAAGAACAATATGGTATAATAGTTGAGGACGCCTTTAAATGGGATGTGGAAGAGGTTAAAAAAATTATTAGTAATTATAAAACGTTATATGATTTTAGAACCGAGAAACCAAATATCTATAAACAGATAAAAAGAAGAGGGTTAATACCGGAACTATTGGGTCATTTACAAAGAGGAGGAGGTATTTTAAGTTGGGATTTAGAAAACATTAAAAATATTATTAGTAAATATAAAAATCTAAAAGATTTTAAAAAAGATAATGAACATATCTATAATCAAATTAGAGGGAGAGGATTAAATGATGAGTTGTTAGGTCATTTAGAAAAGAACGCCCCCAAATATACCGAAGACGATTTAAGAAAATTGGCGGAACCATTTAAACATAAACGTGATTTTGAAAAAAAGTACCCATCTCAATACGATATCGCACGAAAAAATGGGTGGTTAAATAATATTAAAGATTGGGAACCGTTAGGTAACACATATAATAGAATGGTTTATGTTTATGAATTTAGGGATAAAAAAGATAATCCGTTAGCGGTTTATGTTGGTTTAACAGGTAATGAAAATAGAAGAGATAGAGAACATATAAGCGGATGGGTTTCTCGTTCGGGAAAATCTTCTCCGGTTTATAGATATATTATTGACAATAATATAAAACCAGTTAAGAAAATATTATCTAATGGTTACATTCCATATAAAGACGCAATTGACATGGAGTGTTATTATCAAAATGATTTTTATAAAAAAGATAAACATGAGGATGGATCATTAGTTTGGTTTCCATTACATAGTCAGAAATGTGGGGGTTTAGGTGGATACGGTGTTACATGGACCGAAGAAAAAATAAGAAAAGAAGCTCAACAATATAATTCAGTATCAGATTTTTATAAGTATTCGAGACCGGCATATATGGCGTCAAGACGTAAGGGGTTATTTAATGATATTACGAAAAATATGACACGACCATTACGAAATGATTACTTAATTAGTCAAAATAATTTTGATGCATTTATAAATGGAAATAAAAAAGATTTATCCCAATTAAATTTATTAGATATCAGTTTCTATAAAAAAGTTACTCCTAAAAATGAAAATCTATTTTTAAAAAGATTAAAATCAATAATCGTTAAAAATAAAATAACCTTAAGTGGAAAATTAAATCAAAATACATTAGCATCATTAAATAGTAAGATATATTATGGTCTATTAAATCATGATAAGACATCACCAAATAACCAATGGATTCCATATCTTTTTCCTAACCATATTAAAGGTATTGGTGAGTCCAAATTATCATTAATTGATACGTTAAAAAATATTTAATATTTATAAGATATGAAAAAAGTTATAAAATTGACCGAGAGTCAGTTAAAGAAAATGGTAAAAGATACCATCAAGGAACAAAAATTCATAAACGAGTTTTATGATGATGACGACTATAATGAGTTAGATAATCTATTCAATAAGAACTTCGATACCGAAGATGATTATGACGGTGAACCATTTAGAGGAGACGATGACGGTTTCAGCAACAAAATGAGAAATAAACAAATTTATAATAAAATGAAATTATCATCAACAGGTTTGGACACATACTATAAAGGGGGTGGTGATTTAAAATCAAATACAGTTCCCCGTGATGAAAAAGGTAAAGAAGTTAAGTGGTCACCATTAAAGTCTGATGATCTTCCATTAAACAAATATCTTGAGAAAAAGAAAATGGGTGACTTGGATGAGGACGAAGACATCGCAATGTTAGATAGTTTATTAAAAAAAGATTAAAACAAAATATATGGGAACAGCGGCAAAAAAACCACGATCTATGAGAAGTAGACGTTCTGGTATCAAATCATTAAACATTGTTAAAAAGAATTTAGAGATTTTAAAGAAACTCAAAGGGTGATAAAATTACAAAACATATTATTAGAAAGTTTGAAGGACATGTTACCTTCACCAATCTATCATCACACAACCGAAGAACGTGCATTGGGTATTATGAATGGTAATATGTTGGTAGGATCAAAACAATATCCGGAGGTTTTAAATTTGGATAGAATATTAAAACAATCCAAACATAAAATGATGGTTTCATTTACTCGTGATAAGAACTTTATACCTGATGGTTCTATTGGTAATTCTGGCGATGGTCCTCGTATTAAACCTGATATGTTGAACGTAATCTTTGTTGCAGATAGAAACAGACTTAAAACACGATATAGAGTAGTTCCATTTGATTATGGAGCAATTGCAGATAAAGCTTGGATGGATCCGCTTCCACGTACACGTAAAAATCCTGAGGTTGAGGAAAGAGTATTAACGGATAGAATATACCCATTAAGACAATATCTTACTAATATCATTTATACGGGACAAAATCCTGAGGTACAGAAAAAAATTGATGAGTATCTTTCAGGAATTAAATAAATTATATGATAACTCATAGACCGGCAAGTACAAGATCAAATCCAAAAAAATCTTGGATTAATTCATATAGGACATTTAGTTTTCCTCCGTATTTTGATCCGAAGTATATCAATTTTAGTTATCTACAAACAATCAACGACGACAGGGTTCAACCAAAAGGTCAAGTGGCAATGCACGAACATAAGAATATGGAAATATTCGGGTATGTTGTTGAGGGGGTTTGTAGACACACAGATAGTCACGGAAATACGTTAGATATACCGGCCGGTGCGGTTCAAAGAATGTCTTGTGGTTCGGGTATAAGACATACCGAGGGAAACACAACAGACACACCAAATCGTTATTTACAATTATGGATTAGACCTAATGTAAAAGACACAGAACCAATACACGAGTGGCATCAATTCACAAGAGAGGATAAGTTAAATAGGTTTTGTGATATAACAGAGAAATTACCCATAAAACAGGATGCAAGATTGTTGTCGGGTATATTCACACAAAACTTCGAATTTGATCTTAATTCGTCTCGTAATTACTATTTGTATGTAGTTTCAGGAACGTCCACTTTAAACGATATACCTTTAATAGAAGGTGATGGATTAAGCTTCACAGAGGAAGATAAAATCAATATAATTACCAATACGGAAACCGAAATCATATTGTTTGATTTGGGGTAATATTTATATTTAATGAAGCTTCAGGTAACAGAATCACAATTAAAACTTATTGAACAACAACAGTTAAATGAACTGAGTTGGTTAGCCGATATTCAAGCACACATTAATAGGTTAGATATACCCTTAACACCGTCATTTGTAAACTATATATGGGGAAAACAAAAAGTAACAACATTTCACATCGGTGATGTTAATGGTATTGATAGGATGGCTGAAATGATAGGTACAAGAAAATCTTTATCAACATTCCGATTCATGAATAAAGATTTAGTTACCAACATGCACGGTATACGAACAGAAGGAGGAATCATATATCAAATTGTTGGGGATTTACAATTCGATGCACCTTCGGATATATTGAGTGGTCCAGATTATTCAGGAAGGAGATGGGTAAGTAGTCATGTGTTCCCTAACAATTTTATGGAGGAGTTTAACAATTCGTTTCAAGAATATAATAATTTTAATGATATAACTAATCCAAAAGATTTGATTAATTATTACAGATGGATCGATAGTTTAATTAGAAAGTACGCAAAAGATATACGAGAACATTTTACTGATATTAAAGAAAATACAAAAAATAGAAAAAGCAATTGGAATGAGACCGTAGTCAATAATATTCAAATAAAGGATATTTTATGGAAAGAATCAATAGTTGATTTTTTAGAAACATGGGAAACCATGGAACAAAAAATAAATGTAATAAAAGAGATTGGTATTAAATTGAATTCAATTGCTACGGGTACCGTTTATTTGTCCGATAATGAAGGTATGTTTAGTTTTGGTGATGTTAATCCGGTAAAATGGGTTGAAAAAAGAGGTGGATTGACTGACTTTAAAAAGTATGTAAAAAAATTCCATATAGATAAAAAACCAAGGACAATACAGATTAACGAAGATAAACCAAATCCAAATAATCCACCGTTTGAGAAAAAAATTGGTGGTGGTATCTTAAGTACACCTGACAAACCTGTTGATAATACTGCTTGTGTTATTTTTGGTGGAGTCTCATATGCAACACCTAAATGGATGATGGGAGAAATACCACAAGAAATTAAAGATAGGAAAACAATTTTAGTGTTACCCTTCACGAGTAATATTGATGAAGCGAAAAGAATATTAGGTAAAACCCCAATTAAATCAGTATTAGGATTTAGTGCTGGTGGACTTAAAGCGTGGCCTGCCAGTAGTGAATATGAATTTGTGGGTTTAATCGACCCATCAACTGATAAAAATTCATTAAGATATCACATTAATGACAATAGAGTACATATGATTTATAACCCATCGGGTTGGGGTTCACAATATCAGAAAATTATAGACTCACAAAAAGAGGCGGCCAAAATAATGAAAGGTAATGCGACATTACTTAATATAGGTCATAGTAAAATGCCGGCCGAATTCTTTAAAAGATTTGGTAATAATCTTTAAGCGATTAAATTAGAGGCTTTAGGTAGTAAACTTTGAACTTTTTTTGCGTAATTGTTTGAACCACAAGATGGTGGCATACAATAGATACGATTTAACTTTGCAATATATTGATCTTTAGATAAGTTAGATAACTTATTATAATCTTGCCACATTTTGTAATCCTTAACGGAATCTTGCCATTTATCAAAACTGGCATGTCCTCTATTTGGACCTTTAGATAAAGTCTGTCTTTGTCTTGGGTGTTTCATACCAAATAGATTATTATTGTCTAAAAATATCCCACTTTTAAAGTGTCCAGTTTCTAACATAGATTGTGCCATGGCCACATCCGGATACATAACACCTTGTTTCTTAAGTTCTTGAGCTAAGTTTTTTTCGGAAAATGGTAAAGAGTCTTCTTTTGATTTCTTCTTATCCTCAGGTGAAGTTAGTTTCTTATATGTATCATAAACATATTTACCTATTTTTATCGGATTGATTAATTGTTCATTAATCATCCTTTCAAGATCCTTTTGTTTAATTTTAACTATTTTCATCTAATTTATAAATATCTATAAGATGATAGATTTTTATATATGTTTTAAATAATCTTTTAAACCATGTTCTAAATTGTATTGGGGTTTCCATTCAGTCATCCAATTCATTGGGTTACTTTTAGTATAAAATTGATATCCTTTTGGTATATCTTTCTCATCATGGTAGGTGTATGGTATTTCTAATATGTCTAACACATCTTCAAAAGTTCTTTCATCCCCACTACCAACCTCATACCATTGTCCCATGTTTTCATGATAATTTTCCATGGCAAATATGTTTGCACTTATAACATCTTTAATATAAACAAAATCTCTTTGTGGTTTTTTGGGAAATAACTTGATTTCCTGACCATGTTTTTGTTTTTCCAACATTTGATATGCAACGGATGCCATCTTTCCTTTTTGGTCTTCTAATGGACCGTAAACATTAAAATAACGTAACGCAACACCCCCACATTTAACAACATATTGTTCTGCGGTATATTTGCTCCAACCATATAGATTTGAAGGATATTCACCATTTGTGCCGTAATTTGCGGCTGACGATGAGTAAATAAATTTTCTACCCAATAATTGACACCATTCAGCAACCCTACGAGTAAACTCAAAATTACGTGTCATCATATAATTTACATCCGTCTCTAATGTATCTGAACATGCACCAACATGAAATACGACTTGAGGATCAAACTTATTCAATTTATAATATATCTCGTTATACCAATCTTCAACATTAAAAATATCTTCATTAATTTCTAAGATTTCATTTGAATCTTTCAATTCGTTTAGTAAGTTCTTACCAATAAAACCATTTGTTCCGGTTATTACAATTTTCATATTATTTTTTTTCTCTAATTATTGGCACGTTCACCCCTCTTTTCTGAACAACGATTGATGCCATTTTATTTGCGTATATTATCGACTCCTCAACGTTTTTGGTTTCCAGATATTTTACGGTAAATGATGCTGTAAATGTGTCACCTGCACCGCTAACGTCGATAGTTTCACGAGGATCTGGTGATGGATATGTGTTATCCATGTATTTTGCTCCTTTTGAACCTAATGTTACAATTAATTTACTTGGGTATAATTTCTTAACTTCGTCACTAAAATTACGATATTCATGTTCGTTCAATTTTATGAAATTAAAATTAGATACGAGGTCAGGCGAAATTTGTTTCTTTGTATCCATAACAATAAAACGAGAATAATGTGCAACTTCTAATAATATTTTTTCATTCAAATATCCCTTATTGTAATCACTCACGATAACCGCATCAGACTCTTTTATCTCATCAATTACACTATCCGTCAACTCCAAAGATGTTATTGTTTCCTCACCCTCATCCACTCTGATAAACATGTGGTTGGACTTATCATCCACATATCTCGTTTTCTTAATTGGTTGAAATTGATGTAAATGTTTAATCATTACATCTTGATCTAATGACTTAAGATTTTCAACCACGTTTCCCGCCATACCGAAATTCCTTTCCACGTATAGTGGATTAAAAACGGGGACTGGCGCTTCTGGGCTTAATCTTTTTGTTTCACCGTATACAAATATATCCGTACACAATTCACCTATTACAGTTATTTTCATTCTTTAATATTTTTTAAATTCAAATAGATTGATATCCCGAGAAGAATAATACCAATACCTCCCAATCCTGGTGAATCGTCTAATTCACCTGACACAATTAAAAAACTACCAAGTGATGGTAATAAAGTTAATCCCGTTGCTTTTATTATTTTCATATTTTACTTTTGACTATCACCTTTCCAAACTCTATATGAATCGGTGTCTTTATGTTCCGTGGAAACTTCAAATACTACACCATCGGTTAGTGCCTCTAATTGATGAGGTTGTCCTGGTCTTTGTCTAACGGTATCACCAACCTTTAATCGTTGTTCAATGGTTTCTGTGGTTTCGGTATCGATCCATCTATAAATAAATTCACCTTTATCCACGTACCAAGTTTCATCTTTAATCATGTGATAATGCATTGAAAACTTCGCACCTTGTTTAAACCTTAAAAGTTTACCACAATACATTTCATTATTTTCAATAATGATCTCATCGCCCCATCCTTTTGGAACACAACAACCCTCAGTTTCCAAAGCGTTTATTACTATCGGTTTTATCATATTCATAATATAACTAAACTATATCTAAAATCCAAGTATTTATATAAAAACAAAATAATGGGAAAGAAATTTAAAATCACAGAAGACCAATTAAAAAGATTGGTGGAAAATAAAAGTAGAATTCAAGAACAAAATGAAGGATACGTCGATGAAGAAATTGACGGACCATCAAAAGAAGAGTATTTTGCAAAACACGGTGATGATAATATGGGTTGGACAGGTAGTTCAAACAAAACATATCAAGATCTACCTGATGGTGACTATGATGATGAAACGTATGATGATTTTGATACATTACATAATGCTTACCCTGATTTCCATTCACATTATTCAGGTAAAGGTGAGGTAGATCGAGCAAGAGGAATGTTTGATACATACAAATACCATCGCGGTCCGTTACGTATGAAGAAAATAAGACCTACGGATGATATGATGAACGAATCGATTAAACAATATAAAACCGAATTTGATAGGTTTTTAAAGAAACCAAAACAATAGTTAACAAACCCTTCAGAAATGAGGGGTTTTTTATTATAAATGTGAGGATATTTATATAGATATGAAGATTTTAGATACATTATTGGAGGAATTACTACTTGAGTTAAGTGGTCAGGAGATATACCAAAAGTATTATTCTAAAATACCATATGAAACTTTTTTAAAAGTTGTAATGGCCGATCCAAAATCAAATATGGACGGTGATGGTAGTTTAAGGTCATTAGGGAAATACGCAAAATTACTTTTAGGTTTTTATCAAAAAGGAACATTACGAATTGAGGATTTAGTTAAGGCCAAAGAATATTTGGGGTATGTCTATTTACATAATGTTTCTGTAGAAATTAACAAATTAAAAAATTTAGGGGACCTATATAAAATAGTTCAAAAATACATAGTAGAAGATACATTAGATTTTAAAGAAATATTAAATGCTCTTGTTACAAACGAAGATTATGAATTATTACATAACGGAGAAAATTGGTTATTCTACCAACCATTAACACAAAAAGGAGCATCATATTTAGGGTATAGTACCGAATGGTGTACGACATGGGGTGAGTATTGTTTAAATAAGAAAAATAGAGATAGAACAAATTATTTCCACACACATCACGATAGGGGACCTTTGTTTATTATTATAAACAAAACCGACCCAACGGATAAATACCAATTTCATTTTGAAACAAATCAATATATGGATAAGGATGATAGGAGAATTAATCTTTCATCTTTTTGGTATGGTAAAGATGAGGTTAAAAATTATTTCTTTCCTTCGTTGGTGAGAGATACATCCAAAGAAGAAGTGCAAAGTGAAATTAAAAGGATATCTATTTTACCTGATGAAGATGGTATGACAATTATTACTAAATCGTTAGGTGTAATTGAAAATCCATTAGTGAAAGCGATTTTAAATCAGGACGATGATAGATTGGAAGATTTAATTGATGATGAAAATAGGGATGGATCGGTTTACACTAACGGAGGAAGACTTATCATACAAATTGATAAATTAGAAGGTGACGCTAAGGATGTTGATAATTGTATTGATCAGTATAGAATGGAAGGAAATAACGGACGGGATTGGGTCCATGGTGATCTTGAAGGTAGGTACGAAGATCAGGAAGATTATAAAAATGAAATTGAGGATATTTTCAAAAAATATTATGAAAATAATTCACTTGAATTAAAAGAAGAATTAAGTGTCGTTTCATATCAACAATTCAAAGATGGGTACTTTGAAAACTACGCTTCCGATGATGATTTATGGGATTATTACGTTGATGATGTTACTGATTTATCATATGCGAGTTACGAGGCTGAAAATGATAAAGAGGCCGATTCAATTGAAAAGTATATATCTTTCGGTAATAGAAGTGATGAACTTAACTTTTCAATTGTCTTTTTAGTACAATTTTTAATTAAAAGAAACATAGTAGGTATTGGAAATGAATACGATTGGACATTACGAGATATGACTGACAGTTATATTAGTAATTATAGAATAACAACTGAAATAAGTGAACCGGTTTATAATTATGAAACAACATTACCAAAGTACGGTGAAAATAATTATATTACAACAAAAACTGATGAGTATTTTGAAAAAATAATAAATGATCCAGAAATTAATCATCGTTGTATTGAATTAAGAAAACTGTTAAATCACATGACGCAAACTTTATTTAAAGGATCTAATAGAATTGAGAATGACCATGCAAAAGTTGTAATTAGATCGACAAACATTGATTGTGAAAAAGGAACAGTTAAAATTGATTTTGTGAACAAGGATAATAATCAAGTTTTTTATGGTGTGGATGTAAAAGTTGAGAATATACCAAGATATGTTACTAACTATGAATTAGACTTGAAAGAAAATAAATTAAAATTAATGTCAATTATAAAATGAAAATAGTAATATCTGAATCCCAATTAAAAAAGTTAAAGAAATCGGTTGAGAAGGTACATTGTAAAAAATGTGATTGGGAGTGGGATTTATCTGATGGAGGTAAAGATCCATATACCTGCCACAAATGTGGTCATAACAATGACGTAGGTGAAAATGGAGGACTAACACTATCTCAAATTAAAAGTATTGAGGATCTTAATAAGGGCGCTAAATTTTTAACTTGTAAGAATTGTAGAAAGAAATTCACCCAAGTAACACATAAAAAGAAGAAATCCCTACCTATATGTCCTTATTGTGGGACACATAACAAATAATATTAATATAATTAAAATAAAATTATACAAATATTTTTAATATTTTTTTGGATATTCGAATTATATCCATATCTTTGTGGTCTAAATTAAAAGACTATGAAAAAAGTATTATTGTTACTATTGGTTACCCTGTCAACATTATGTGGATATTCCCAAGAAAATGAGACTGTTAAAAAGGTTATTTTTTCCAAATTAACCGAGAAGGATTTGACTGATGAGCCTGATTATTTTATTAACGGAGGCGAATATGTAAATTACAATAATAAATTAGATTTTCTTGTAAAGGTTAATTTATTAATGGAAGAATTTAAGAATATGCAAATAATTTATGAAAAAGAATTAAATGATAACTTTTTATACTATCCAGCAAAAAAACATATTGTTTTTGTGGTGGCATCTGGAAATGAAAGATATCAAATTGAGATGTTTTTTGGGGAAAAGGAGATTAACAAAATACAGGGACTAACGTTTTTTAAATATAAAAAGGAGAGTTAAACTCTCCTTTTATTTATTGCCCTTGCAGTTGTTTTAAATCTTGTTGAGCTTTTAATACCTCTCCTTTAGTGGTAAGTAATCTACTATTACCGCTTATCATATTTGTTAATCCATCAGTTAACCATTTTGATGCGTCAGGATTAACGGCGTCCATAAGTTGCTTTACTTGTAAAATGTTTAATTTTGACGTCACCAAATAAATTAATTGTGACGCTGTCATAGCGGTGTTTATTTCATTATTTAGACTTTGTATTCTAACATTAAGTTTACCGCTATTTATTCCTTCCATTATCTCTTGCAACGTTGCAGATTCTAATGATTGTGGAGAATCGATTAAATAGGTGAATATAACATATCCACCAACCATTTTATCAACCACCGAAAATGCATTAACGGTCAATGACCATTTTTGTGTACGTTCATAAAATTGTAAATCATTATTTGGTGTTAATATGTAACCTGGATGAAATTTACTAACATATGCTGGAGTATTCATTTTAGTTAAAGCCTCAATAGCTTTTTGTTTGTCATTTGGATTCGTTTGAGCCGTTGTTGGACTAGATAACGGAGCTTTTTGTTCTTTTATAACTTTATTAATCATCAATCTCAATTGAGATTCCGTTAATCTTACTACTTTTTTAGACATAAATCTTTTAATATATAAATACTATTGTTTTTATAAATGTATTTATATTAAAAGAAAAGTATGTTATTAAAATTAGGATCTGAAGGAGAAGACGTTAAAAAACTCCAAATCAAATTAGGGGTTGACCCAATAGGTAAGTTTGGACCTAAGACCGAAGCGGCGGTAAAAGCTTGGCAATCATCAAACGGATTAACTGCCGATGGTATTGTAGGTAGTGGTACTTGGAGTAAAATGTTCTCAGAAGGAACTGTAAGTGCTCCGACAATAATTACAGAACCAGCACCTGTTCCTTCCGTTGGTGGGTTAAAATTAGAAAAATTAAAAGGACACATTCCTGATGTAGTTATTGCTCAAATACCTGACACTGCGGCTAAGTTTCAAATTAATACTCCATTAAGATTGGCTCATTTCTTGGCTCAATGTGGTCACGAATCAGGAGGTTTTAGAGCAACCCAAGAAAATCTTAATTATTCAGCTAAGGGATTGATGGGAATTTTTAAGAAGTATTTTCCAACACAATCATTGGCGGAACAATATCAAAGAAACCCACAGAAAATTGCTTCAAAGGTATATGGTGGTAGAATGGGTAATGGTCCAGAATCAACAGGTGAAGGTTTTAAATTTCGCGGCCGAGGTTATATTCAATTAACAGGAAAAGATAATTACACCGCGTTCGGTAAATCAATCAATGAAGATATGACCACAAATCCCGATAAGGTAGCTTCGGATTATGCATTATTATCTGCGGCTTGGTTTTTTAATAAAAATGGATTACATAAGATGGCAGATGAAGGTGCAACTGATATGGTTGTTACAAAAATAACTAAAAGAGTTAATGGAGGAACAATAGGTCTTGCCGATCGTATCAAACATTTTAAAGAATACTATCACTTATTATCATAAAAAAAGGGACTTTATAGTCCCTTTTTCATTTAATACATTTCCTTTATATCCACATCCGTCTCAGGATTTAAATCTGTGAATCTTACTGAATCATCATCATTATCATCATTATCCTCATCTTTAGGGTGCATTTTCGAACTTAACGATTCCCATTGTCTTGAACCAATAAAGTGACCACGAGCGTATTCATTACCTTCGATTGGATAAACACAATAAAGTGAGTTATTGTCAACTTGATTTGATTCACCAACAACGTATGCCTCAACTAGGTATTGATTTTCCTGATCATCAACATAAAGTGTGGTTGAAAATTCGGTATAGTGAGGTTCAAAAAAGACTCCGTCATGTTTAACCCAATTTAAATGACCTAAGTGATATAAACCAAAATTTTTCTTATTCTTTTTGCTCTTATATAATATAATTTCCGGATTATCTAAACTTGTTCTAGCAACAATAAATTCATTCGCCATTAAATGTTGATAAATGTACCCAACCCCTAAATTACCTAAATTTTCATTACTTATTCTATTATTTTGATCTAATCTTGAACCGACGGATTTGAGTGTACTGTCTAATAATTTAAATTCATTACCAACTTTTTTAATTGCGGACATCAATTCGTAGGTTGAAAATTTATCAATTGCATCTCTCGCCGTTGTTGAAATTATATATACACTTCTAAGATTTGGATCCATACTTCTCCAAGACTTTTCAGTGGTTATTACACCACCACCATCTAAGTATGCTTTTTTCAATTCTCTTCTAGCAGCGGCAAATTCGTGTCTACCAGGAGATTCTGTAAGTCTATTTGCTAAATTTCTATCAAAATTTTCGGCTTCATCATATCTTACATATTCGAACTTATCTCTATGTTCAGCTAATTGTGGGTATATTGTAATAACCTCTTGCCATGTTTTAGGATTGTCACCATCATTTAACATGCTGGTCATCTTAAAACCTGTATATCCATTATCACGTTCACAATATTGTAATGCACAAATATAATATCTATAAACTTCTTTATTTGGATTATCTTTAGGATTTTTAGATTCATCCAGAACAAACCAAAACGTTCTTCTTGGTCTATATGTTCCCCATAAATTAGAACGAGAATCTGACGTATTTCTACCCGTTACACACCATTGAAGTCCTTCGTGTTTTTCGGCCATTGCTTGTTGGTAAAATCCGTATTTGATTGATTCTCTAGCATCGGATACATAGTGTACTTTAAATCCTTCTTCATTAATGATCACATCTCTATCACTCTCCCACAACTTTTTAGATGCCGCAACTTTCTTTTCATCAGATATTAATTTACCTTTAAAATCATCTTCATCACCTGCGGTTAATACCGCATCTCTAAATTCATGTAATAAAGATTCGATCTCCTCTAAACTATATTGACTAATGTCCATTAATTTAGACGGATCAAATGCGGGAAAACCACGAGTACCATCGTGTCTCATTAAAAAAGTGTAGACGGCTGGATTATTAACGTTTAAACTTTTTTGTTTTTCCATAAATAACGTTAAATCAGCCTCAGCTTGTTGTATTTGTTCGGGGGTCGGGTTATTACCAAACCACTTATTTAAAAGAAAATTAAATAATTTCTTATTTTTTACTTCTTCCACTACAACGTCATAAACTAAATCTTGTATGTTCATACTACATAAATATATAATAAATACCTTTTTTTAGTTTAAAAAGTCACATATTATTGAGATACGAATACTTCGGAGTTAGTCATGTTTTTCTTCAATGTGGAAACTTTATCTGTTAAGGATTTTAATAATTCTTCAATCATTAAGATTTCCATTAAGGTATTTGCGTTTGTGGTATTAATATCGTTGGTTTGACCACCAAAAAGGGCTAATTTAATTAAATTATCAGTCTCAACTTTAGATTGTTTAATTTTCTTTCTTTGGAAATACCGTTTAGAATTTTCCCTCGTACAATCAATACAGTAGTTACTATGACCATCCAAAACCAATTTGTTCTTGTAAAAATTGTCAAGTGTTTTAGGTGTCTTACAACCTGAACATCTTTTCTCTCTTTTCTCTTCAGACATAAATCTATTTTTTTGATTAAGACACAAAGGTAATGTATATTAAAAGAAAAACCCAAATATCATAAAAAATATTTGGGTATAACTTATATTAAATTATATTTTAATAACCACTACCTGGTCCTAAACCTAACATACGATTAAACCAATCTGCTGCCTTATCGTAAAACGGTTTGTTTTTATTAATTAACGATTGCCATAACTTTTTATCATCTTCGGGTAACATATCTTTACAATCTAACATGTGACCTGTTGGTTTGCAATTAGGAATTGTTAATTGATATTGTTTAATTCTATCCGTTAAATCTTTACCCTTGATTCTTTTAGCATCTAAGAACGCTTTTGTTCCGGTGTTAATTGCTTCAATTTGATCTCTTGAAAAGTCACCTTCTTGTAAATTTTTATTTTCTATAAATTGGTTATCAATAATCTTTTTAATTTGACTTTCCGTGAATATATATTTTTTCATACTATTTTGTTGTGGATCTTCTTTTTTTGGTTAAATCATCATTTTCTTTAGTTAGGTATTCAACTTTGACCGTTAAAGCCGCCACTTCCCTTGTTAAATTCAATACCATCGTTCGCAATTCGTCTTTTTCGCTTGCGGATTGTTGCAATAATGCCTCCAATTTAGAAATACGGTCTTTACAATCATGTCTGATAAAGTCCTCGTCTTTCTCTTTATGCATTGCTCTTCTTTCGTAATACCTCCATGCACCTCCACCACCTAAAATGGTTACTGCGGTGATTAATACTGAATAAACGTTTTCCATATTGTTATAAATAGTGTAATGTAAAATAAAATTAAACTTTTTTAGTGTTACCTATCCAAAAACCGTATTTAATTTTTACCTGTCAAATCGACACACGTTTTTTAAGTATTTTCTTATCTTATAACTTATTTATTTTTGTTGTCGGGGGACAAAATAAACTTATCTAAATTAATATATGGGAGATTTCACAAACTCCCCTTTTTTTTGTATATTAGATAAAATATGAGTAAGATAATTAATTTTTTTGGTGGTCCAGGTATCGGTAAATCCACACAAGCTTCTGGTTTATTTACTGAGATGAAAAAACACCATATGAGTGTCGAGTACACTTATGAGTTCCCAAAAGAAGTTGCGTGGGAAGGAAATGTGTCTCAATTAAAAGACCAATTCTTTATAACTGCGAATCAACACAGAAATATTAGTCGTCTTTATGGTAAAGTTGATTACATTATTGTGGATTCACCAATTGTGTTAGGTTGTTTTTATGAACAACGATATGGTGAGGGATATCCAGCATCACATTACTCAATGTCAGGTTTAAGTAATTTTCTTTGGTCTTTATTTAAACAATATGACAACATAAACATATTATTAAAAAGAAATGATGAGACATATGATACAAATGGTAGATTACAAGGTCTACAAGAGGCTCAGGAAATTGACGAAGATATTAAACAGACATTGGATGTTAATAACATACCTTATAGTGAATTTTCTGTTCATAATGACACTCCTTTGGAGATTTATAGGTATTTAATAGAAAAGAATTTATGAGAAAAAATTTAGGTACTTACGTTGGTATAAGTCTAATGACGTTGATGTTAATGTTTATTACAGTTTTTACATTTGCACAAGATGTGGTTGTTTTAAATCACACAAATTACACATCTCATTTTAGTAAATCGAAAAAATATCCGGTGATGGTTGAGTGGTGGGAAACGAAAGCAAAAATAGGTTGCCCGACCCCCCTTCCCCGTAAAGATAATTTCAAACCAGACCCCAAATTACCAAGTGAAACTAACATTGGTCAGGACTATGTAAATAGTGGATACGATAGAGGTCATTTAATGCCAGCAAAATCTAACCAATGTCAAACTCAATCCGTACAAGATGAGTGTTTCTATTACTCAAACATGGTAGCACAAACACATAGATTGAATGCTGGTGATTGGAAATCATTAGAAACTATGACAAGGGAGTTTGCGGTAAAAGAGGATTCAGTTCACATTTGGGCCGGTAACATCGGTGAAATAAAGAAGATAGGTAGAGTATCTGTTCCAAAACAATGTTGGAAGGTTGTTTATTTTAAAAAATCAAATGAGTGGATGTATTTCGTATTTGAAAATGACCAATCAAAACCGGATGGAATACATAATAATGAAGTAACAAAAGAAGATATAGAAAAATTAACGGGTTTTAAATTTAAGTAATGATAAACAAAGAATTGGTGACGTACCAAAACAAACTATTTTATGTCTATAGAAAAATTAAACAAGATCGTATCAAAGACGGTTATGTTAATGACATAAAGGATTTCTGGTCATGTGATGTGGTTGTTAGAAGTAGAGTAAATAACGACGACACTCTTTTGTTTTTAAGGGAAATAGAAGAAGCTCAATTAGTTAGGGACGTAATTTAATTACATATTTTTTTTAATGTGTCTAATACACATTTTTGTATATTTTTCTTCGTTTCTTTTTGCTTCCTTTTCTAATGGATTTTGTGAATAATAATGAGTTTTTTCGTACCCCCTATATCTTGTGCGAGATTGTAGATAGTGGGTATATTCATGTATCATGGTTGAAACGATATCGTGTATCGTAACAGTATTAGGTAAATAAATTGTGATTGTATTTCTCCAAAAACAATAGTTTCCGTAAACTATACAACCTTTCATCATCCGTTTTCTTTCACTAACCACAAATCTTAATTCGGTCCTTTTTCTATCGCATACTCCAAAATTATCCTGACACCATTCTAAGGCTTTTTCAGCATAATATACTTTGGATCCTATGTCGATAGTTCTAGCCATTCTTTTTATCTATTTTAATCGTTCTGGTTGTTCTCTTAGTTGGTTTTGAAGTTACTTCATTAACGGAGTCGAAGTTCTGTGCAATATCGTTTAGAATCGAAGCAAACTCATAATTCTCTGTTTCTTCATTTTTCTTCCAAAGAACACTAACGAAACTTCTTAATTCGTTATCAGTAAGTTTAGCTCTTACTTTAACCGCATTTTTCATCAGTTTTAAGACCATATATTGAACCCCCAATTTCTTATCCGGTGTCAAAGAGAAGTAATTATTGACCGTTACATTTGATAAAATTGATGCCGATACGTTCTCTAAAAATGAAATGAACGAGGGGTGGTTAATGTTTACATTCATATGTCTTTTCGTTTTTAATAAATAGTATAATTATTGTTCTAAAAATGGAAAAGGGGATAAGTTTTTATTAACTTAACCCCTTGACCCTCAATTTAAAAGGAAATATTTATTTTCCCCATTTCCCATTCTTCACTAATTGAGCAATAATAGAATAAACTGATAAGTCTTGATAGGTATCGTCCACGGCCTCACCCACATTGTCCTGAGCCCCTAAAACGACAAGTTGTTTGATTCGTTGGATCTTATCGTTCATTCTGAACCAAAGTCCCATTTGAGACAATTTACGGTCTTCTTCCTTACTTAAATCCTTACCTAAGGCGATGTTATCGGGACCATAATTGGACTGTTTTTTACAAAACGTCTCATATTGGTCTCTCATTATTTTTTTGAATTCTTTGGTCATTTCGGGGTATTTTTCCTCAATTTCTTTGATGACCGGATTTACATTTGGTTTCTCTTCAGACATAAAATATCATTTATATTATAATATAACGATTTTCTTTTGTAATACAAAATATTTATATAAAAACATATAGATATGGCTTCTAAAAAATACAAGGAAATGCAGGCTTCAGGTGAAAGACCGAGTTCAGACCAACCTAAACACAAACAATTAATTAAAATGTTGACTTTCAGGGTTGTGCCAGCTTATTATAAAGAAATTGAGAAGGTTGCAAACCACAAAGACATGACAGTTTCTAAATTGATCAGAACATATATTAAAGAGGGTATGAAAAGAGACGGTGAATTAACTGATAAAGAAGAAAAAGACTTTGGTTTATAGTAAATTTTATGGAAAAACAAATTATTACCGAAAATCAGGTAAAAAACATATTGGATAAAGTTTTAATGGAAGAAACTTCCAAAGTTTCTCGTAATGAATTTAGTCGTGTTCAATTTAAAATTGAAGAATTACAAAATTCAC
>Ga0247723_1000475_pt1 | contig 27691 bp, 40 predicted proteins | sample MSEWelMarce5H_FC_FD_189079 | JGI IMG/M metagenome (GOLD analysis project Ga0247723, IMG submission 189079) | Subsurface sediment microbial communities from gas well in West Virginia, United States - MSEEL Well Study Marcellus 5H_FC | ecosystem: Environmental > Terrestrial > Deep subsurface >... | reverse complement strand
GGCCGTTGCTTTTGGTAAAATACTCATGTCGTTAATCTCACAGTTGATGACAAGTTGTTCTCCTTCTAGCTGGAGGCTAGTTACCCCTGATGGTTGACGCCGTCAGGGGTTTTTCTTTGTGGGACAGCAATTCTAGTCCTTGGCCTTTTCTTTGACCAAGCTGGCAGCAGCATGCTTCTCACCGATCAGGTCATCGCTGATGGTGATGTCCAGCTTGGCAATGGCCGATGGCGACTTCAGGTCGAATGCTTGCGGGTAGGACTTCAGAGCCTCGTAGGCCAAGGCGTCAGACTTCCAGAACTTGGTCTTGCGACCTGGTCGCAGTGTCCAGCCTTGGATAGTTGACCCCTCGGTGATCTGACGCTTGGCTGACTCCAGCACTGCCTCAGACCACATCCCAGCAAGCTGCGCCAGTTCGATCATGTCAGGGGTGACTGGCGGCACTGCGACCACCTCACCCTTCTCAACCTGCTTCACGATGTCTGCAAACTCTTTGCGTGCGTTGTCCTGCACCTTCTGCCGCATGCTTGGGCAGATGGGCTTGGCCTTGCAGTAGCGGCAAGCACTGGTAGATGGGTTGGTCGGTGCGTCATCGGTCAGCGCGAGGGTGGCAGCAGCTAGCAGGTCGTGGCCGTGCTTTTTTAGCTCTGCCCCCGTGGTCTTGTGTACGGATACGCCAGTGCCAGGTTGGAATATCACCAGATCAACATTGATTGACTCTGGCGCGTTGAGCTTGAGCATTGCGCCAAGCGCGTATGTTTTAAGCTGCATGTTGTCTTCAGCACTGACTGCAACCCTGCCGGTTTTTAAATCTAAACATGCAAGTGTGTCGCCCTCGACAAGGATGGCATCGGCAGTGCCGCCGAGCGCGTAGTGGATAGACTTCAGTCCTTCATCCACATTGACTTCGATCAACTTCTTACGGGGGTTGGCAAAGTAGCTGTTTACAAAGTCGGCATACTCCCGCGCCATCGTGATGTATTCGGGGTCAATGTCTGGGTTGTCAATCTCCTCACCCCGCAGCATTTTCTCTGACAGTTCATGGATGGCCGTACCCTTGGCGGCAGCCGGCCCAGCCGGCTCGTAGGGCATGAGGCTTTCCAGCCGGTAACTACCTGGACAGGACATAACCCGATCCATGCGTGATGCTGAGAGACGGGCGTGTTTGCGGTCAGTGTGCTGCATGTTGTTCCTTGGTTAACTTGGAGATGAGTGCCTTGACCTTCTCGGCCTGCGGCTTGGTGAGGTAGTACTCGACCCGCACTAGGCCAGCATCCTTTCGGCGCTGGCGCAGTGCTTGGACTCGTTGGGTGGGGGTGGTGGTCATGGTGATTGGGGCCGTAGCCCCGTTTAGTTTCAGACTGGCTGGCCCTTGAACATACGCACCGCAAGCGCTTGATGCCCAATGTGAGAAAAACTCTCCCTGATGTAGGCGACTGCTTGAGCGCGAGGCATCTGCTGCAACTCTGTGATGATGGGCTGAATTGCATCGCAAATCTCTGCCTTGCTGGCCATGTAGGGCGCAGCAGCAGCGTGGGCAGATTGGGCGGCGGTTTCAATACGATGTGCAAACATAATTTTCTCCTTTGATGGGGCCGTAGCCCCGTTTGGTTTAGGCAGTGGCGCGGCGGTCAGCGTAGCCTTTGTCTTTGCGGATTTCAGCGGCCAGTGCGCCAAACATATTGATGTCGCGGATCACAACCGAGTAGCCTGAAATTTCGTGACAACCGTAGGCTGTGAACGCCTCATCGTAAGTATCGAATTCGATGATGCCGACTTCAAGGGTTTCAGCGCAGGCATATGAAAGAAAGTAAGAGGCTGAAGTTGTCATTTCGTTTGCTCCGTTGTGTTAATGAGCCTCTACTATAACACTGTTTCCGGTAACGCAACAACTAAATCGTAGGTGTTTACCATTAGATGATCTGATTAACGATATTCTGCTTTTTCAGCACCTTGGCCAGCACATTATGGTCAAGGCTGGCCCTGATGGTCAGCAGGTAGATCACCGGCTTGACGCCTGACTTGTTGATGTTCTCCACCCTGCTGGATGCCTGCTCCAGTGCAGAGGTTGACCAAGTGCATTCGACAAAGACGATCGTGTCGGCTGCACTCAGGTCAACCCCCTCTGACATGGCCGCAATGTTGCCCACGATCACCTTGGTCTGGCCAGACTGAAATGCCGCAATGTTCTCTGTGCGCTTGGCGGCCGGCGTGTCGCCCACCACCACTACCGGCTTGTGGTCTTTAAGTTCCTCGACCAGCCCAAACACCACATCCTTGTGGTGCGCGAATACGACAACAGGCTCACCGGATTGCAACAGGTCGCTGATGAATTCGGATGCCGCCTTGATCTTGCGCATACCTGCTTCGCGCATGATCTCGGCAAGCCCCTCAAAGGCCATCAGGGCGTTTGGATTGGCCACCAAGGCATCGGCATCAAACTGCTGCTCGCGCTTGTCCACGGGCAGGTCAAAGGTCACCAAGCTCACCTGTGGCTGCTTGTAGTCCATGAAGATGTCCTCCTTCTTCCTGCGCAGGACATGGGGGCGCATCAGCGCTTTGAGTTCAGGAATGTTGGACGCACCGCTGACATCCATGCCCCAGGGAGCACTCCACATCTTGGCGTACCGCGCCGCAAAGTCAAACCAGCCGCCTCGGTAGATGCCCAGCCCGTGGAGGATCGGCCAGAGTTCGATGGGCCGATTGGGGATGGGCGTGCCGGACAGGGCATAGACCCTGTCGATCTTTTTCATCATCAGCATGGCCGCTTTGGTGCGGATGGCCTTGTTGTTTTTGAGCCTGTGGCACTCGTCAAACACCACAGTTTTAATTCCTGTAAAAGCCGTAACACTGCTCAGGATGTCGTAATTCACGATGGTCACGCCACTGGCAATAATCTCTGCCGCCTGCTTCTTGCCAGTGATGACTTTCACTGGCACTGAAGGGTCGAGATTGTTGAATGCCGCTTCCCAGACAGTCTTGGCGATAGCTGGGCAGACCACGATGGCCGGCAGGTGTTGCAGAGCCGCCGCTGCCGCCGGCAGGGTCTTGCCCACCCTCGGCTGGTCGGCAAGGATGGCTCGCCTCTTGTCCAGCAGAAATTGCTTGGCCTCTTCTTGATGGGGGAACAGTTTCATCGTTTTCCTCGTTTTCAGCGGTTTATGGAATCTTGATTGTGGCTCAAAGAAAAAACACTTGCAACATTTATTTGTGCTAAAGTGCAATTGTCTGGCCGCTTTGGTCAGGCTGAAAACCTGAAAACGATCAACCAAAAGGAAACGATCAAATGTCAACAAGAGTCACAACCGGCGAGGTGCGCACCTCCTACTTCTCAGGCTTGCAGAGCCGCAAGAACGAAATGAACGGCAAGGATGAGTTCTCCACTCAGATCCTGATCCCCAAGACCGACAAAGAAACGCTAGCCGCTTTGAAGGCAGCAGCCAAAGAGGCGCTGGTCGCCAAGTTCGGTGACAAAGTGCCAAAAAACATCCGCAACCCATTGCGTGATGGCGACACTGAAACCAAGACAGACGGGTCGCCGCTAGGCAAAGAGTACGCCGGCCACTTCTTTTGCAATGTCAAAAGCACCGCCAAGCCTGGTGCTATTGACGCCCACGGCAATGACCTGATTGGCGCTGACGATATTGTCAGTGGCGACTATGTGCGGGTGAGCCTGAATGCGTATGCCTACAGCCAAGCTGGCAACAATGGCGTGTCGTTTGGCCTGAACAACATCTTGTTGCTCAAGAAGGGCCAGCCACTGGGCGGCTCCAAGCCAAGTGCCGCTGATGACTTTGGTATCGGCAAGTCGGCTGCACCAGCCGCCGCTGCCGCCGAGTCCTCAGACTGGTGATTTTTGATCAATCAGCTTGAGCAGCGCCTGCTCAAGTTGGTTGACTGAATCCCAAAGGGGCTTGACAGACCCAGACATCCAGCGGCTCACCTGCGGCTGCTGGATGCCAGCCTCACGGCATACGGCATTCATCCTGATGCCATGCTCTCTGGCCTTATCCCGAATATCTTGTACTGATTGCATGGGTGTATTTTAGCAACAACAGATCAATTTATTGACTACTATGCGAATTAGTTTATTTGATGTAAACTTCGTAACACATTAACTCAAGGAGAGCAACATGAATAAATTGAGCAATCGTGCCGATGCGGCACTGGACTATCTGCTGTGCTTGGTGATCGGCTGCGGCTTGGCTGCGGCACTGGTGGCGTGGTGGTCAGCATGAAGAAAACAACACCCCCACCAGCGTTGAACAAGATGGTCGGTATATACAACCCCCTTGAACTGAAACCCTTCACAGGCCGACCAGGTGCTATGGATGCGTTCAAGCTGCCGTCCCTGATTGGGAATTTGCGTACATACAGAAAAGATGCAGAGAAACTATGAGTGAGCCAGTCCTTGAGCCAGCGCTGGTGGCCGCCATTGAACTGATGGACGATCTACTCAGTCCAGAGTGCTATGGCCATGCGATACCGGAAGACGCCCACACAAGGGCTTTCGTGGTGCGTGCCATGCTGCGCCGTGAGTACACCCGTAGGATGCAAGATGCGCGGTCTAAAGCCGGTCTATAGAGCCGCCATCATCCGGCTGCTGAGCATTGGCCCGTTGAGTGTGGCCGAGATCGCTGTGCGTCTGCCCTGCGCCTTGGCCACCGCATACGACAATGTTCGCGCACTGCGCAAGGCCAAGGTGGTGCGGGTGCATGGGTATGAGAAGTCCGGCAACATGACCACGGCCTTGCTGACGCTGGGCAGTGAGCCAGATGCACCAAGGCCGCTATCGTTTACAGCCGCCGAGCGCATGCGCAAAAAGCGCCACAAGATGAGCGCAGATGACAAGGACTTTTTAAATGCACGCCGCCGCCAGAGGAATCGAAAGATCAAGATCGACCCACTGACAGCAGCATTTTTTGGGGGGATGAGATGAAAGAAATTAAAATTACACGGCAAGACTCTGGCGCAATTGACCTAAAGATTTCGCGTGACTTGCTTAAATCTGATGATGTTGACTTTGTCATCTTCTTGCAAGACGCAATTGCTGCGCTTCAATCTCAATTGATGTCCATTGACATGGATGAATCAATTACCTAATAAGCCAAGATTTCTTTGCTGCTCAAGGTACTTGTAGTAGTTGTCAATCATCTGTTGATCGACCATTGTTGATATGCCTTCTTTACGCTTTTCCAAAGCACCAAGTGCCATGTTTCGGACATCGCCTTTTTTCTTTGAGAATTGATTCATCAATGATGACATCAGACCAGGCTTCAGGGCTTCAATTGGAACGCTTTGTCCAAGTGTCCCAAGATATTGAGCCGTGAAGTCTGTGTTGTACGATGGGTTTGACGATGGCCTCAAGTGCATACCGAGAGGGTCGGTCATCAGAACTGTGTTGCCGACATATCCCTTTGGCACACCAGCAAGGGCAGGGTCAGTTAATGCAGCAGATAAGTCTTCTGCATTGAATCCAAGCAATTCCTGATTGCCCTTTGTGGTCAAGCGATCTACCATTGCTTTGCGCAATTCTCCAGCAGTGCCTTTTATGCCCTCACCGGTCATCAATTGGATGCGGCCTTCTTCTGAGGTCAGCCCAGCAAAGTTTTCAAATGGCGTTGTGATTTTTCTTTTTTCTCCAGAGCCTTTTGCAATTTTAAAATTGCGGATGGATTCATCAAGGTTGCCAACTTGTTTTTTGGACAGTTGCCGCATGTCAAGAAGTTGCAGCAAACCTTGAGCCGGCATGACACTGAAGTTTTCAGATCCAGCGCCCATCGTAATTGGGAGATGAAGAATTTCTCCAGTGCCGCCAGCCATGATATTTTCTTGACGCGCAATTTTGTCACGATCCCTGATTCGTTTGGCAATGGAAAGACCAGAAGCCCCGCCGATTCCTTGTTGCATATGGGCCAAGTCACGGGCGTAATCTTGGCCTCCATGAGTAATGATTGGAGACGGGAATGTTTCTCCTGATACGCCGGAAATTTTGTAGTTCCTGCTTGTGCTATCCCACGGCATAACCATGAGTCCAGCGCCTTGATAGTCTTCCAGCTTTACTGGCGTCTTTGGTGCAAGTCCACCCATAAAATCTCGGTCGTACCGAGTACCAACTTCGGGATTTGGTTTTAATGGAGTGCTTGGCAAATAGACATTTGACCGGCTGCCCTGCGCCATGCCCTGCAATAGATCAGCCGGCAAGCCGCCACGCTGCATGATCTGAGGCACAACCCTTTCGGCCATGCGTTCACCAGCGCGGCCAAGTGCCATTGCTGGGGCTTGGAATACCCTTGCCAATGGAGCAACACCCAATGCCGTGCCGGTAGCAAAGGCCGGACGGGCGGTCTGCATGATCGACTCATACTGAGGATTCAGAACACTGAAACCCATCTGGTCAGGGGCAGTACCAAGCAGGCCAGAGACGGCAGCATAGGTGCGCGGGTCAGGCAGTGTATTGACATCACGCTGCGCGGCCAAGGCTCTGGCCCTTGCACCTTGGCGCTGGATGTTGGGGTTGCCAAAGAATGGCAACAACTCTTCGTCATCAAGCAGGGCCATGTTTTACTCCGGTGTCGCGCCAATGATTGAGCCGTAGCCAAGTTCCTCGGCCTTCTTGCGCAGTGACTTGGCCAGCGGCTCGACCTTCATCATGTTTGCCTTGCTCATCATCGATGCGGCAAGCTGCGGGTCAAGCATAGCCTCAACCAAGAGATTCTGCACCTGCTGGTCGGGCAACTTGTACAACCAATCCAATGGTCGGGTCATGGTGCGCAGCGTTGTGTTGTCGGCCATCGACTCGCTGAACACTCGGCCAATCAGGTTGCCCATGCTCATGTTCTGGAAAGTGTTTGAGCCTGGTGCGCGAACACCTGGCGCTGTTGACGCTTGGCCTCGGTTGATCTCATTGATGATGTTGTCAATTTTTCTCTGTGCAGCCGGTGACAGATCAGTGCCAAGCTCTTCCCGCTTGGCCGCCAACTGCCTGCGCAGTGCAGCCGCCGCCAGTACAGGCTCACCCGTCATTATGTTGGGCTGGCCTGTCGTGACCTTGCTCTGGATCGCTTGCAGTAATTCCATCTGGTCAATCGGCTTTGATGACTTGGCAAACTGCTCCATGTACTTGCTGAATCCTGGCGCACCAGACTCAATAGTCCGGTCAATGACGGGTAGCAAGTCGGCCAACTGTCCACGCGCCAAGCGCAGGTTGGCCAAGTCGCCGGACAGCTTGCCGGCCATCGCATCGGTGATGTCCTTGCGCACGCCGTACAGTGCCATCGGGTCAATCGTTCCCGTCTCAGGGTCTACGCGTTTGGCCAGCAGGTCGGACACATACTTCATGGCTTGGTCAACTGTTTGGCGCTGGGTTGCCGGATTGCTGGTGATGCCCTGAATCGCTGCGGCCACTGGCATCGCGGATACAGGTGGCGCGTTCAAAAATGCCTGCTCACGCATTGGCGCTGTGATGCTGGATCGCTTGGCCTCGGCATAAGGGATAGAGCCAGGTCGGCCAGCAGTACGCTGAAAAGCATCAAACAAAGCCTGCTGGTTGGCAGACAGTCTGGCTCCAAACAGGTTGGACGGGTCAAATGTTGCAGACCGCAATGGCCCCTCAAGGCCGGCCAGACCTGGGTCACGCGCTCCGGCGGCAGTGGTCAATTGCACACCTGGCACTGTTGGCCTTGCGGCCTGCAAGTTGGCAATGGCTCGTTCTGGATCTGTTGCGACATTGCGCAGCACATTGCCGACCATGACCTCGCGGCCTTGTTGAGTGAAGGGCTGCACCAGCGCCTTGGGTGCGGCCAATGCACGCTGAGTAGTTGATAAGGTTGGGCCACCAGGTGCGGCCATGCCGGCCAGCATAGCCCCGCCAAGCTGGAGGGATGGAGGTGCGCCACCCTCGCGCAGCATGCCGCCAGCGGTAGAGGCAGCCAAGGCAGCAGCCGTCTGCGCCCGTGGGCTTTGGGCAAAGAACTGCGCGACATTGCGGCCCATCTCCGGCAGCATGGGCGCGACTGTCCCAGCGACCTTGGCCACACCAGCCGTGCCGTAACCAGCGCCAGTGATGTCTTGGACTACGCGCTCTTGCGCTGTCCTTGGCTCTGGGAAACCCATGGCTCTGAGGTTGGTTTCTGTGGCCCGTGTCATGGTCGGCGCATTCGTGCCGGCGGCCAAGTTGAAGAAGTTCACCAAAGGATCAACAACCATAGGCAGCAGGCCACCAGCGGTCATAACAGTTTGAGCTAACGGGCGCACAGCCAAGCCAGCTTCACGGCCAAGTGTGCTTGGGGCTTGCGCTGGCGCTGGTAATGGTGCTGCCTGTGAGTTGATGTAGGCAATCAGCTTGCCCACCGACTCAACATCGCCGGCAGCATTAGCTTTGCGCAGCGCGTCATAGACTTCATTCATGTCGGCCATTTAGCGACTCCGGTTGTAAGAATCAATGATGTTTTGAATATCGGTTGGACGCAATTGACCTGGCTGCACTGGTGCGACATATGGCGTATACGCTTTACCAGCAGCTTTTTGCATGCTCTCAGTGACCACGCGCCGAGCCTCTGCTTTTTGCCTAATCTTTTCATCTGTATCACCCACCATCGGAAAGTAGGTTGCGTACTCCTGCCGCGCCTCATCCACGCCAATTGCAGCACCAGATTCTTTACGCAGCTTGGCGCGAATCCAATCTTGCGCTGCTTGGTCATACATCTGGGTATCTGCGCTTTGACCAGAACGGGCCAATGCACCACCAACAAATGGGACTGCCTCGGCGATCCGAGTTCCAGCCCCAGGCTGTGAGCCTGCTGGCAGACGCGCAAAAATGCTTTGCGCTAACTCCATACGCTGAGCAAAGCCAGCGGCATTTGCTTGGCCCTCTGTTGGCTGTCCACCAACACCCTTCAACTGCGTACCACCTGGCCCCATGATAGGTACAGCAGGCCCACCAGCCTTGGGAATGTTGACAAACCCCTCCGGTGTCTCGACTCGGTCAAAAGCACCACGATTAAATTCAGCTTGACGCAAACCAAGACCGCCTTGGGCCACATTCAAATTGCCTTGGGCTATACGCAAGTTTGCCTCTTCGCTTGGTGTCATCGTTATGGCGAAAGACTCACCACCTTTAAGTGCAGACTTGTTGATGGCCACTGTGCGGCCACCGAGACTCTGCAAAACAACTTCACGCTTAGGGCCAAAACCTTGCAAGGTTTGCAAAGCACCAGACTTCATCTGTTGCACCAGCAATGGTTTGCCAGTGGCATCAGTCACCTCAAATGGCTGGCCCGTAACTTCAGGCCGTGGGTTAAGTCTTTCTGCAATCTCTTGGTAACGCTTGGCATCTTCAGACTTGCCCTGCGCCGCATAAATGTCGGCAATTGTTTGGTACTGATTGGCCTTTAATTCATTGGCTGTTGGTTGTGGCATGGAGTCCATCAACTCAGCACGCTGAATAGTTGGGCCAAGCGGCATGCCTGGTGCTGCCAATGCGGCTTGAGCCGTGTTCAATGGCTGTGGCGCAGTGGTCATAACATCTGCAATTTGCTTTCTCAATTGCTCGGCTCGTTTAGCCTCATCCAACTTCTGATTAAGCAACAGATCCTGCACCGACCCAGCACGCGCCTGTTGGTAGCCCTGCTGGCCAGCTTGCAGTGCCGAGCCAAGGGCTTGCCCAAGGCCGATGGGGGTGGTGCTGCGGCCACTGGCTTGCAGCAGTGCAGCCGCCGCTGACAGGGCAGCGTTGCGGCCCATGAGTTTGCGCTGGTCTTCACTTAGCAGCGCATCAAGACCAGTTGGCGTGCCGCCCATGCCGCCGCCGAAAATGCTGCCGATGTTTGAGAAGTCAAATTGCGTTGCCATTTTTATTCCTTAACCAAACAGACCAAGCAATGCGCCAAGGCCAGCACCAGCACCGCCACTGATCGCGCCGCCAGTCAGGCCAGCCAACTGAGAGCCAGCCAGAGCACCGCCCAAAAGACCAGCGCCACGATTTTGCGTGTACGGGGTTGATACACTGCCGCCCAAGTTGGCAGGGCTTGCACCAAGTGCCGACTGCACAACACCAAGGCGTTGCAGGCCGATGTTGCGGATGGCATCAAGCTGTTGCTGCTCAAAAGCCTGACGCGCACCACCCAAGGCCAGCACATTCTGGCCGCCTTGGAGGTTTTGTCCACGGGCGTACTGAGCCAACTGAGTCGCTTGACCAAAGCCTTGATTGCGCAAGTTTGCTGACAGGTCAGCGGCTTGCTTGAGTGCAGCGGCATTGGTGAGTGAAGACTGCACGCCTTGGCGTGAGCCACCAAAGGCTCTGGCTTGTGTGGCAGCCTGACGATCTCTGAGGTCGGCCATCTGGCGGCTGGCCTCAATGTCGCCAAGGCTTCGGTCAATGACCTCCTGCTGGTACGGATTCATAAACCCGCCAATTTCTTGCCCAGTGAACGGGGTCAGGGACTGGTTGACGATCTGCTCCTCACCAGCCTGATACAGCGGGTTGTACCCAGCAAACTGCTGGATGGGCAATGCCCCTGCAACATCCTGAGCCTGACCAAAGTTTTGAAGAAACGCAGCTTTGATCTGTGGATCAATTGAAGTCGTTGATACTTGGTTTCCACCTTTAGACATTTTTCGCCCCTTATCCGAGTAAAGATTTCATTTTTTTGGCAGGAATCTTGCCATCGTTGATCATGTCCAGCAGCCCTTGTCCGTACTTCTTGACCGCTGATTTTTTGATCACATATTCGCCAAGCTGCAACATGCCAGCGCCATCGTCTGGGCCTGGTGGGTTAGGGCCACCAACTCGGTCAACAGGGCCGCCCATGTTGTACTCGCCGCCGCCAAAGCTGTCACTGCCGCCGCCGTCACTGTAGCCACCATAACCACCGCCGTCTCCAGCAGTGTTTTGGTCTGAAATACTGCCTATGTCTCCTCCAACAGCAGCGCCTTGAGCCGCATCAGCAGCCGCAGCAATTGCATCATTCATTGCTTGTTGTTCAGCCATTGATGCGCCGCCATAACTTTGCGCAGCTTGGTATGCCTGAGTGTAAGAAGGGATTGCATCTTCTACAGGGGCATAGTTAACTAAACCTGAAGGATTGAGTGCGTTATTTACTCTGCCAAGTGCTGCGCTTGACAAGAAACTTGGCAGTGCATTAATCAAACCCATACCTGGGACAGCAAAATTTACAACTCCTTGCGCAATGCTGTTGAACTTACCCATGCGGTCATTGCGCTGGTTTTCGGTTTCTTTAGCAAAAAAATCAACAATTTGTTGGTTTAGAGGTTGATCAACACCAGTGCCGCCACCACTAAAGCCGAGCTGGCCAAGTGCTCTTGGCGCTGCCGCATTGCCGGCCATGTTGGAACTGTAGCCGCCAAGTGAGCCATAGGATGAGTTGGCGTATGGATTCTGAAGTAGCGGCATCCGACCCATGATCCGCTGGTACGGGGTGAGGGTAGTCGGCAAATCACCCAGTAGGGACTGCTGATATAACTCGTCAATTGTCGCCATTTACAACTCCTTTGCAAGTACAGACCACTGTGGCCTGTAACCTTCGTCTTTTAAAAATGTCTTTGCCCAGCCCTTGCGGCCTGCCAAAGTCACTCTGGTGCAGCCAATCGACTTGCCCCAGGATTCGATCATTGGTCGCATCCGTGAGAGTTCATCTAGGTCGCCACCAGCCAAGAAGTAATGCAAGTTCTTGAGTCGCGGATAGACAATGATCTCTGTCAATACCACCGAGTTTGAGGCCGGCCACAATTGCAATCTGTGATCCCCCACCATCTCGGCAACATCGTCAAAATTATGTGTGCCTCCAGAGTATTCTAAAGCAGCCTCCACATGATGGCGCAGTCTCTTCAAATGATCCAAATCACTCATCGCTTGCCGCTGGCCACCGCATCCAGCCGCATCACCCCAATGCGCCAATCAGCCAAAACCGCACCCGTCACCTTGACATTGACCTGCCGCGCCACAAACCGGACATCCGTAGGGTTGGCCGCCGTGTATGGCCCAAAGGTGGACTGAGCGCCCGTGGGGTAATTGCGGGTCTTAAATGAAACCACCGCCTCGCCAAGTGTTTGCTCATCTGGGACAACCTGCCGCACAGACATGAGGTTGTCGCCGTTGCCAAGCTGCACTGGCCCAGACTCAGCGTAGATGCTGGCGCTGTCGTAGGCAAAGCCAACTTCGTGCTCGTAGATGTAGCCATCGGCTGAAACCAGCAGTGGGTTGGTGAATACACCCGCATCAGTGCCAGCGGTACGCGCCAATGAGCCAATATTCCAGTGGTTTTCGCGGTAGTTGTAGGTGACATAGCTGTCATTCTCATTGCTGCCGCTGCTTGGGTAGTACCACCAGATCTCACCAAACTGGCTGTTGTGGACGGCATAGACCTTGGATGCTTGGTTGAAGTTCATGTTGCTGAACACATAATCCGACACATCGCTGGGCAGCGGCTTGAGGTAGCCATCGTATGTCCAGAAGCCACTCTTACTCATCCAGATGGCCGCCGTGTCAATGGCAGCCACAGCTTGAGCCGAGATCAGGCCGCAGCCAGATCCGGCCTTCTCAAAGCCATAAACAAATGGTGCGCCTATATAGGTCGCCGTGTGGACATCCACATCTGTAAAGAGCAGGTTGACGCCCTTGACGCGCTTGCCGGCAATCAATGTGCCTGTTGTGGCCAAGTCATAGTCACCAGCCTGATTGGTGGCCAGTGGCGTCCAGACTGTATTGTCCTCTTGGTCTGACCACTGCACCCTGCGCGAATTGCCGCCAGCTCCAAGGGCAAACAGAATGCGCTCGGCAGTCACCAAAAGAGCCTTGTTACCCGTTGGGGCATTGGTGATTGCCGCTGCCAAGGTGGGCGTTGTAAAGCCAAGCTGCCACTCGTAGAGCTTGCCGTCAGTGCTTGAGCAGGCCACCAGATACTCGCCCCATGTGTCCAAGCTCCATGTGGTGGCCGGTGTAAGTGTTCCTACATCAGGTCTGGCCACGCCATAGGCAAATGAGCCATAGGTGCTGTATCCGTAGCCGGTCTTGATCGTGGCATCAGCATCACCAGTAGCAATTCCGGTAGGGGTAATTTCTTTGAGTGTCCCAGCCTGATTCATGGCGTACAGCTTGGATTGCGTACCCGCAGCAATAAATCGCTCTCCACTATTGTTGCGCCAAGTGATGAAACCCCTGCACAGACCCGTCATCTGGCTTGCCGAGCGCTTCCTCCAGCCGCCCATAGGCCGCAGGGTGTTCTCGTACCAGCGCACCAGATTCGCGTCATACCAGCGGCCTGCTGCTTGGTACTCTGTGCCGTTTCTGTAGATGCCTGGTGGTAGTTTTAGTGGGATGTACATGGCTATATTGTCGGTAGGTTGGACACAAAGCTCATCGTGACGATGGCCGATGGCACTGCTGGTCGGGTTGGGCTGGCGCTGGCAGCGTACTGCTCAATTTGAACACCGATGTCGGTTGGCCTCCACATGATTTCAACATAGTCACTTGCATTCAAGCTCACAAAGTAATTTATGGCCGCAATGGTGTGATACGGATCTCCAACAGCTTTTCGGGGCGCAAAGCCAAATCTGCTGTTTGAATTGGCCACATTTGTGCCATTGACCCGAAACCAAATGTCCACATCTTGAGATGAATTTGTCGTATTTGTCAATTGAATGGAAAACTGCAAGTTCCAGATGCCGCTGTCGGCCACTGTGATTCGACTGTTGCTGGCTATTGTCACGCCATTGCTGAAGTCTGTTGTGTTGAATGTGACGGCATAGGCCGTGGTGGTGTTGGCCGCCGTCTGGTCGGTTGAGTCCTGAAACGCCCCGTGCGGGTTGTTCATGAACTTGCCGCCCCTTGGCCCAAACAGTGAGCCAAGGACGGAAGTCAGTTTTCTGGCAAAAATGTTCAGTGCGCCGTTGTTCTCGTTCAAGTTCCGGCGCTCGTACACCTCTGGTGGATAACCCAGAGGAGAGAGTGAAGGCGTCTCTAATTGTTGCTTGACATTGGCCATGACATGATTATTCCACTTTTGTCATGTCAGCGCGGCTTTGCTGACCCCGTCAAACCGCCAAGTACAGCCCAATGTTGGCAAATGCGTAGCCGGCATAAACAACCCCCATCGGGATGTTTCCCTTAAATAGTTGCTCTACGGCAATGCCGGCGTAAATTACTGTCACCAGAATGATCAGCCAGCCACTCATAGGCCAGAGACATCAATGACTTCGCCACGGAACTCTACGCAACCATCGCCAAAGTCGTGGACAAGTTCTGGCCACAAAAGCTGGCCGTTGAAAAAGGTCAGGATGGCAAACCCGCTGCGCCAATTTGTGGGGTTGTCCTCAAGATAATCGACAAACTGTGGGCCATTGGGGTCGGCCAGCGTGCCGGTGTCAACCCCAAACCTGTTGCCGTTGTAGTCTGCATATGGCGTCACTTTCAGGCTGTGCAAGTGGCCGGTGACAATTGTTTTTCCAGCGCCCACCGTATTGTTGTGCGTGGCGTGAATGCCGCCCTTGTACCTGTGCTTGACGCACACATCTTCAGTCGGCCAGCAGGCCCAGCAGGACAACCATGCTGGAAAGTGATCTCTAAGTGAAAACCCTTTGACGCCCTCAAACTCATGGGCATTGGCTGCAAGGCGATTTTCAAACCGGCTGTCATGGTTGCCCATCGTCCAGATCAGCTTGGCTCGTCCAGCCTCTTCCTCGATCTCGCCCAGACTTGCCTCGCAGGCTTTGAGTTCTTGAATGATGCTGGGCTTTGTATCCCATCCGATACGGGGAAATCGGCTGATGGACGCACCATCAAACGCATCGCCGTTGTTAATAACTGCCTTTGGCTTGAATTCTCTGATCGCCCAAAGCAGTCCCTTGAAGGCAGTGGTGCGGATACCAGGCCAGAAGTGGGCGTCACTGAACACAATGACCACGCCGTTTTCAATGCCAAGTTGATGACGCGCCGCATGATTATGGGCGGTCTGCAAGTGCTTGTAGTATTTGCTGCGACTCTTGTCCACAGCCACCAGTTGGATTTTGTACCTGTTCTCAATAGTCCTGCGCCGCTGATGGATATTTGACACATCAATATCAATCATTTTAGAAATCTTGGCGGCAGAACCTATCGTCTTCCAAAGCTCAATAAACTCAGCATCAGTAACTCTTGGTGCAGGCATGTCATTCCCTTGTCAGAATGCGCTCAAGCACATTGATTACTCGGTGTTCGGCGGCCTCAATTTGCTCTGCGGATGAGCCTCTGTCGGTTGCGGTTTCAATTAAATCGTGCATCAAGACATGCAGGCATTCATGTAGCGCTGTCTTTTTCAAGGTCTGTGGCGTAATCTTCTCAGCGCCGAAGTCACCAATTCGGTAAGTCGCCAGCCGCGCTGGTTGGTTAAATTCAACAGACGCCATTGCGCCCTTGGCTGGTTTTGAGCCGCGCTCAATGCGCCAATCACCCAGAGACAATTCCTCCTGCCAGTGCCACATGCACTGGTCGAACAAAAGCACCTGCTCGGCGCTGGGCATGTTCTTGACGGGGTTTCTCATGGTCGCCCTTGTGACTATCGAACCTGCGGAGCATACCGCCGGCTTGTGACCGACTTATGTCAAGCCATCATCTTCTCGGCGTCTTTGGATACCTCGGCCACGCGCCGACCCCATCCCTTGCCGAATGTTTCCCATGTGGGTAAAGCCTGCAAGAAAGTCAAGCGCTGGGCGTTGTAGTCCTCGACCAGCTTTCCGACATCAATGCTTGTGGCCTTCTCCAATGTTTTTGGCCCGATCATGCCATCTTCTGGCACGCCCAGCACTTTTTGCAGCATCTTGGCAGCGCGGCCTGGGCCGGAATTGACCGCCAGATCAAATACCGCCATATCCAAGCCAGTGGGTAGATCGTCTCCGCAGACCTTGTTCCAGTACTTTTTGCGGTACATCGGGCCGACAACTTCTGGAGTCAGCGCACGCATGGCCTTCTCGTCCACCTCATGGCCGACCCACTCCTCCCAGACGCGCTTGGTCACGCCAAGGTTGGTCATGCCGCCAGGGTCTTTCGGGTGGTTTACAAAGCCGCCCTCATGGTGGAGGACTGCTGCCAAGCACTGGTCAAAGTTATCTTTCATTTCTTAGCCTTCATGTCCATGATCTTTTCAAGAGTGCGGCCACCGAAATAGAAGCTCATCACCAGCATGCCCCACTGGCCAAGCAGGGTGACATAGGTCTCGTTAACCTCCAGCTTAAACGCGCTCATCATTGCAAACACAAAGTAGCCAATGAAAATGGCAATCAGCGTCATGGGCCGGATGTTTTTGGATAGCGTAGAGTCCGATGCCATGTCGGCAGTGTGTCTGGCACTCAGGTTGTTTTGCTCTGCCTTATACAAGTCCGTGTCGTTGGCCAGCTTGGCCAGTTCACCATCCTGCGCCATCTTTGCCAAGTCAAGCTGGGCCTTGGCCTTGGCTTCAGGATCAGGGATCAGTTTGTCAATGAGCTTGCCGCCCACGCTTATCAGTGCATCGAGTCCAATCATTGCTTACTCCTAGATAACATGGTTGCTGCAATTTGCAGCATTGCCTTCGCTTGCTCAAGGTCTTCAGGCTCTGTAGCCCAGCCGACTGTGATCTGGCCAACAAATCGCCCTGGCTCTGGTGGCACGCTGATGCGGCATGTGTAGGCCACGCCCTTGGAAATATACCAAAGCCCCATCTCACTCTGCGCTGACTTGTACTCACCGCATGGGATCTCGCTAGCCATCAGCTTGACCACATCGGCGTTGTTGGCAGCGTTCTGGGTAAACAGACCGACATCCAGCCCGTCATTCGTTTTGTCTCTGCCGTTCTTGCCATAGGCGCGGTACAAGACTCGCGTGCCAAACATGCTGTTGACCTTGAAGACCGCCACGACCAGCGCACCAGACTGCTTGAACAAGTGCGCTGCTGCATCCTCCACCCTGTCCTCTGCAATTGTGGGAATCTTCTTGGACTCCTTGTAGGCGCCGATCAGCAAGTCTTGGTTTGTATATACAAAGTAGCCGGCAAATGTGAGCACGGCCATGAGAACCATTGCAAACAGCCGGAACGGGCTGGACACATAGGCCAGAATTTTGTCAACCAAGGCAAGGCGTTCATCTGCCATCAGCACTTGCCCCCGCACTGCTCAAGAATGCCAAAGACAAAATACAAGATAGCACCCAGCATGGCGGTAAACACCAAACCCATCAAGGCCAACTCAATAATATCGTCTAGCTCTTTTTTACGCAGCGCTGCTGCTTCTTTTTCTTTGCGTGCATCATGGGCCGCTTCAACATCCATCGCTGCGGCTCTGGACTTGATCTTGTTCCAGACATCAATCTTGCCTGACTGCATGAACAGTAGCTGCAACTCGTCTTCAAACCGCTTGGCCTGGTCGAGCGCCATCTCAATCTGGATGGCCGTACCCATTGATGACTTCGATTTCTTGGCTTGGACAGCAGCCTTGGTCGCCGTGGACTTTGCGTCAAAGTACTTGCCAAGGACAGGGCCAAGAGACGATACATCGTCAACAGTCTTGCTGACCTTCTTGATCAGCGCGACTGCTGCTTGTATGCCTGCAAGCGCCGTGAGTGGGTCGATCATTTCTTCTCCCGCCACTTCAGACACCAGACCAGCAGCCGGTCAGGTGTCCATGTCCACTTGACGCACTCAAAGACAGGCGACTGCGCTGCCGGTGGTGGTGGCGGCAGCGCGTCCATGTCAGCGTGCCTTAAAGTGATCCCAGAAGGCCGCAGTCGCCACGAACAGACCAGCCAGCCACAGCAAAGGCTTGGCCAGCTTGCTGAATGTCTCCAGCACCTTGAATGCGCCCTGTGCAGCGTTGAAAGCAGCGGTCACATCCTTGGTGCTGTTGGTCAAGGCATCGACCTTAACCTCAACAGCCACCAGGCGGTCGTAGATTTCTCGGTGCGTCACATCTTCGGTCATGGCAATTGTTCAATGATTGTCTTCAGCGCAGCCACATCACCAGCAGCGTCAACAGCCGTTTGAATGTCGGCGTACTTGGTACGGATAGCAGCACGGGCAGCTTCAGCGGCTGCGGCCTCAGACGGAATGGTGGCCTTCACATCCAGTGGCGCAAACTCAGCAGAGCGTGCAGCACGGCGTGCGTCATGCGTAATTGCCTTGGCTTTGGTCAAGTTGACAGTAATCATGCTGCGTACTCCCATGCGTTGCGGAATGTTCTGTCTGTCGGGATGTCTGCCACATCCACAATGGCGTACTCAGCGCCTTCTGGAATGTCTTTCATACAGGCTTCAATAGTGTCGGCGGGAACAATAACGGCTACGCCGCCGTCTGTGGTTTTGTAGATTATTCTTTGGTTCATGGTGTTCTTTCAACGGAAAATGGTGACTGAGACAAACTCAGAATCAATAGCTGTTGCCGCTTGTTGTGTCTCAGTAAACCGATAACTACTTGTCGTAATTGTGGTGGGTTTGTAGCCTATTGCGCCATGTCCTCCACGGTCAGCCGTTATCATGGGAGCGTAATTTGCATCAGGCATAGCAGTAGTGAAGTTCACTGTGTAATCACCAGTGCCATTATCTGTAATTGATGTGACATTCCCACTTGCACGAATTGCCACAGTGCCAGTGCCATTGAAGTTCACCCATGCACGGCAACCATAGGCAGTGGCAACAGAGCCGAAACCGGAGTTAAATTGGAAGTTGCCGCCGGAAGTGATACGGGCGCGTTCTGTTGCCGTTGCATCGCTAAAGACAAGGTCAGGGGTTGCTCCGGTTGTTGCGCCAATATAAAAATTGCCGCCTGAACTGTTATACGCTACGCCTATGGCATATGGATTGCTGTTTGCAAAAAAATCAGAACGCCCCCCATTAACATTTAATTTGCTTGTGGGCGAACTCGTCCCAATCCCCACATTGCCAGAGGCATCAATCCTGACAGCCTCAACCCCACCTTCAGCAAAAGCAATGGTGTCAGCCGCTGGGAAGAAGATGCCGGTGTTGGTGTCGCCTGTGGCTGTGATGGTTGGCGCAGCCGCAGAGCCTGCTGCATGAGATGCAATCCCGCCAACAGTCAAAACCTTACCAGAGCCGACATTCAGACCAACAGATGTGCCTGTGCCGGCTGCTGCAAAGATGGCGTCCACCGAGTCTAGGTCGGTGTTGATCTTTGTCCCCCAGGTGTCTGTTGATGCCCCTACCTCTGGCTTTGTCAGCAGTAGGTTGGTGGTGGTGGTATCTGCCATTGCGTGCTCCTAAATAGGTAACCAAGTCTCTGAATTATCAACGATTGCAGTCCAAGTTTCTGCACTGTCGCTGATTGGTGTGTAAGTTTCTGCGCTGTCTGGTATCGCACCCCAGCCAAAGCCAAAGATGATGCCCACTGATCCAGTGGCTGCATTTCCGCTGATCTCAACCGAGATAACGCCGACAGCAGTGCCAACAGCTCCCGTACCCTCAACACCAGTGATGTCTTGGAACGATATGACTTCTGCGCCCATCGTCCCGACAGCACCTGTGGCGCTGTTGCCGGTGATCGCCGCTGTGCTGGTGACGCTGACAGAGCCAACAGAGCCTGTGGCCGTGTTGCCGGTGACGGCAATAAAAACAGATTCATTAACACTGCCAACTGCACCAGTGGCTGCATTGCCCGTGAGTGCCTTGCTTGATACTGCTAAGACCGAACCAATACCACAGGTGGCCGCATTGCCTGTGATGGCAATAGTCCTTGTCAGCCCGACTGTTCCAACATTGCCAGTGGCAATATTCCCATTCTCTTGGACTGACCTGCTGGCCAGCAAGTTGCCAACAGCACCAGCGGCTTGATTGCCAGTTAATGCAGCACCGGCCTCTCCAAAGCCCCAGCTACCATAGCCGTATCGGCCTTTTCCATAAGCAGCCATGCCGCTGCCCCTTGGTTAAGCCAGCCGAATCAGGCCGGTGCTGGCATCGTTGGTAGGCATGGTCAGCGTGAATGTCCCAGCGGTCACTGTCTGTGAGCCAAAGGTGTGGACGCTGACTGCCTTATTGCTTTGCGTGCTGTTGTAGATCAGGACAGCATCAAACGCCGTGGCCAGAGTGACCGAGGAATAAGTGATGCTGGCGCTCGGGGTCACAAAGGCTGTCGTGCCGCTGGTGCTTGGCGCAGTGCCAAAGGTGACTGTGACGCCGCCGGCAGTGTAGCCAGTGCCTGTCACCTCGTTGGTCGAGCTATAGGCCGTGGTGGCCGCATTGACAGTGGCCGAGGCCAAGTACAGCGCAGCCTTGAAGGTGTCGGCAGTCGTTGCTGCACGGATGACGCCAGTGCCAAAGTTGTGATGACCGACCAGCAGTTCACCTTTGAAACTTGTACACATTGCCTGAGTGTTAGCCATGATCTATTTCCTTAAATTTGTTCAGTAATGCCATCAGCAAAAACACTGCGCTTGAGCGCCATGTGGACGGATCGATGGACTAACTCTTCGCCCAGCCAGTACTCGACCCAAGTTGTTGTCTCGGTATCGTTATCCAATGACCCCTCACGCTTTTCAAGCAGTGACTCGTCCATCTCGCCTTTGGTGGTGGTAATCATATTCATCCAAAAGTCTTTGCACGGGTAAGCAATGCACCGCCTGATGTCGCACCTCGGTCATCAGCGACTTGCAGGTCATTCAAGGCACGCTCATACAAACTTGCCCACACCTGAATTCTATTGTCATCTTGAAGGTATGGCGCAGCTTGCAGCAGACTTCCGTACAAATAGGCGTCTGGGCTGGACTCCAAAATAAAGTTGGTTGCGACTGACGCCGACAACTTGCTTATTTTTGCGTAGTAAGTCAACTCAGTCGCATAGTTAGAGTCTGGCGTTGGCACAAGTCTAAACTGTTGGCCAACCACGCCAAAGAAACTTGGCCTGCCGCTGGCTGTGAATTTTGTGGCCTCTGCATCCAGCGCATCTATCGTCATAAACGACAGCGGGGTAACTGGATTAGTGCCACTCAATTTGAAGGACTTGACCTCCAAAAAGTCATTGGGCGTTGCGCCGTACTCGGCATTGAATGACGCATTCGCCCTGACGATCATCTGCCTGGTGCGCAGCGTGCGCTCCATCTGCGCCTCGGCCAAAGAGATGAAGTCAGGGATAGCCGCCGTCAGGTCTGACCGATTGAGCCAGTCTGCAATGGATGCCTTCAATTCGGTGTAGGTTGTCAGAGCCATCAGACTGCCTTTATTTCTTTCATCACCCAGGTGTGGTCATGCTTGAATTCAAAAGTCCCGATGTGGCCAATCTCTTTGGAGACATCGTGATCAATCCATATTTTAAAGCCAGCAGCCGCTGCTTTCTGACAGAAAAAGACATCCTCACCGATATAGCCCCGTTTGTCCATGCGCCAAGGCGTTTCAAACCAAGGCTCGGCCAGTGCCGCAAAAACATTGGCCTTGATGAGCATTACACCCATCCCCACAGAACCCACCTCTTGCAGGCCGGTGGACTCTGGCATCGTCCAGACCAACTCCCTCTCGCCGTTCTCTTTGTAAAGCTGCGCTGTCGGGCCAGTAGGCATTCTACGCCGTGCGCAGTTGGTCGCCACAATGTCAAGGTCATGCTTGAGAAGACGCTCGATCATGTCTTGTGGAAACCGCATGTCAGAGTCAATAAACAGGATGTGTGTACAGCCCTCGGCCATCGCATCCAGTGACAACTCTGCCCTCTGGTTGGCAATCAAAGTGCCTTGAGAGATCTTGAGGCTCACAGCGTCATTGGTGTTGATCGTGTGATACGCAACCATGTTCACCAAGTCGTAGCTGTACATGGTGTGAACCATGTCCCGTGCTGGAGTGCAGACCGCAATGTAGTTCATACTTTCCCAGGTCGTGTTCTAAAAAATTGATTGTCGGAATCGTTGAGCCAGCGCTTCATGTACTCCTGATCATCGATCTTGCCCTCGGCCTTCATCTTGTAATAGAGAGCTTCGGGGATGGATGCCACCAAGTGCCATTCACCTTTCCATGCCGCCTTCTCATCCAAAGCGTTATAGATGGCCTTGTTGGCCTCAATGACAGCAGTCACATCTTGTTCTGTTTGGATCGTCACATCGCCGGTATCGGTATTCTCATGCCAGTAGCGGGTGATGCCTTGATCTTTGTTTTCGCTAAATAGTCTTTTGTGAATCATTTAAAAAAGGGCCAGATTTCTCTGGCCCTTCCCGTTGCTTACTGTTAAGAAGTAACCAAGTCAGCGGCCAAGCCGTGAGCATTCTCTGCCAACACCTTCAGGCCGTACTCGACCAGCAGCATGCGCTTGTCGGCATCGCCTGTTTTGGCCAGTTCGATCTGCTGGTAAGGACGCAGCACAACCATCTTGGCGTAGTCAGGATCAAGCACAAACGCATCACGCTCACGCTGGAAGCGGTTTGCAATCACAGACACATTGCCAAAGTCAGAGACATAAATGTCAACTGCACCGATCAATGTGGCAGGTTTTGCACCGCCGTCAACATTGAAACGGCTTGAGGCAATGCCGGTGAAACCAGAGACGCGCTGCTTGTTGACAGGGCCAACCATCAGGATCTTAGGTGTACCGCCAGCAGTCCACACTTTCTGAATCACATTCTTGAGAATGGTTTCAGTAAAGGTGCGCACAGTACCATCGGTACGGGCAGCGGAAGGCAGGGTCGTGTAAGTTGGGTTTGCACCATTGGTGGTGTCAAAGTCAATGTTGGTCTTCAAGAAGGCCGTCAAAGAACCCGTCTTACGCGCAGTAGTTGAGTTACCAGCATCTGCACCAGTGTTTGACAACATGATGAATTCTTGGTCACGCTTCAACTCAGAACCACGCTTTGCGATCTGGTAAGCCAGTTCGCTACGGCGGCCAGCCTTGTTCACCACTTCTTCAGTGGCAGACAAGACAATAGTCTTGCGGCTGATCTGTGCATAGTTCTGCACGCGAACAGTCGCCACTACGGAGTCAAACGATGTCACATCGTCACCCTCAAGCTGTGCATTGGCAGCGGCTGCGGCCAATGTATCTGTTTGAAATTCAAACAGAGTATTGGTCACAGTTTCGCGTCCAATGTTGGACATAAAAGGCGTTTCTTCAGGTGCAATGTTGGTGATCACATTGCTAAGATCTTCTCGAATGCCTTTGGCACTGTAAGTGAGAAATGTATTGCTAACGATAGCCATGATTTTTTCCTATCCTAAAAGTTTTAAAATTGCATCGGCCGCATCATCGACACGACCCGTTTTGGCAAGACGCTGCTGTGCGCGAGTAGCCTCACTTGTTGTCGAAACCCGACCCGCTGCTCCTGGCTTGGCTGGTCGTGGGCCATTGTTCACCACAGGCTTAATGCCTTGACGCTTACTTACCATCTGGTCAAACAGTGCCGCTTTCCGCAGCAGTAAGACCAGCCGGTGATCGTAAACACTCTTCAAGTCTTCATCTGAAAAACCGGCAGACTTGGCAGACTCAATCAGCATTGCTTTTTCGAGCTTTGCTTTCTTTGGATCTTTCCACTCTGGCAGGGCCGCCAACAGCGCATCTTTCTGGCTTTCCAGATGCTGCTGCATAGACTGCTGCTGCTCTTGCTGACTCAACTGGATAAGACGCTGCTGTTCGGCCTGAATAGCGTATGCCTTTTCCTGTCGCTCCCGCAAAACCTCTTTTTGCCGCACCCACTCGATTGGGTCTTCGTTATAAAGACGATCCAAATCGACCTGCGGCTCTGAAGCCTGAAGCTGGGCTTGCAATGCTCCCAACAATTGAGCGTACTGTCCACGCTCGGCCCGAACCGCCTGCGTCTCTGCCTCGACTTGCTTTCGCACCTCGGCAATCTGCTGCGTTTTTCGGGTGTAGTCCTGAGTCCTTGAATAGCCTTTTTGGAGTTCGTCCAGCGTCACAGCGACTTCCTTACCGTCAACTTTGACGGTGAAAGTCTGTGGCTGTTCTTGCTCCTCTTGCTCTTCCTCTTCTCCAGACTGTTCCTCTGAGGTTTCTTCGTCTGGCGCGTCTTCCACACCAGACTCATCCTCCTCAGAGGCCGCTGCTTCAAGGTCTTCAGACCCATCCGCTGGCTGCGTCTCGTCAACTTGCGCTTGTCCTTCTTCAGGGGCTAACATTGCCGAGATAGCACTGGCCGCATCGGCCAAATTCGTTGCTTGTATTTCTGCCATAGTATTTTCTTAAATTAGATTTTTCTGTGATTTAGTGATAGCGTTCTGTGCAATCTTTCCGTTGTCCATGACTTTGGTCAACTCTTGCCGCAAGCCACTAATGGCTTGCAACATGCACCACGCTGTCTCTCTCTTCACAGACTCTTCGGGTTTCGAGGATCGAAATATCCAAAGTTGGTCATTTTCCAATTTACCAATAGCAGCGTTGAGGGTTTCGTCCTCAAGTAGCTGCTTGGCCTTTCGGCCCTTGTTTACCTGGTCTTCATTTGTCACTTACTGTGCCATTCCTTGAAAGGTTGATGGGGGCATCATCGGCTGCATCGGTGGCTGCTGCTGCTGCTCAATAAACTGAGCCGCCTGCTGCTGAGCCAGCGCTGCCTGCTGACGAATTGCTTCACGATCAATATTCTGAGCCGCATCGATCTCAGCCGTACTGATCTGTGAGTTGTACTTTAACTCAATTTCATACTTTTTGAGGTACAAATCTTGAGCCATCTGGTCGCGCTTCAGATCGTCATCCATGACCATTTGCTGCCGCTTGAGTTCCAACTCTGCCGCCTTCTTTTGGATGTCGGCTTTGATGGACTCGGCCTGCACCTGCGCCAGCAACTCCTCTGGCGTGGCTTTCGGCGCTGGTGGCGCTGGAGGTACATAGTCGGCAGGGATGTCCTGAAAGTAGCTGGACGCATCCTTGAACCCAGACAACTCCACGATCTTGCGCAGGGTATTGGAAAACTGCTGTGGCGTGACCAATGGGTTTTGAGTGCCAAGCTGCTGCAAGATCTGCTCTTGCTTGGCCATGATCATCATCAAGCCTTGCAGTCGCTCGTTGGTGTCGCCGTTGCCCAGACCAATGTTGATGCTAGCGTCCATGCTGGTTTCCCAATGGCTTGGGTCAATGGTCACAAACTCGTTGCGCATACGCACGATCCGAGCCTTGTCCTGGTGCGTGACCACCAAGAACAAAATGCCCTTAAAGAGCTTTTTCATGCCCTCGGCCAAAATTCTAGCTGTCAGTTCGATGCGGCTCTGGCTAGCCGACACTGTGGCGGCCACCGCAGCCTTGGTGCTTGACTGCAATGCGTCAGCGTTCAGACCCATTGACGCTTTGCTCATGCCGGTGCGGTCTTCGCGGATCTGATCCATGTACTCCAGCATCGGGAATGCGGCCTGACCCACAAATGGTGTGGACATGGCCTGCACCATCCCAGGCGCACGCATACGGATAATCGCGCCGGTTTCGTTGTTCAGCACATCGTCAATGTTGACCTGACCTTCGACAATCGCCGTGCGCGGATGGATGGACTGAGCCAAGCTGTCCAGCGTATTGCGGAGGATCTCAGACTTGATCTCTTGCAAGTCATGCGTGATGTCAAAAATTGACATCGCTTCCAGTGGGCTGGTGTGCGGCTCTGGGTCGCAGGGAAAGTCAGCAAACGGGATGTAGCTGGCCGGCAGGTTGCGCACCACCTTGTAGCCACTGCCCATGCAGCAGATCTTGCGCAGTTCTGGCAGGCCATCGCCGTCATAGTCAACTCGGGAATATGCCTCGATGTACAAAACCCGCTGCATCATCGGGTTGGCTGCATTCTCGCCAAATGTGGTGGATAGAGGCTGTCGCGCCAGATACTCATCATTGCTGTCCAAGTCGCTGCTAGAGATATTTTCGTCAATCTCGTCCTGGTCGTAGCCCATCGCCAGCAGGTCGGCCACTGTGGCCATCTGCCGGTGGGCAATGATGGTGGCATCATCAAAAGACCGAGCGCGTCTGTCAAGTAATAGCTCCTCGGGCGGCACGGCCATCACAGTGATGCGGCCATCCTTGGTGACGCGCTTGACCTGCACATCGTGCAGCATTGGCGCCGGCATAGTCACCGGCTGACCCGTCATCGGGTCGATGGTGGTCATCTGCATCTCGTCAATGTCTGGGTCTGGGTAGGACACCACAATCTTGACTTGCGCGTCAGGCTCCTGCATCACCATTTGCAAGGTCTGCTCGTCCAAGCCGGTGTAATCGTCAATTTGGACTTTCTCGTCATCAGTCCAGTAAAACTTGGCAATGCCGCACTTCCTGACCAGCGCATCCTTGAAAATGGCGTAGGTAGTCAAGAAACCGCTGTTGTCGTTTTGGAAAATGTAATTGACATAGTCGGTAGCCTGCTGCGCAGACTTCACATCCTCTGGGCCGCGAGGTACAAACTCGACTACATTCTCAGAAGAGAAAAACACCTTCATCAGGCTGGGCAGCATGGCGCTGACAGTGTCGCGCACCTCCATCGCCACCACCTTGCTGTTGCCCTCGACCTCGTTGCCGAACAGGTCGCCTCGGTAGTACTCAGTCCCCCGCGCACGGGTTGGCGACAGGTCGCTGTCCACATAGCTGATCGCATCCGTCAGGTCTTGCGTGATGATCGCTTGCAGTTCCGCATCGTCCATTGGCTCGGTAGCGGCAATGTCGGTGGATAGATTTTCAGTGATTTTTTCAATCATGGCTTGACCTTTGTTAGAACCACAGCCCTCTGGGCGCGGATAATTTTGTCTTGTGGCAATTCTAGTGCCTCTCCCAACTTTTAGAGACGCATTTCCAGTCTTGTCAACTCAAACCTGTCTAAGATCACTTTTTACCCCGAAATATTTTTTATGCATATCCGGTCTGTTTTCGCGCAACCAGCTTTCTGAATTTTCTGCGCACTTGGTAAAGTCAGTCCCAAATGTTTGCGACCCAACATGATGAAAATATGCACGGGATATAAATAGTCTGCAATCGTTTTTTATAAATTCATTGCACTGCAAATCGTCTGAAAACCAGTCTATTGGGGCAAAGTCAATCCAAGTTGATTTTTGAACCCAAGCGACAATGCCAGCCAAATAATCTGTCTCAATAATCTGGCTTTCACTCTCATATCCAAGTGCATACAGCTTGCCGCTTCCCTTGCGAATGTTCTGAAAACCCTTTGCGTAATTTGTCCTTCCAGCCACAATGCCAATTTTCAAATCCATTGACTTCAGTTGGTTGACATCCTCAATCAATACGCTGTATGTGTTTGGGTTTAGAACTGCATCATCATCAATAGAAACAAAACTGTCGTGCGTCTCAAATATCTTGTGAGCCATGAAGTTGTGTGCAGCACCGCCAGTCTCATATGTATGCACAAAATGATGCACCTTGTGCTTTGGCAAAGACTGTGTGTTTGGACTGGTTATAAAAATCTCAACATCCTCTGGCACATAAAGCTCAATAGACTTGAGAAGCACGGGTAAGCACTTCTCGTTTTTTGAGCATATCCCTATCGGTATCATTTCTTGGCCTTATTTCTGGCGCTGATTGCCGCCGCCTTGCTTTTGGCATCGGCCTTGGAGCTTGCCCCCCATGCCTTCAAACTCAGCAGTAGCCTGGTCGGCTTGCCGTCTTTGTACTCAGGGCCATCATTGCCGGCCATGCGTGCCAAAAAGCTAGCCCTGCGCGGATTGTCGCCAGCCTTGACTGGTGGCTTGATGTCTTGGCCGGCGGCTTTGAGGCTGGCTCGGCCTTTGGCATTCAAGCCGCCGGATGGGCTT
>Ga0247723_1000474_pt1 | contig 27694 bp, 35 predicted proteins | sample MSEWelMarce5H_FC_FD_189079 | JGI IMG/M metagenome (GOLD analysis project Ga0247723, IMG submission 189079) | Subsurface sediment microbial communities from gas well in West Virginia, United States - MSEEL Well Study Marcellus 5H_FC | ecosystem: Environmental > Terrestrial > Deep subsurface >... | reverse complement strand
AGCTTTGGAGGGTCTATGAACATCAATATTGCGAAGTTGAAGATTGAGGAAGACGGCATTTACTGTACGCAGCAGGCACTGGCCGAACTTTTCGGGGTGTACCCGCAGAACATCTCCCAGTTGACGACTTCTGGGATCATCGAAGCGGCTCCACCTGGCAGAAACAATCTTCTTCAGACTGTTCACAGGTACGTTAAGCACTTACGCAGCAAGGCTGACAAGCGGGTTACTGGTGGATCTGGTGACTTTGCTGACGAGAAGGCCCGATTGACCAAGGCTCAGGCTGATATGGCTGAGATGGAAGCGGAGGAGATGTCGGGTGAGTTAGTGAGACGGTCTGAGGTTGTGCAAGAATGGCAGGCTATCTTGATGGACATGAAGTCGAAGTTGATGGCTATGCCCAGTAAAGCGGCTACTTTGGTCGCAGATGAAGAGAATCCGGCTGTCTGCCAGCAGATACTGGATAAAATGGTTCGAGAGGCTTTACAGGAGTTAAGTGGGTATGTCGGCAAGAGAAATGCTACTGAAGGCAATGGAGGTACTGAAACCGCCTCCGAAACTGACAATATCTGAGTGGGCTGATGAATTCAGGCGATTAGACGGTCAATCCTCTGCTGAACCCGGTAGATGGCATACATCAAGGGCTGAGTATCAGAGAGGTATTATGGATGCCTGCTCCGATCCTAGTATTGAGGAAGTGGTAATCAAGGCTGGCGCTCAGTTGGGCAAGTCTGAAGCTATCCTGAATATCATTGGTTACTACATTGACAACGACCCTAGTCCGATTCTCTGTCTACAACCGACTCTGGACATGGCTCAGAGCTTCTCGAAGGACAGGGTTGCTGCTGGCCTGCTGTCGTCTACTCCTTGCTTAAGAGATAAGGTCAAGTCTCCGAGGGCTAGAGATTCCGGTAACACTACTTTGCACAAGATCTTTCCTGGTGGATCACTGACCTTGGTTGGCGCTAATTCACCGAGTGGACTGGCATCTCGCCCTATTCGACTTGTCTTGTGTGACGAAGTTGACAGATACCCTACTTCTGCCGGGAGTGAGGGTGATCCGATTCAACTTGCTCGAAAGAGGTCGGCAACCTTCTGGAATCGCAAGATTGTCATGGTGTCTACTCCTACGAATAAGGGGTCGAGTCGAATTGATGACGCCTATGAACTGTCTGACAAACGACAATACTTCGTTCCCTGCAAACACTGTGATGAATACCAGACTTTAACCTGGACGAATGTTCAGTGGGATGAAGGTAGACCTGACACTGCTGGCTACGTCTGTTTCCATTGTGGCACCAAGTGGTCTGAAGCTGATCGCAGGCAGTCGGTGAAGAGTGGTGAATGGAGAGCTACTGCCGAGTCTAAGGTTGCTGGCTTCTGGATATCAGGACTTTACTCACCTTGGACTCCTCTTACGGACGCTGCGAGAGACTTTATCAACGTCAGGAAGAATCCTGAACAGCTTCGAGTCTGGGTGAACACTTACCTTGCAGACACTTGGGAAGATCAGGGTGACGGTGTTGACGAATACAGTTTGATGGATCACCGAGAGGACTTTGGCGAGCTTCTGCCTTCTGAAATCATGTTCCTGACTGCTGGTGTTGACGTTCAGGACAATCGAATTGAGGTTTCTATCATTGGCTGGGGTAGGGATGATGAGTCATGGGTGATTTCACATGAGACTTTATACGGAGACCCGTCAACTCCGCATCTCTGGGCTAACGTAGACACTGTGTTGTTTAAGACATTCGAGACCTACGATGGCAGACAGCTTCCGATTCGAGGCGCTGCTGTAGACTCTGGCGGTCATTACACCAACTCTGTCTACCAATATTCCAAGAAGAACGCTGGCCGAAGGATCTTCGCTATCAAGGGTGTCGGCGGTGAAGGCAGATCTATCGTAAGTAAACCAACCAAAAACAACGCTGCAAGATGTCAGTTGTTCCCTATTGGTGTCGATACAGCCAAAGAACTCTTGTTTGCTCGCATGAGGATCAATGAGATTGGCCCTGGGTATATTCACTTCAGCGATAAACTAGCTCAAGATTACTTCCTACAGCTCACTGCTGAGAAAATCATGACCCGTTATCATCGTGGTTTTAAGAAACGGGTGTTTCAGAAAGTGCGAGCAAGGAATGAAGCGTTGGATTGCTTTGTTTACGCTATCGCGGCCTATGTTATACTAGGCATAAATGTCAACACGTTAGCGGATCGGATTGAGCAGGCAGAGCCGGTAGAAACGCCGATCAAACCCGATCCTGTTGCAGTAAAGCGTCAGCCTTTCGTGCCCAAGGTTGGCAAGGGCTTTGTGGATTCATGGCGGTAATACATGGCAAATATCTTTGACGCAACAAACGCCCCTGAGACAGAGCCGCTAGAGATTGTCGCTGGCGATTTTGTTCAATGGAAAGATTCAATCCTCCCTGCTGATTACCCTATCGCTGATTACTCTCTTGTCTATGTAGCAAGAAGTGTCACTGGTAGCGATGAGTTTCAGGTAACTGCTACGACTGCTAACGGTTACTACCTGTTAACAATCTTGAGCGCGACTACAGCAGCACTTCCTCCCGGTTTGTATCGTTGGCAGAAGGAAATCATCAAGACTTCTACCTCTCAGCGAGTCGTCATCAAGCGCGGTGAGTTCAAAGTAGTCGTTGATTTAGATGTCTCTGGTGTTGATTCAAGGTCTCACGCAGAGATCATGGTCACCAAGATTGAGTCAATTCTTGCAGGTAAAGCGGATTCTGACGTTCAAAGCTACTCTGTAGCAGGCCGATCATTGACCAAGATGAGCTTTCAGGAGCTATTGGATGCCCGCAACTTCTACAGGTCTGAAGTGATGCGTGAGAAAGCAAAAGAAGATGCCAAGAATGGTCGTCAGGGCGCATCAACTGTAAAAGTGAGGTTCTGACATGGGGATTTTCGATAGATTCCTGAAGAAGCCTGCCAATTCCCCCAAGATTGTGCGCAGGAGTTACCAAGCGGCTAATACTGGCCGTCTTTTCGCTGATTTCACGGCATCTGATTCGTCTGCCGACAAGGAAATCGAGACAGCACTCAAGAATTTACGCAACAGATCACGCGATTTGGCCCGAAATAACGAGTATGTGAAGCGTTATTTGAACCTTCTGAAGACAAATGTGGTCGGTCAGCATGGGTTTTCACTTCAGGTAAAGGCTACCGATTCGGTTGGAAAACTGGACATGAGTGGCAATCAGTCTACCGAAGATGCCTTCAAAATGTGGGGTAGGCTGGGAAATTGCACTGTTGACGGCAAAATGTCATGGGTAGATGCGCAGAAACTCGCCATTGAGACGGTTGCTAGAGACGGTGAACTATTCGTTATCAAGCATCGTAGTGCCAGTTTCAAAGATTCGTTCGCCATTGAGTTCATCGAAGCAGATCAGGTGGATGAGAAGAAGAATGAGAAGTTGCAGAACGGCTCTGAAATTAGAATGGGCATCGAACTGGACAAGTTTAAACGTCCGGTGGCCTATCACATCAAGAGCAATCATCCTGGCGACTACTCTCATACGACTTTCACCGAGAAACATACCTCCCGCATTCCTGCTGACAAAGTAATCCATGTGTTCCTCCCTCTCAGGGCTGGTCAGACCCGTGGAGAACCTTGGTTGGCTGCTTCCATGTCGGCTATTAAACAATTGGGTGCATTCAGAGAAGCCGCAATCGTCAATGCGAGAATCGGTGCATCCAAGATGGGCTTTTTCACCTCTCCCACTGGTGACGGCTTTGTCCCTGATGACATGGATGGTCAGGTTCCGATCATGTCGGTTGAGCCGGGTACGATGCACCAGCTTCCGTCTGGCGTAGGATTCGAGAAGTTTGATCCTGACTTCCCTTCCAATGAGTTCGAGAGCTTCCACAAAGCAGTCCTGAAGGGTATTGCATCTGCTCTTGGTGTTTCCTACACCTCACTGTCCAACGATCTTGAAGCTACCAGTTATAGCTCTATTCGTCAGGGCGCATTGGAGGAGAGAGACTACTACCGAGACCTTCAGGCATTCATGGTGGATCACTTCATTCGACCTGTTTACGAGTCTTGGCTTGGATCTGCAATGGAGATGAATGCTTTCAACATTCCCGTTGCTCAGTACAACCGCTTTGCCAACAAGTCCTACTTCCGAGGCAAGGCTTGGAGCTGGGTAGATCCACTGAAAGAAATGAACGCTGCTGTTGTGGGGTTGAAGAACGGCATTCTGAGTATTGAGGATGTGGCCTCGCAGTATGGTAAAGATGCTGAAGAACTCATGGCTCAGATACAGCGTGATAAAGCACTTGCTGAACAGTTCGGCATTAAATACGCACTTGAGCCGTATGGTGCTTCCTTCTCGCAGATAGAGCCTGACGTTTACGGTGGCGATGATGCCTAAGCCTACTGATGGGATGGTTGAAGAAGCGCGGAAAGGACTAGATTGGCGTAGTGAATTTGGCCGTGGCGGTACTGAGGTTGGTATTGCAAGGGCTAGAGATATCGTCAACCGTAGAGATTTGTCCGGCTCCACTGTCCGCAGGATGAAATCCTTCTTTGCTAGACACGAAGTTGACAAGCAGGCTGAAGGGTTTAGACCTGGTGAAGAGGGTTATCCTTCCAACGGTCGTATAGCGTGGGCTTTATGGGGAGGCGATGCTGGTCAGTCTTTCGCTAATAAGTACGCTGATGAACGCTCAATGGATCTGGAACGTCCTTATCCGAACGAACACGCAGCTAGACTGAAAGATCCAGATCAGTACGATGACTTCCGTAGAGAGGTTGATGCTGGTGGCGAAGGAATTGATTTCATCTATGGTTTTAAGGATGACGAGTCTGAGCTTCAAGCTATACGTTTCGACAAAAGTCGCTATACTATTGCACAAGCTAAAGAATGGCTGGATGAACACGATATGGAACCCATTCTGTTTGAGCCTGCCAGTGAGGAGAGAGATATGAGCTTGGAAGAAACACAGATCACTGATGCGGTAACAGTGGTTGAGCCAGAAGAACGCTTTGACACGAATGTAGTGAATCATCGTTCTATGGCAATTGAAGCCTCTCCAATTGATGAGAAGCGTAGAACCGTACAGATTGCAGTATCGTCAGAGGAAGCTGTCATGCGTTCCTTTGGCTATGAAGTGCTTGAACACAGTCCTGATGCCATTGATCTTTCGTTCCTGGCTTCTGGACGCGCCCCTCTGCTCTTGGATCACGATCCTCTCAAGCAGATTGGCGTTATCGAATCCGTCAGTCTCGACAGCTCGGCTCGGCGACTCCGTGCGACTGTACGCTTTGGAAAAGGCGCACTTGCTCAAGAGGCTTTCTCGGATGTAGTTGATGGTATTCGCGCTAACATTAGCGTTGGGTATGCAATCAACAAGATGGAAAAGGACAAAGCCCAGAAAGATACTTATGTAGCTAAAAGGTGGCGTCCGATGGAAGCAAGTTTGGTCTCCATTCCTGCCGATGTGACAGTTGGCGTTGGGCGGTCAGCCGATATTCCACAAGAACCCGTAATCACAGACATTAAATCAAAGGTGAATATTATGTCGGAAGTTGACATCGTGGCTATTGAGGCAGAGGCCCGCAAGTCTGCCCACAAAAACGCAGCTCAGATCATCGAACTTGGTGGCCGTCACAACCAGTCCGAAATGGCTGCTCGCGCAATCAAAGAAGGCAAAACCATTGAAGAATTCCGTGGTGAACTGCTGGAAAAGATTGGCAGTGACCGTGCGCTGGAAAAGCAGGACATTGGCATGACCCAGAAAGAAGTTAAACGCTTCTCTCTGATTAAAGCTATTCGTGCAATGGCTAACCCTAATGACGCCCGCGCCCAGCGTGAAGCTGCATTCGAGTTTGAAGTAGCTCGCGCTGCTGCTGACGCTTATGGCCGTACTCCCCAGGGCATCATGCTGCCGGTTGACGTTCTCCGTAACTGGAAGCGTGACCTGAACAGCAACGATGACGCTGCACTGTTTACTGATGACTTCCGTGGCAACGACTTCATTGACGTTCTGCGTAATGCTTCGTCCGTAATGCAGGCTGGTGCCCGTATGCTGACTGGTCTTTCCGGTGACGTAAAAATCCCGAAGAAGACTGCTGCTTCGACTGCTGGCTGGATCTCGACTGAAGGTGGCGCTGCTTCCGAAAGCGAAATGACTGTTGGCACTGTGTCGATGGTTCCCAGAAACCTTGGTGCCTTCACCGACCTGACCCGTCAGCTCATGCTTCAGTCCTCGCTGGATGTAGAAGCACTGATCCGTGACGATCTGGCACAGGCTCTGGCTCTGGCAATCGACAAGGCTGGTCTGGAAGGCACTGGCTCTAGCGGTCAGCCCACGGGTATCCTTAGCACTAGCGGTGTAAACACTGTTACTGCTTTTGCTGCTGCTGTTCCGACCTTCGCTGAAGTTGTTACTCTGGAAACGGCTCTGGCTGAAGACAACGCCCTCATGGGTAATCTGGCCTACATCCTGCCTGCTTCCATGTACGGCGGCTTGAAGACCAAAGAAAAGGCCACTGGCACTGCACAGTTTGTCGTTGAACCGGGTAACACCATCAACGGCTACCGCGCAATCGTCAGCAACCAGGCTACCGCAGGCAATCTGTATTTCGGTAACTTCTCCGACCTGCTGATTGGCATGTGGGCTGGTCTCGACATCCTTGTTGACCCCTATACCTCCTCGACCTCTGGTACGGTGCGTATAGTTGCCTTGCAGACGGTAGACGTAGCAGTACGTCACGCTGTCAGCTTCGCATACGGCAACGATGGCGTGTAAGCAGTAATGGATGGGGGGCCATGCCCCCCGTCTTATCTAAGCTGTTTCATAGAGACGATTTGGATAAGATGAAATACATCTGTTTAAAGAACTGCATCATCAACAAGACTCCCATTATGTCCGGGGTAGTTCTTGAGGTAGATCCCCAGGAGGCGAATATGCTGCTTGGGATTGGCCGTATAGCTCCGTTCCATGAAGATGTAGTCGAGAACCGCAGTGTTGGCCTTGAGGTTTCGTCTGAGGTTGTGATGAAGCGTAGAGGCAGGCCGAGGAAAGTATGACAGTTGAAACGGCAGCAGACAGGGCGGTATTCCTTGCTGACTTTGGCGAGAATATAAAGTTCACTCCTGTTGCATCCTCCAGCAGAACCGTCAAATGTATATTTGATAACGTCTATCAGGAGATGGAAGCTGGCATGTCCACCGGCATCTCTATGCAGCAACCTAGAATCCTTTGTCGAACCTCTGATATCACAGGCATTGCTGAAGGTGATACTGTCGTCCGCGGCAGCACTACTTATTTGATTCGAGTAATCATGTCTGACGGGATTGGGATGACTGAGCTTACGCTGGAGAAGCAATAATGGCTCATGTCAGGGAGCAGATCAGGAACCGAGTTGTCACCTTGTTGACCGGCCTTTCAACGACTGGTAACAGAGTATTCAAACACCGTTATTACCCAATGTCTGACGCTACTCTGCCAGGCATCATTATTTACACAGAAGATGAAAGCCAGACTTATGAAACGATGGGGTCGGATAGAACAGTTAAGTATGAACTGACCCTTCGTGTAGAAGCCTTTGTAAAAGCAGTTGCAGATTATGATGACACGCTTGATGACATCACTCTTGAGATACAGAACGCTCTCACTGCCGACCGAACCCTGAATGGACTGGCTAAAGATACTCGCATGAGTTCCTTTGCTTCTTCAGGCGAAGTGGGTGGTGAGCAACCGGCTTTCATGGGTAGGATTGAAATACAGATCACCTATCACACGAAAGAGAGAAACCCTGCAATTGCTGTATAGGTGATATAATGGGCAAAAGAGTCATAATCATCAAGGGTGATGATACCCAGACTATCTGGGACTGTGATCTTGAAACAATGAAGTCTTATGGCTGGGTTCCGGTTGCGGAAATCCAAGATGAATCCGATGAGGAGATAGAAGATGGCTACGTTTAGCGGCTCGGAAGGTGTAGTAAAAGTTGGTGCCAATATCATTGGTGAAATCCGTTCCTACTCTATTGAGCAGTCGATGGATACCCTTGAAGATACTTCGATGGGTGATGTAAACCGTACTTACAAGGCAAGTCTTAAAACCTTCACTGGTTCTTGCGATGTACTGTTTGACGACACTGACGCTGGTCAGAATGCAATGCAGGTAGGCTCGGAAGTCACCATGTCCTTTCAGATGGAAGGCAACACTGCTGGTGACCACAAGCTGTCTGGTACTGTTCTTATCACTGGTCGCAGCATCTCTGCCTCCTATGATGGTCTGGTAGAGGCATCCTTGAGCTTCCAGGGAACTGGTGCTTTGACTGAAGGCACTGTAACAGCGTAATAACTGAGGATAGTCCGTGAAATTGATTGATACTGCTGTATCACATTTCAACGCAAAAGAAGTTCGCAAGATTGTAGTTCCAGAGTGGGATGTCACGCTGTATGCAAAGAATCTCACTCTGGAAGACAAGTCAAAGTGGTCAAAGCGAGCTGACAGCGATACTACTCTGTTCCTGATCTACTCCTTGATCTTTGGTCTGGTGGATGAGAAAGGGGAGTCGGTGTTCACCATTGAGGACATTTCGGCGCTTCGCAAGAATGTAGATCCCGATGTGGTGCAAAGACTGGCTAACTTCATTCTTGTTTCTCCTAACAAGAACGAGGAAGAACGGGAAAAAAACTGATAGATGACCAAGGAAAGCCCACTCAGCTATTTTGGATGTATGAACTAGCTCAGTCCCTTGGTCAGCCTCTCTCAGTTATTTACCAGATGACGGAAGAAGAATTCACGCACTGGTTCACGTTTCTAAGATTAAAGAGAGAGAAATTCAGTGGCAAACCCGCAAGTAATCCTCAGTCTCAGCGCAGAGGACAACCTCACAGCAACGCTCAAACACGCTCAAGATGAGCTTAAGAACTTTGCTGCTGCTAATAAGCAACTTGAAGCCCAGCTTCGCAAGTATGATTCTGCCAACGACAAAGTAAACACCACAATAAATCAAGGCACTGCTAGTCTGCGCGGATATCGTTCAGGCATGGCGCAGCTTGGTTACCAGATTCAAGATATTGCAGTTCAGGTACAGGGTGGTCAAAACCTTGGCATCATCTTGGGTCAACAGGGTTCGCAGATTGCATCTGTATTTGGCCCAAGCGGTGTTGTGGCTGGTGCAATCCTTTCTATCGGCGCATTGATTGGTACTGCTCTTGTCCCACGGTTGTTCGAGGCAGATAAAACAACTGAAGACTTGGTCGAAGAAACTCTGAAATATACTGACCAGTTAGAATTTGCTACTACAGCTCAAATAGCATTTGTGGAAAGTTTCAAGGCCGAGAGGCTAGATGATCAGCGCGAGAGGTTGGCTGAACTTACTGCCGAACTCAAAATCATGGCAGATGCTCAAGTTGCTTTGGATGACATTCTGAATGAAGGTCGTGCTGGCAATTATTATATGGGTGCCAGTGCTGCCGCCCAGACCTTTAACCGAGTATTAAAAGGTCAAAACGAAACATTGATAGAGCAGCAGAATCTTCTTTCTCAGCTTGGTGAAAGTGATAGGCAAGTAGAGGAGGCTGCTCAAGCAGAGCTTCTTAAAAACGAAGAAATGCTTTCCAAGTTATTTTTGGAGATTGAACAAAAACGCTTAAAGGATAGTCAGACAGCCCAAGAAAAAGCAGCAAAAGAACGCATAGATACAGAAATTATGCTGCAACAGACCTTTGCCAATATAGAGGCCAAGCGTACTGAAGATGCTAAAAGAGCAGGTGAGCAGCGAGTAGCCAATGAAGAGGTTATCTATAACTTATTTCAGGGGATACGGGAAAGAGAACGTGCTGACCAAGTTGCTCAAGACGAATGGTTCCGTGGACAATTGCAGAAACAGCTTCAGGCAGATGTAGACTACTACATGAAGGTCAGAGAGCTTTCTGAGGCTGTTACTGGGAACTTAGCATCTGCTGCTGGAGCCTTGGCATTGAATCTGAAGGAAGGCACTCGCGCACAACAAGCTGCTCTTGCGGTTCAGAAAGGCTTGGCTGTTGGTCAGGCAATTATGAACATGCACGTTGCCATCTCTGAAGCTAACAAACTTCCATTCCCAGCTAATATCTCTTTGGTAGCAAAAGCTGCGGCAACTGGTCTTAGTGCTATCGCTGGCGTCCAGGCTGTATCTTTCGAGGGTGGTGGTTATACAGGCATGGGTATCAGAGCAGGTGGTCTGGATGGTCGCGGCGGTATGCCTGCAATCGTGCATCCTAATGAAACCATCATAGATCACAGTAAAGGACAGGGGATGGGTGGCGTGTCTGTCAACTTCACTATCCAAGCAAATGATACGACTGGCTTTGATCGCCTCTTGCAGCAGCGCAAAGGATTGATCGTCAGTATGATTAACCAGGCAGTGAACAATCGCGGAAGGGCATCGTTGGCATGAGTGGAACATACCCTGCAACACCTGTATTCAACTCTGTTGGATTCACTAGCGAATACTTCAACCTGTCTAGCCAGACCATTTCTGGCCGTATGCAGGTCAGGAACATTGGTGGTCAGAGGTTCAGGTTTACAGCTTCCTATCCTCCCCTGAGTCGGGCTGAGTTCGCACCTGTTAACGCATTTATCATGTCGCAAAGGGGAATGGCAGAGACGTTCACTATTGTCCTCCCTGAAGTATCGACCAAGAGTGGCACTGCAACTGGAACCTTGTCTGCTAGTGCTAACGCAGCAATTGGTGCAACGACTCTAGCAGTCACCGGTATCACTGGCACATTGAAAGCAGGTGATTTAATCAAGTTTGCCAATCACTCCAAGGTCTACATGATTACAGCAGATCGGGCAGGTGCTGGTACGCTAACCTTCTTCCCAGGTCTGGTCTCAGCCGTTATCAATACGGAGCAGATCACCTACAACAATGTTCCGTTTACTGCTCGACTGAACAACGATGTCCAAGAGTTCTCGATTGGCACTGATCTGTACTACAGCTATGAAGTAGATATGGTCGAGGCAATATGAGGACGATCAGCGCAAGTACACTTACCGCACTGCAAAGTGATAACTTTAATCTTGCTACTCTGGTTCAGTTCGACTTTGCCACTGCTGTGAGAATTACTGATTGGGCTAGGAACATTTCCTACGGTGGCAACACCTATACCAGCAGTGTTCACCTGATTGATTACGGCACGTTCAATGAGTCGGCAGAGCTTAGAATCAACTCTGTCAATTTGACTCTTTCGGCAGTAGAGCAGACCTATGTATCGTTGTTCTTGAGTACCAATTACATGGATACCAGGACGAGGCTCTGGCGAGCTGTACTGGATTCGTCTGATGCTATTGTCGGAGATCCAATCCTAGTCTATGACGGCAGGATTTCGGGTTATTCGATTTCTGACACTGACACCGATAGTACGATCAGTGTGGATGTGGCTAGTCATTGGAAGGATTTTGAGCTTACCAATGGACGCAAGACCAATCATAATGTCCAACAGTTGCACTTCTCTGGAGACAAAGGTTTCGAGTTTGCGGCTGTAACTCAAAAAGACATTAAGTGGGGTCTGCAATAATGGGATTTTGGACAATTGTAGCGGTTGTAGCCTCCATCATTTCTGGTGGCGCTTCTTACGTCCAGGCTAAAAAGGCGCAGAAGGCAGCGAAGAAAGCGAGAGATACTCAGAAAGGGCTTCTAGTAAACAAGGAGTCCAATGTTGAGCCTATCCCGGTTATCTACGGCCAGAGGCGGGTTGGTGGCATTAGGGTATTCGTCAGTTCTGATGGCAGAGAAGTTCTGCCGGGAGATCCTGATTACACATCTCTCTATACCCAGTATTACAGCGACTATGATGCTAATACTGATATCTATGCTGGGCTGACTACAACTCCTACCAATAAGTACCTCTACGTTGCCGTTGTTCTCTGCGAAGGTCGAGTTGAGAACATCACTGATATCCACCTTGATGATATCCCGATCACAGATCCAAAGTGGCAGGGTAAGGTTGTTACTCAGATTTATACAGGGTTAGAAGACCAGGTTGCTGCTCCCCTGCTTCGTGAATCAAATGAACGCTGGACTTCCAATCATAGACTGAGGGGAGTGGCGTATATCGCATGTCGATTTGAATACGATCCTGACGTTTTCAATGGAATCCCGGAAGTCACTGCTGTTGTTACCGGGCGTAGAGTTTACGATCCTAGAACGGCTGGGCAGAGTTCCACTGACCCTACGACTTGGGCTTATCGCAACAACCCTGCATTGTGCTTGCTTGATTACCTGACCAATACCAGGTTCGGCAAAGGTCTACCCTACAGCGCGATTGATATTGCCGCATTTACCGAAGCTGCTAACGACTGTGACGCATCTGTTACTCTGTACGATGGCGGCGGGTCAGGCAAGTTGTTTGAGTCCAATATTGTCTTGGATACTGGCGAAACCATATTTGATAACGTAAACCGATTCCTACTTGCGATGAGAGCATTTCTGCCCTACTCGCAAGGTGTATATCAGTTGAGGATTGATAAGTCCCGGTCTACGGTGATGAACTTCAACATTGATAACATCATTGGCGGTCTTACGGTCAAGGGTGAGTCTAAGCAAGACAAGTTCAACAGGGTGACAGTTAAGTTCGCCAACCCAGACAACAACTGGCAGGACGATGCTGCTATCTGGCCTCCTGCTGGATCTGCCTTGGAATCTCAGTACCTGTCGGAAGATGGCGGGGTGTTCCTGTATGACGAAATCGAACTAGACGCCATTACCAATTACTACCAAGCAAGGGATCTGGCTAGAATCTTCCTGCTTAGGTCTAGGAATGCTCTGAGGTGTGGCTTCCAGTGTACGTCAGACGCTCTACAATTGGCTGTGGGCGATATTGTCACTGTGACCCATGCAACACCAGGGTTCGTGGCAAAACCGTTCCAAGTGGACGAGATTGCGATTAACACGGATGGAACCTGCACCCTATCCCTTCTTGAATATGATTCGACCATATACACATGGGAAGTAGGCACTGTTCAGCAGCAGTATCCTGACACCTTCCTGCCCAATCCTTACATTATTGGCGTTGTGTCGAATATCAGCGTTGCTGAAACGATTACGATCAATACAGACGGCTCAGTTGTTGTCGATGCTGACGTTACTTGGGATGCGCCGACTGACTCGAATATTGTTGAATTTGATATCGAAGCCAAACTGGCATCTGCTGCGGATTCTACCTACAGAGCATATAAAGCGCCCAGCAACTCCTATTTGTTCTCGAATGTTCCTGGCGGCATCCAGTATACGATCAGGATTCGTTGTATCAACTTCCTTGGTATTAAGGGAGAGTGGGTCACTGAAACCTATCTATTGGATGGGAAGACAGACAATCCCAACACTCCTACCAGTTTAGCAGCAGTTGCCGGGATCAAGAGTGCAAAGCTGACTTGGGTGAACCCTGTAGCAAAGGATATTGGCCTTATCAGGGTTTACCGCAATACAACCAACTCCTCTGGAACCGCAGCACAAATCGGAAGTGTATACGGCGAAGCATTCAGCGATAACGGCCTGCTCGACTCTACCCTGTACTACTATTGGGTTAAGTCCGAAGATACCAGCGGCAATCTATCCTCATTCAGCAGCCCGACATCTGTTACAACACTGGTAGGCGCTAATGGTGATTCGGTAGATATTATCTTCCGTAGATCTGCCACTCAGCCTGCTACTCCCTCCCCTTCTGCTGGAACTCCTGCTGGATGGTATTCAGACGTAGCTTCTGTACCTGCTGGCGCTGATCCAATCTGGTCTAGCGTAGGTCAGAGGGCAGGGGGAGCAACAAACTATACTTGGGATACTCCGCTTCTTGTAGAAGGCCAAGATGGCACAGACGGACTGTCAGTTGCGGAACTTAGCATATTTATCAGAAGTGCTTCTGCACCAGCCACTCCTACAGGCGGTAGTTTTAGTTTTACTACTCAGACGTTAACTCCTCCTGCAAGTTGGTCGGCATCTGTACCTGCTGGCACTGATCCAGTTTATGTCTCAAGGGCTGTTGCCTCTATACAAGGTACGACTGGGGTGGATTCAACTCTCACTTGGTCCAGTCCGATTATTTCGTTTCAGAACGGAGCTACTGGTGCCACTGGAGCTACAGGCGCAACTGGTGCAACGGGTGATACAGGGCCGCGCAATGCGTTGGTGTATTTCTTCTACAATCTTTCGAGTGCTACTGCTCCCACTGCACCGACCACTGGTGAAATAGCGTACAACTTCTCTACCAGCACACCAACAATCTCGACTGCTAACTGGAGTGCCAGCTTCAATCCTGGGGCGTTATCAAGTTCAGATGGTGGCAATAACAAGTTCTGGGCGGTGAGAGCAACCTTCCAAGAAACTACATTTGGAGGCTCCTACTCTGAAATCATTGTTGGCCCGTTTGTTTGGACTAACTTCGATGGCTTGGTCACGTTTACCAACTTGGCTCAAGGTAGAGACGTTGACGGGAATATCTCAACTACATTGATTGACGGTGGTGCAATAACTGCCGATACCTTGACTGTAGGCTCTATCAAGTCCAATACATCCAAGACTTATGGTAGCGGTACGTTCCAGTTCGAGATGGGAACCTCAACCAGTGTAGCTGGATATCAAGGTGCTGGTATCTTCAGGACGGCAGCAACTAGTGGCTTTGGTATAGCTGGACTTGCCAATGCTGCTGATAGTTTCGCAGTTGCAGGTCAGCAAGCCAATAACGCTTCAACCTCCTATGCAGCGGGCTTTTTGAACAGCACTACTTTAGGCGGCAGCAGTCATAGAACCATTGCCTTTTTGGCTAACAATACGCGAGCAGGATTCTTCCAAGATTCTGGCCGTAACGCTTCTTTGTGCAATGGCACCTACTCTCTGCAAACAGTAGGGGATGTGTACGTCACTGGAAATATTACTGCTACCGGAACCATTACTCCTTTCACCGGATCTCACGATGGCCTGATTGATAACGCTGTCTCACCTGAGATCGGGGATATTATGGTTGATCTCGAAATAGTAGCTAAAACCGGAGTCAGCAACACCTTGGGACTAATGGGGTTAAGCGGCTTGAATCAGTCTGCCATTGGCATCTTCAGCGGATATGAAGCAGGTATTCCTTCATGCCTTACCATAACGATTGAGGGAGAGGAAACCGCACCTGGAGTATTTGACTCCGAGGTTGTAATCAATCCACTGTACAGCCATCTTTTGACCGGCAGGAAAGTCATTGCTATAAACTCACTTGGTGAGGGTCAGGTCAATGTCTGCGGGGAGAATGGTGATATTGAGGCTGGTGATTTGATTGTGACTAGCTCAATTCAGGGTAAGGGAATGAAGCAATCAGATGATATAATCAGAGGAAAGACGGTTGCCAAGGCGAGGGAGTCTGTGACCTTTGCTTCTGCGACTGAGATCAAGCAGATTGCATGTATCTATTTGTGCGGGTGATTTATGACGACTGTTTACTTAGTGCGCAATGACAACAACTCGCAGTTTAAAGTCACGCTGACCCGCGAGGATACTGGGGCGGTTATTGATCTTAGGAATTCAACCGTTCGGCTAAAGGTCAAACGCAAAGGCACTAGCACGGCATTGTTGACCATCACTGCTCTGGGTGGCTCGAACTTCCAGAATGGTCAGGCTGTCTTCAGCTTTGATTCTGCGGCTTTAAGCATCAGTGCTGGCGAGTATTTGGGTGAGATTGAAACCACTTTCACATCCGGCAACATTGAGACCACCTACGATGAAATCACTCTGGTGGTACGAGACGACTACTGATGTCGAAGATGAACATATTTGCGGCTATATCCAATAGGGTATTGGCTGCTATACAGCAAAGCAGGGTAACCCTGGCAATCCAGCAAAGCAGAATTATCATTTCTGAATCTGCTCTTGGCGTTTTCATTACCGGAACATTAAAAGCAATAGTAGATGCTGCTAGTGCAAATGACTTGATTGCCAAGGTTTTCGGTAAAAGGCTCAATGATACATCTGTTGCAAATGATGCAGCTGCGAAGGTCTTCAATACCAACAAAAACGACACTGTTGGATCAGGTGATCTCCATCAGTTAGGTGTTTCTAAGATTTTATCAGACGCAGTCCAGACCTCTGACACTGTAAGTTTCCAGCTAGACTATGTAAGAACTCTGCAAGATCTGGGTTTGGCTACAGATCAGTTCTCTCGGACAGTAAATTATAACAGGCAGTTTACAGATTCAGTTTCCATCCTGGATATTGCGTCTTTAACAGAGGGAGGCCCAGTACAGGTATTTGATGCTGCCACCGCCTCTGTAAACGATCAGATCAGCCTTCAAGTTGCATATCAGAGATCTATTGAAGAGATTGTTTTGGCAACGGACGACATTGGTGGCGAGGCTACCATTGATGACAACCAAACCATTCAGTTCTTCAAGCAGATAACCAGTCTCTTTCAGGCTACAGATGAGTCGGTGAGATTTGCTGGGAAGGTAGTAAGTGATATACTTGGAGCCACGGATTCGGGCACTTTGTTAAACCAAGGCTATGTTGATAACCCGTTCTATTTTGCCGAGGATTATGTCGGCGTTAAACGCACTTTTTGAGGTGATATATGTTTAATTCTGAAGCTAAAGCCTCCGGCAAGCTCAATGTTGTCCTGAAAGATGCTGAAGGCAATATCAAGCAGGCTTTCGAGGTTCCCAATCTGGTAGTAACAAGTGGTTTGGCATTCATTGCCAGCCGCATGAAAGACACCACCGATACCGCTATGAGTCACATGGCAATCGGTACTGGCACAACTGCTGCTGCTGCTGGTAACACCGCACTTGGCGCTGAAGTTGCCCGTGTAGCTCTTACTTCGACTACGGTCACTGCTAACGCCATTGCATATGTTGCATCGTTCGCTGCTGGCACTGGTACTGGCGCAATCACTGAGGCTGGTATCTTCAATGCTTCAAGCGTAGGAACCATGCTTTGCCGTACCGTGTTTGCTGTAGTGAACAAGGGCGCAAGTGACACGCTTCAGATCACTTGGACTGTTACTCTGTCCGCATCTTAATCAATATTCAGTAGGGGGCTGTCCCAATGTCCACGATAGTTACAAGGGCGGGCAAGGGAACGCCCCTGACGAATACTGAAGTAGATTCAAACTTCACCAACCTCAATACAGACAAAATAGAACTAACCAATCTGTCTGTATCTGTTAGTGCCGCTAGTGCCGGTGGGAGCCTATCCTACTCTAACCTGTCCGGCGTTTTCACCTTTGCACCGGCTAACCTCACTGGGTATTTGACAGCAGAGACCGATACGCTCAATAGTGTCACTGGACGAGGCAACAGCACCACTAATGCCATTATTGTTGGCGATGCTACTGCCGACTCCCTTCAGCTCAATCTGTCTGCAACCGAAACCACTGCTGTCGGCAAGTTGCGCTGGGATGTCAATTATGGCACTTACTCGCTAGGTATTTTAGGCGGGAATGTCGAGGCGCATCTTGGTCAGAGTATCCATGTTTACGTCACGAACGATGAAGCGGTAACGATTACCAAAGGACAGGCTGTATATCAGTTTAGCGCACAAGGTGACAGGCCATCAGTCAAACTCGCCAACAACAGCTCTGATGCCACCAGTGCCAAGACCCTTGGATTTGCCGCAGAGAATATTGCTGCTGGGCAAACTGGTTTTATTATTAGCCACGGAACGATTGATGGCTTGAATACAGCTTCTTATGCTGTTGGCGACACTCTGTATCTTGGCAGCACCGCAGGCAGTCTTACGAATGTTAAACCTCAAGCGCCTAATCACATGGTGTACATGGGGGTTGTTGCCAGGTCAAACGCTGGGTCAGGCATCATCTATGTCAAGGTTCAGAACGGATATGAGCTGGACGAGATCCATGACGTAAGAATCACCTCTGTTGCCAATGGTCAGATCCTGCAATATAACTCAACAGGTGGCTATTGGAACAACGTCTCTGGGTATAACAATACCAACTGGGATACTGCATACGGCTGGGGTAATCATGCCTCTGCTGGCTATGTTGTTTCCGGTGGTGCATTGGGTACTCCTTCCAGCGGAACTCTGACCAACGCTACTGGCCTTCCCCTTACTACAGGTGTAACTGGCACTCTTCCAGCAGCAAATGGCGGGACAGGATTAACTAGCAGCGGCACTGCCGGAAATGTCCTGACATCAAATGGAACAGGTTGGGTAAGCCAGGCTCCAACGGGTGGTAGTGGTGGCGGCATTTCGTATGTTGTCAAAACCAGCACTTACACTACCCAGGACAAGGAAGGCGTACTAGCAAACACTTCTGCTGGTGCCTTTACTGTCAACCTCCCTGCAACTCCGGCTACTGGTGCGCAGTGTATTATTGCTGACTCAGCGAACACCTTTGGCACGAATCATTTAACTGTTGGCAGAAACGGATCTACGATTGAGGGACTCGCTGAAGACCTTATCTTAGATATCACCGGGGTGAGTGTTCAGTTTATCTACAATGGAACAACTTGGGATGTCTTTGCTCAAGTAGGTGGTAGTGGAAGCGCAGCGGTATCAGCAGGTAAAGCCATTGTGATGGCGATGATTTTTGGATTATAGGAGCTAACCAATGGCTAATCCCAATATTGTTAACGCGCTAGAAATCTACGGAAACACCAGTACAACAGCACTGACTACCACAAGCGCAACCAGTTTGGTGTCTAACGCTTCTGGCAGTGGCAAGGTGTACAAAGTTAATTTGATTATGGCAGCTAATGTGGACGGAGCTTCCGCAGCCGACATCACAATCAATATTTACAGCGCGGCTGCTCTAGGTGGTACTGCTACTGCTATTGCATCTACTATCTCCGTACCTGCTGATGCGAGCCTGATCGTGACTGACAAGACTACATCCTTCTATCTCTTAGAAAATCGAAGCATAGGGGCCATTGCAGGCGTTGCTAACGACATAGTTGTTACCTGTTCTTGGGAAGAGATAAATTCCTGATAGGAGTATTTAATGTCAACTCGATACAAGGGCGGGATTATATCTGCTGCACCACCTGCTCCTACATCTTTAGTGGCAAGCGGTGTATGGACACTGGAACAAGCATTGCAGGCTAAATCTGGTGGTAACTGGCCGATCCCACAACTTTTTATTGATTATTTGGTTGTTGCAGGCGGCGGTTCTTCTGGTGGCGGTACATATCATAGTGGTGGTGGCGGGGCTGGCGGGCTGCGATCTGGTTCTGCTTATGCTGTAACTAAGGGCTTTTCCTACACGATTACTGTAGGTGCTGGAGGCGCTTCTGTTGCGGCAGGCTCATCAGGGGTAGCTGGAAACTTATCTGCTTTTGGTTCTGTCGCATCTAGTAGTGGTGGTGGCCGTGGCGGTAATTACAGTGATATAGGCACAGGAGGTAATGGCGGGTCTGGTGGTGGTGGTTCTGTAGGCTCAGGTAGTGCATATTCGGTTCCCCAGGCTGGTGGAACAGGCATTAGCGGACAAGGATTCGCTGGTGGATCAGGCACACAAGATTCAGGCGTTTACGGTGCTGGCGGTGGCGGCGGTGCTGGTCAGGCTGGCGGTACAGGAACTGGTAGTGTAGGTGGTAAAGGCGGCGATGGTATTGCGTCAACTATAACAGGATCATCTGTTTATTATGCGGGGGGCGGCGGCGGCTCAGTTTATAGCTCCAATGCTGGCGGCGCGGGCGGTCTTGGCGGTGGTGGTTCGGCTGGTACTTTAACTAGTGCATCTGGAACAAGTGGTGCGGCGAATACTGGTGGTGGTGGTGGAGCGCCTTTAAGTCATGCGAGCTTATCTGGTAATGCTGGCGGTTCTGGCGTAGTAATCTTGTCATCTCCTCAAGCAGCGGCATCAACAACTGGCTCACCAACTGTAACAACGTCTGGTGGACTCACAATTTACACGTTTACTGCATCCGGCTCCATTACGTTCTGAGGTATACATGGCACACTTTGCACAACTTGATGACGCTGGCACTGTGATAAATGTCATCGTGGTTCATAACAATGAGCTATTGGATAACGGCGTAGAGTCAGAAGTTAAGGGTATTGAGTTCTGCCAGTCCTTGTTTGGCGGCACTTGGAAGCAGACTTCCTACAACGGGAATATTCGGAAGAACTACGCAGGCATAGGCTATACTTACGATGCCGGTCGAGATGCGTTTATTGCTCCGCAGCCATATCCATCTTGGACACTCAATGAGGCAAGTTGTACCTGGCAGGCTCCTGTTCCCATACCGACTGACAACAAGCCGTATCGCTGGGATGAAGAAGCACTCTTGTGGGTTGAGATAACGATTTAAGGAGTAATTTATGGCTGCTCTATCAAGCATCATCACGCCGACAAACGTACTGACGGCAAGCAGCACTTCAACGCTGACCAATAAGACTATAAACCTATCAAGTAACACGCTGGTTGCTACGTCTGCACAAGTCGCGGCTGCTATTACTGATGAGACTGGATCAGGCGCTCTGGTATTCGGAACTTCGCCAACATTCGCTGGGCCTATAATCAATGCCGGATATACTGAACAGGTCTACGCCATACCATCCAGCACTACACCAGCTTTATCTCCCACCAACGGCACGGTACAGACATGGACATTAACTGGGTCATCTACGCCAACCGCAGGCACTTGGGATACAGGCCAGTCTATTACGCTTATGATAGATGACGGTTCTGCATTTACGATCACTTGGTCTTCGTTGGCTGTTACCTGGAAGACTGGTGGTGGAGTAGCGCCTACACTCAATACCACTGGGTTTACGGGCATTACGCTCTGGAAGGTTGGCTCGACTATATTTGGCGCTCGAATAGGGGATGCCTAATGATTGCCGGAAAAGGGTTAGCAGCTTCGCAAGTATCTGGTGGATGGGATCTTGTCAACGCAACTCCGCTTAGTAAAGCGGTGTCTTTTTTAGTGTCTGGGCAGGATACACTTTGTACTGATCTGTTTTTTAACCCCGACGGCACTAAGATGTATATCATCGGCGATAGTACGAATTCCGTATTCCAGTACACACTCAGCACAGCGTGGGATATAACTACAGCAGTTTACGCGTCAAAGAGTTTTCTTGCGGTCCAAGATAGCACACCACAAGGGCTGTTTTTTAAGCCCGACGGTACAGCCATGTATATCGTGGGGCAAGTTAACGGCAGAGTACATCAGTACACACTTAGTACTGCATGGGATGTGTCTACAGCAAGTTATGCTTCAAAGTTTTTTGCAGTACTTACGCAAGATGCGACACCTACTGGTCTTTTCTTCAAGTCTGACGGCACCGCAATGTATGTGGTCGGCACAACCGTTGACAGAGTACATCAGTATACACTTAGTACTGCGTGGGACGTATCAACAGCAAGCTATGCGTCAAAATTTGCTGGGGTTGGCACCCAAGAAACTGTACCAACCGGGCTGTTCTTCAAGTCAGACGGCACCACAATGTATGTGGTAGGGACTAACGTCGATACAATAAACCAATATACTCTTTCCACTGCGTGGGACGTTAGCACTGCGGCCTTTCGCGCAGTAGCGCAGTCTTTTGTAAGTATTGAGCCTTCGATTCAGGGCGTCTTTATCAGCAGTGACGGCGGTACCATGTTTTTTGCTGGTCCGACTGCAGTGACGCAATTTCCAATAACGGTGCCGTGGTTTATATCTTCCTCGTACTACCGTACTAACGCTTACTCCCCTGTTCCGGTACTCACCGAACTTAGTGCGGTTTCTATAAGTACTGATGGGTTAAATTTGTACTTGGTCAATAACGCTAACGATACAGTGGTTCAGTACCCAATAAGCACAGCGTTTGATTTGTTGACCACTACAGCATCGACAAAAAGTTTTTCCGTAGGCGCACAAGAAACAGTCCCGACGGATTTGTTTTTTAAGTCCGACGGAACCAAGATGTATATCTTGGGTGGGGGCAACTCTTCACTAAGTCGTCGGGTATATCAGTATTCGTTGGCTACTGCTTGGGATGTAACTACAAGTAGTTACGACTCAATCTTTTTTAGTGTGGCAGGCCAAGAAACTATATGCCACGCCATGTATTTTAGCCCTGACGGTACTAGGATGTACATTATTGGGCACACCAACGACACCGTGTTTCAGTACACGCTAAGCACTGCGTGGAATATTAGCACCGCGAGCTACGCATCAAAAAGCTTTTCTGTTACGGCAAGAGAGACCCAACCAACCGGGCTTTTCTTCAAGTCCGATGGTACTGCGATGTATGTAACCGGGTTATCTTCAGACGACATACTGCAATACACGTTAAGCACCGCTTGGGATGTCACGACTGCCAGTTTTACTAGCGCAACGCTCAACATTACACCGGAACCAGCTGGGTTGACGTTTTCCCCAGACGGGCAGTACGCATATATTTCAGACAACGGTGCCAGAAACGTGACCCGAGTAACTTTTGCCACCCCTTGGAACGCCGCTACGGGTAATTTTCTTTTAGTCGGGTTGCCCTACTACAGAAGCGCGATCATAGGTACACAAGAGAGCGACCCAACTGATGTGTTTCTCAGTTCTGATAGTACTGCAATGTATATTATGGGTACCCTCAACGATACTGTGTTCCAGTATGTATTAAGCACGCCGGGGGATATAGGCACGGCGCTTTACACAGGTAAAAGTTTTGCAGTGAATACACAGGACGGTGGTCCTAACGGGCTGTTCTTCAAGCCTGACGGCACTGCTATGTACATGGTTGGACAGATCAATGACAGGGTGTATCAGTACACTCTTAGCACTGCATGGGACGTGGCTACTGCAAGCTATGCGTCAAAAAGTTTTTTAATATCCGGGCAAGAGACGTCGCCTACTAGCGTTTTCTTCAAGCCCGACGGCACTACGATGTATGTGGTTGGGCAGGCTGCCGATACTGTATTTCAGTACACCCTCAGCACAGCGTGGGACGTAAACACAGCAAGCTACGCGTCAAAAAGTTTTAGTGTTGCTGGGCAAGATGCGTTACCTAACGCGCTTTTCTTCAAGTCTAACGGTACTGCGATGTATATCGCGGCTGCAACAAACGATCGCGTATTTCAGTATAATCTCAGCACTGCATGGGACGTGTCCACCGCCAGCTACGCGTCGATAAGCGTCTCGGTCGGAAGGTTTGAGACGGCCCCCACCGGACTGTGCTTTAACACCGCAGGAACCAGAATGTATATAGTTGGACAAACCTCAGACACCGTATTCCAATTCAACACGGAATAATCATCATGTACGCAAAGATAAACGGCACCAACATTATCGCGTTTCCGTATGGCCGTAGAGAGCTGCAACAGGAAAATCCGAACCGCAGCCTACCTTCAGACCTTAGCGTTGTTGCAAGTGAGCTTGGGCTTGTTTGGGTTGAGCCTACTCCACCACCGGCTTTTGACTCTGCTACTCAGCGAGCTAGGCATGTTATTCCGCAACTTGGGAGTAATGGATATGAAGAAGCCTGGGAGATAGTGCCACTTCCTTTAGATCAGGCTGAGTCTAATATCCGGTCATTGAGGAATAAAAGGCTGACAGAAACTGACTGGACGCAGACGCTGGATTCTCCTGTAGACCGAGATGGATGGGCGCAGTACCGGCAGGCATTGAGAGATATACCGTCACAAGAAGGATTCCCATACAATGTAAGCTGGCCTGTGAAGCCTTAAGGAGCTGTCATGCCTGACTCTAACCTCATTGACGCATTGATTGCAGGAGCAGGTGCAGTGGTTGCCTACTTTGTGAAATCGACCCGTGAAGACAACAAGGAACAGGATCGGAAGATTCACGAGCTTGAGCGTCAACAGGCTGCACTTCTTAGTCGAGAGGAGTTTCGTCAGGATATGCAGCTTCTGCGAAGTGAGATGAACCAGCACTTTGCCCAAGTGTTCTCTAAATTGGACAAGAAAGCGGACAAGTAGATGCTTGATCCCATCACAGCGTTTGCCACTGCCTCTGCTGCTTTCAACTTCGTCAAAAAGGCGGTTGAGGCAGGTCGAGAGATTGAGGATGTAGGCTCACAACTGGGAACCTGGTTCGGTGCTTGTGCGGATTTAAAACAGCACGAAGAAGAATCCCGCGATCCTCCTATCTTCAAGAAGTTGTTGAACAAGGGTTCCGTTGAGCAGGAGGCGATGGAAAATTTGATGCGTAGGAAGAAGATTGAGGCTCAAGAAAAGGAGCTTCGTGAGCTTATTGTCTACCGCTTTGGCGTTGATTCGTACAGAGAGATGATGGACGAGCGTAGGCAGCTTAAAGAAAATAGAGCGCGTACTGCAATGATTCAACGTAGACGCAGGGCTAAGACTCTCCAGAATTTTATTGCTGTAATTTTAATCGTAGGAATCTTCGCTGTACCAGTTGCTGTATCCATGTGGCTATTTGGGAAAACTGACTAATGTTAACTCTCCTCTCTACTGTTATCTCTTTCTTGGCTGGCGGTCTGCCCAAGTTGATGGACTTCTTTCAGGATCGTCAGGACAAGAAGCATGAACTGCTTTTGCTACAGGCTGCGAAAGAACGTGAGCTTGAAATGGCAGAGCGTGGGTACATTGCTCAACAGAGACTGGAAGAGATAAAGACGGAACAAGTAGCTATACAAGCGTCAATCTCTGAACGAACGGCTTTAATGCAGCATGACATTGAGATCGGCAAAGGTGCCTCGACCTGGGTGATTAACCTGAGAGCATTGGTTAGACCACTGATTACCTATGGTATGTTCCTGCTGCTGTGCGCTGTTGACGGCTTTGGTTTCTACTATGCGATTAAAACCGGCGTGAATTTTGCTGACGCGATGGCTCTGTTGTGGGATGAAGAGACTCAGATCATTTGGTCATCTATCGTGGCATTCCATTTCGGTAGCCAAGCGTTCAAAAAATGAAAGTCAGTGATGCAGCGATTGAAGTTATCAAGCACCATGAGGGTAAGCGGAACCGACCTTATTTGTGCCCCGCCCTGCTCTGGACGATTGGCTACGGTCATGTACTCTATCCCGAACAAGCGAAATTAAAACTCGAAGAGCGCAAGGCTTATCCTTTAAGAACCGAGCATGACAAAATCTGGAGTGACGGCGGCATTGATGCGATTCTGCGGAGTGATCTTGCTAGGTTTGAGATCGGTGTTATTAGACTGTGCCCTGGCGCTGCTGATAGCCAGTCACATTTCGATGCCTTGGTCTCCATCAGCTTCAACATTGGTCTCGGCGCTCTGCAATCATCTACTCTGCGGATGAAGTATAATCGAGGAGAGTTTGATGCAGCTGCGGAAGAATTCCTCAAGTGGACGAAGGGTGGTGGCAGGATCTTGCCCGGACTGGTTAAACGCAGGTCTGACGAACGCTCACTTTTCCTACAACAATAGCTTTACAAGTCAAACAAACGCTTTATAATTAGCCCCGCACAATCCCGTGCATAGAGGGCTATAATAATGACGTATCAAGAAATCTGGCAGACACTGTCAGTAATAGACTGTTCTCCCCATGTAGAAAAGAAACAAGGACAGAATTTCCTCTCATGGTCGTGGGCCTGGCAAACGCTCATGGATCATTATCCTAATTCCATCTTCTGGTTTGAGGATGATGAAACCTACCCAGACGGTACTGTAATGGTCACCTGCACCGTCAATATCGGCGGCTGCATCAGGGCTATGTGGTTACCTGTCATGAATCACAAGAATCAAGCCATATCGAACCCTGACTCATTCGCCAGAAACACGGCCCGTATGAGATGCCTTGTAAAAACACTGAGTTTGTTTGGGTTGTTCGCCTACGGGTATGCTGGGGAGGATTTGCCTCAGTCCGAGGTAGATCGTCTGTATTCTCCAATTACCGAACATCAGCACGGGGAACTGACTCAAATGATCGCCCGTCTTGATGGTGATTTGGATATGAACGCATTCCTCGCCTTCTTCAATGTATCCATCTTGTCCAACCTAAAACAGTCTGACTTTCAGAAAGCCAAGATGGCTCTGGAACACAAGCTGATTAAGAAGGGGAAGTCATGAGAATCATCAATGTAGAACAGAGAACTACTGAGTGGTTTGCAGCCAGATTAGGCGTCCCTAGCGCGTCGAATTTTGAACGGGTCATCACACCTGGAGGCAAGAGATCGACTCAAGTTGAAGCCTACATGAATCGACTTGTGGCTGACATCCTGACGGGAGTTAGTGAGCAGCATCAACCGTCAGAAGCCATGATGCGTGGTACTGAACTTGAACCGGAGGCCAGAGCATACTATGAATTGATCGCTGGGCCTGTCGAATTGATTGGATTCTGTATACACGATGATGGATTTGGATGTAGTCCAGATGGGGTGGTGGGTGATGGTTTATTGGAAATTAAATGCCCATTAGCAAATACACAGGTCGAGTATCTGAGGGCAGGGGTACTTCCTTCTTGTTATATCCCGCAGGTGCAGGGTCAAATGTTGGTAATGGACAAGCAGTGGTGCGACTTCCTTTCGTACCATCCGAGCATGAAGCCCCTGTTGGTAAGAGTGAATCGGGATGAAAAATACTGCGCAATGCTGCATGAGGCTCTCAAGGAGCTGGTTAGAGACGTTAAAGCCAACGTGGAGTTGTGCAGACGATGAGCATGTTGGAATTGATGTACAAGGAGTGGTTCGGAATTGAGTTTATGGAAGAACCAGAAGAAATCAGACATTTGGTTGGAGAGATCTGGAACATGGCTCTGCAATCGGTGAACAGGCAAACCATCCTTTTAACGTATGACAATGAGGTGATTTCATGACTAAAGAATTCGATCAAACCAATAGAGGCCAGATCTGGGGTAACAAAGACCGGAAGACCGATAAACATCCTACGCACACAGGGTCTTTAAATGTCGAGGGAGTTGAATACTGGATCTCAGCCTGGGTAGGTGACAAGTCCAAGAATCAACCTGCACTAACCTTCAAGATCCAGAAGAAAGAACCGAAGCAGTCTCAGCAAACCCCTGCTGCTCCGGCACAAAACTTCGATCCTGATTCGATCCCGTTCTGAGGAAGACTTATGCACCTTGGCAACCAGCTTAGGAAGTACATAGACAAAAACTTTCATAGCAAGAGTGACTTCGCCCGTGCGATTGATTGCTCTCCACAACTGCTTCACTCATATATGAGACGGGAGAACATCAAGTACTCAACAATTGTTCGTATCGCAAAAAAAATGGGTATGGAGGCGGCAGAGTTAATGGCTTTGCTGACAGCTTGTGAGTGAGGGTCTATCGTGGATTGTTAACTCTGATTTCTCCCTGAAGCAATTTATGAACTTTGCGCAGGAGGAATTTCAGAAACGGAAGTATGTGGTATTTACTTGGAGACACGGTAAACAAAGGAGTACCAAGCAAAACTCGGCTCTGCATGTCTGGCTTAAGCAGGTTTCAAAAGAACTGAATGACGCTGGGTATGACATGAGAAAGGTGTTGAAGCCAGAAGTTGAAATCCCTTGGGATGATGAGGGGAAGATGGCTAAGAAACATTTGTGGAAACCGATTCAAGAGGTCATGCTTGGAAAGGAATCCACAACCGAGCCTTATACTGACGAATATGCCAAGGTCTATGACGTTATCAATCGGCATATCAGTACGAAGTTTGGTATCAGTGTGCCGTGGCCGGTGAACCATGAACCCGACTGAGTCACAAATGTATGATTTGGGAAGGCAGGCAAGGAGGTCTGCTTTTCCTATTGAGTCATGCAACCTATCCTCTTTCGATGCGAGAAGGGCGTGGTGGCTGGC
>Ga0247723_1000473_pt1 | contig 27701 bp, 48 predicted proteins | sample MSEWelMarce5H_FC_FD_189079 | JGI IMG/M metagenome (GOLD analysis project Ga0247723, IMG submission 189079) | Subsurface sediment microbial communities from gas well in West Virginia, United States - MSEEL Well Study Marcellus 5H_FC | ecosystem: Environmental > Terrestrial > Deep subsurface >... | reverse complement strand
TAATAATTCTAATTAAAAAAAGGAAAAAAAAATGATTAGGTTCTCATCAAGCGAAATTCCATTAAGCAAAGTATGGAAAACAGATAAACCAAAATTTGTCAAAGTGGCACAAAATATAATGAGCCAAGAAATAGCTATGGCAAAGTGGATGCCTGAAATCGAAGCTAAAGGCAATCACTATTATAAGTTTGCTCAAGTACGTGCCAGAAAAGCTAACCCTAATGAAAAAATTGAAACATGGACAAGTGACAGTAATGTGAAACCTGAAACTGTAAATGAAGCAAAAGAAGATGGATATGTTGTCACTAATATAGATTCAGTGGGTGAATCTTATATAACTCCCACCGCAACGTTTGAAAAAAGATATTATTTGTTAGAAGATGATGGCGATCCTAGAGGTGCTATCTATCAAGCAAAAGGTGAAGGCATGGCTATTGAATATAATGGTGATTTAGGTAACGAAATCGAATTCATGGCTTCTTGGGGTTCGCCACAAACATTGGTAAAAGGTGACATGATTATGAGCCCTTTACCAGATTTGAATGAAGTATACAGAGTAGAAAAAGATGCATTTATCAAAACTTACAAATTAAAAGAAAATAGGTAACACAATGAACAAAAAACAAATTGCAGCATCCTTAAACAAGATTGCTAATGAACTCGACAATAATGGTTTATATATTGAAGCTAATTCTATCACTATGATCATGAAAAAATTAGCACAATTCGATGGAGATATGGGCGGAGATGATCCTAATATAGCTAGAGAATTTGATGCAACAGAAAATGCCGATAAATTCCTCACCAAAGAATACACCATTATATTAAGAAATAATGATTACGACGAAGAAATAATGAGAATACCAGCATCAAGAGTGGTTAAGAGCTATATGTTTGATCTTGAACATCTCATTTCACAACTTAGAAAAGCTGGATTTGGACCTGGAAGAAATTGGCCACACGACATTTATGGTCATAATTTTTTTGATGATGGATACTACCCAAAAGTTGATAGAGAAAATAAAACAATCTCCTTGGATGTGCAAAGAGATACTGGAAAAGAAGGTGGGCGGGGAGAAAGAATTACAACAAACAATCCAGAACTTGATAAAGAATTCCACGGAACTAATAATGATCTTGTAAACCGAAAAAAACGAGAACAAATGGAATCAAGAGAAATGGATGCTTTCTATCCCGAAATCTAAAACTTAAATTAAAACAACCATCCCCAAAAAGGATGGTTGTTTTTTTACCCAACACATTAATTTAAACTACCCCCACCCTAATACCCAGAAATTTTATATATATACCAAGACTAAAAAGATACCTATATTTCTGACATATAGATAAAATTAAGATACCCCACCCATTGTTCTGTAAAAATTATATATGGGAAAGATAAAAGTGTATTCTACAGAGAAATGTGAATGTTGCCAAGAAGATATTAAATATAAAAGTGGATCAATAAAACTATGCGCAAATTGTAAAAGAAAAACAAGAAGATTAGCATATAGAATATCAGCAGCAAATTACAAAAATAATGAATGCGAAATATGTGGTTTGAAAAGAAACACAATAGACGATTTAGAAATATTTGATTTTCACCATATAGATAAAATAAATAAATCTTTTGAATTAGGGGATAATATTGAATCTAGAAAATGGGAAGTAGTAAAACAAGAACTAGATAAATGTATGATGCTATGTGCTAACTGCCATAGAAAACAACACCTATATATCCGCAATGATTCAATTGTAAAGATTGCTGAAAATCTTATATCTAAATACAGCTAAAAAGGATGGTTATTCTCAGGGGAAAATGAAAAAACCTTAATACCCCCACCATCATCCTGTAAAACTAAAAAACACATAGCCGATTAGTAAGGCCTTGTGTTTTTTTTGACGGGGGGTGCGGATCCAGATGGGAACCCAAATATAATTGTACCCCGGTGCCCCTCTTATATATTTTGCTTGTGGTCTTTATCTTTATTGTTTAAGTATATCATAGTTCCAATCACTAGTAACCACAAGATGATGAGTGAACCAATACTAATAGTCAAAAGATATATATAACTCATACAGTCCACCAGTTTCTATATTACATACATCTATCATTTCATCCCACTGTACATAATACCCTACCATCTTCTTTAGTGTATCAGATATTGTTTCATATTGCCTACCTACTAATTCATTATTAAATACAGCTAGCATTTTGATATTCTTATTCAGACTAGCGTGTTTACCAGTGAGAGGATTAACATACAAGAATACCTGATGTTTTATGCTGGATTTTTCGATGTCTGTTTGTTCTTCTGTGTCAATCTCCATAAGTTAGATTATACATATCGTTACAGTAATAATATATCACCAAATACAACACATTGCCACAACAAAACAATATTAAAATTGTTCTTGCGAAGGTGGTATAGGATGATATAATTAAGCCATGGAAAGCACATACAACCTGATTGATGTATCAGAAGAATCAACATCGGTAGAACAGTTTGCAATCGCCGGTTCCCACGCATTGGTTATCAAGTGGAAGGGTAATGACAAGAAATACCTTTACACACTGAAGAATGAAACGGGGATTGGTTATTGGATGCGGTTGGTTGTCTCTCTTGGATATGGCAAAGCAACCAATATTATTAAAAAAGAATGTGGCGAACCAGTTATAATCTGATATACTTAATGTGGAGGTAGTTATGAAAGCAACGTATCGTGAACTCTCTGAGATTTTGGTAGGCATTGGAATTGAAACGGAGGAAAGAGAAACGTTTATTGATTTTTCTGACCTTGACTACACTGATGCTGATATGCTGTTGATTAGGAAGAATACAATCAAGCGTTTGTTGAAAGATTTTATTACCGACTGTTATGAATCGGAAAACAAGAACGAGAAAGAATTGTTGGATAATGTGATTGATGTATTTGAAAGTGTATCGGAAGAATACATCAACATTACAGCCTAAACTCAAGGGGATTAAGTTCCCCTTTTTTATTTTAATATTTTACTTGACATATTGTTAGGTTTGGCGAAGCCAAACCTAACTTCCAGATATATAATTTATCTGGAAAAAATGTGGGAGAAATTTTCACTTCTCCCTTGACATTAGAAGATTTTTGGCATAAAGGATTTTCTCTCTGGTTTTTCTGCTTCTATCATCTTTACTGAATTAATGCTAACTAAAGAGCATTTTTCCAATGAAGCGGACAATTCTTCAAGTAGTTCTACCAAAGATATATTATTCTCCTGAATGGCTTGATACCTAATATCGTTTACAGTGTGGGATAATGACTTAACATTGTCACGCAGATTCTTTGCTCGGTCATAAAGCTTGTCTTTCATACTTGTCCTCTTGGATTAAGTATATCACCCTATATAGTTATTGCCATTGTTCATTTCAGAGATTTGGATTAATTTTTCTGTAAGGTTTGTTGGTTCAATATTCAACGCTTGTGATAATTTTATAAGGTTTTCAGATGTAGGAAACCTGATACCATTCATCCAGATGCTTACATGTGGTTGTGTAGTTCCCACTCTTTGTGCAATTTCCTTTTGTGATAATCCATTCTGTAATAACATAACAAGATGTTTTCTTTCAAGAGACATATAAATCCCCTCCTGCATCAATTATATCAGATTATAGGGCATATTTTGACCATAAAAAAAGGTCAGGTATTTATACCAGCTTGCTACAAATTAACTTGCAAGGATGGTATCAGGTGATATACTTAACCTATGAACAAAACACTTACCTCACTCGTTGTTGACCTGACCGCATCCTCCACCCGCCTGATGGATGCAAAGAAGGCTCTCACCATCGCCAACCTCAACCTCTCAAAAGTAGAGCGTGTATTCGCCGAGAAGCGTAATATGGCAATCGTTGAAGGCAAAGCATCTGGTAGCAACGAAGCGCAACGCAATGCTTCTCTCGCAGTTCTCTTGACCGAAGAGACCAAAGCAGTTGAGATTGCTTCCGATGATGTTGTAATGGCAAAGTTGAATGTCGAACTCGCATCCATTGAGAATTCCACATTCAAGTATAGCATCACCGCTTACACCTCCACCGAAGAGTAAACCACACAAGGGAGAGAACTATAAAATTCTCTCCCTTGACTCTATGGTATTAGATGATATACTTAACCCAAGGAGATGGAAATGACCTATCAAGATAAAGTTTATAGTCGTGAAATGGCACTGCATGAGTTTGAGGTATCAGTAGACATTTATTTGAAAAGTGATTTCTTGACAAACGAAGACATCATTACTCTAATCAAGAAAAAACACGCAGAAACCAGTGCCAAGCTTGAAAAAATTCATTCAGACTATTTGAATGCGCCAAAGCCACAAGACCCGTTTAAAGACTAAAAAAATCCCCTGAAATATGGGGATTATTTTTTGCTATGCTGGTATGAGATGATATAATATAAACATGGAAAACACTACTGACCCATTCGACGACAACATGACCGACGAGCCAAAGAGCATCGAACTCCCTTATCCATTCGGTTGGGATTGTATTGATGGAACCGAGGAGGAAATTGTTGATAACTTGGTACACTGGCTTGCAGACGGAATGCCAGACGACGTTCCAAGTAAAGATTAGTTAACTATAATTTCTAGGTATTTTATATACCTAGAAATTAGGTTTGGCGAAGCCAAACCTAAAAAGCAGATACATATTATATCTGCTTTTTATTTTATTCCTCAATCACATCTATATGGTCTTTGATTTTAAAAACAGGATATGTACACCATCCTGATTTATCAACCTTGCCAGTGTTCTCAAAGTGTCCAGAAGATAATATAGAATCTTTGAGAGATGAATAGTTGTTTTCATCAAAGTGGAATTCTCTTGGTTCCAATTCGGTATCAGTCAAGTTAGTAGATATTTTAGCCAAAGGTTCTCCACTGTCTAAGAAAAGCTGAATACCAAGATGACCATTAGCATATCTACGAAACTTTGCCTTTGCCCATCCATAGGTTGTTTTGATTTCTATCTTTTGCATGGCTTAATTATATCACCTTACTCTATGTACGCAAGAACTATTTAATTATTTGACAAGAATGTATATGATGATATAATTCTAGTATGAGAAACAAGTTTACTGGTAGATGTTGCTATTGTGCTTGCTCTGTTAGTTCAGGGGAGGGGCGATGCTGGAAATGGGATGAGACCAAAAAGTGGTATGTAGCCTGTGAGGATTGTTTTCAAGAAAAAAAAGAAGAGCGGAAACAAAAGTGATATAAAGGGAGCACAAAGCTCCCTCTTTTTATTTAATATTCAATTGTTGCAAGGGGTGTATATTGTGATATACTTACTCTATGAAACTTGAACAGGTATTACCACAATTACGTGATGGACAAACTATCACAAGAAGCAAGAAATGGAATCCTAACTCTACTACTGTTATATTGGTCAAGATAGAAGAATCATCACTTAAATTTAAATGTGTTTGGTCTACTGGTGAAGAGATGAGTTTTTGGGCTTGTTATAGGTTTACAGCAGAAGATATACTTTCAGAGAATTGGGAGATAGCAGGTTAATTATGGCAACACGATGTAGAATTGGTTTGATGCTTGAGGACGGTACAGTCAAGCATTCCTATTGTCACTATGATGGATATCCAGATGGTGTGGGTAAAACTCTGGTACAGCATTACAATACAGGAGATAAAGTTAAGGAGCTTGTTTCCTTTGGTGATATGAGTTACCTTGCTTCTGTGGTACATCCTGAAGGTGAACATAATTTTGAAAAACCAGAGCAGGGTGTGACAGTATTTTATAACAGAGACCGTGGCGAAACTGATGTAGATTCAGTGGTAACAACAATGGATGAATATCTCTCTGTCAAGTACTCTTCCTGTATTGATTATCAGTATGTGTTTATTGGTTCAAACTGGTGGGTCTATAACAATCTCAAGAAGAATAAATGGAAACTTGTTAAAACATTTCTTCCAGCATACACCTTGACAAAAGAAGAAATGTCCTGTAATATATAACTGAACATACCTCCTATGTCAACCATCCCCATCTTGCTTGAACAAGATGGGGATTTTTTATGCTTGACAAAATATAGGTTTTGTGGAACAAAACCTAATTTCCCTTTCTATAATTTCTTCTTCAACTTGACTGGCTTTTGGCACTCAACATCAAACACTTCACCAGATACAATTAAGTCATTTAGATACAACATCTTACTACAAACAGTACACTTAGCAGAATACTTTTCATCTCCTAATATTTGAAAGTTTCCAATGTTATGATTTTTGAGTTTGGCTGTCTTTTTTGCATCAGCCATAAGAAGAACAGAGTTAAAGGAATTCATACAAATAATATATCATACTATTAGAGAAATATCAATCATATAGTGATATAATTAGATCAGAAGGAAAAGAGATGAAAAAGAAGTACAATGAAGAATTGAATCTTGCATCAGGAACAGAAATGATGCGAGCTAGTAGACAAAGACCTGTTACATTCAAAGATAAGACCAAATACACTCGAAAATTAAAGCACAAGAATCGCCAGAATAAAAACTCTGGCGATTCTTTTTTACGATTTTTCTAATTCTTCTTTGAGATAGGTGGACTTAATATTTTTCTCTACATAATCAGGCAGTGAAACATTCTTTAGTAAATCAAGAAGAATATCACCCTTCTTATTTAACTCGAATATTGTTTTCCTTTTCTTTTGAGCATTGTCCCATTCGTAAACAAAGAATGTCATATCATTTACAATGTCAGAAAAGCTATATTCTATAAGATATGTTTTTTCTACATAAAGGAATGCATCAAGACCTGAAACGATATCCATCCCCTTGAGTTCATATCCCCATCCAGTACCAGAAAAATATATCCAAACGTGGTCATACATTAGCCATCTCCTTGCACCATTGTTTAATCATATCTCTTGTAATGTCTTGAGATTGATATATTACACCAGCAAAATCACCATAGAAGTAAAAACCATATCTATTAGCATACATCTTGGCATTTTGTAAAACAGGCAAGGGTTTTTTAGGAAGTGTAATGCTAGTGGAATAAAAGTTTGTAAGAATGTCTGGCAGTTTTACTAGTCTTCGAATGGTGTGATATTTACCAGATGAAACTTTTACATAATCATCATCAACACTCAAGGATACATATTCATCTGATTTGTGATTATTCATAAAATCAATAATATCAGCGAAAAGAGTATTATTTTTATCAAATATCAAAACAGCCTGTTCAATGTTAGGTGAGTTAAACAAGGCTTCAACAGCAATCATCATAGTGGTTTAAGTATATCTCATCATATACACTCTGTCAATAAAAAACAGGCTAGATGGAGGATTCTAGCCTGTCTGCGTATTTGGAGGTAAAAAATACGACTATAGTTATTATACCATTAACTCAACGCTTAAGGAATATTATGTATGAGATATTAGGTTTGTCAAAGACAAACCTAAACCCCCTTTCTATAATTAAATATCGAAAACAGCAAAATCAACATTCAAAGAAGAAACTCTGCTTTTGATAGATTTGTCTTCAATGTTATTTACGATAGACTCAAATCTAAGTGTTGAGTTCTTTAAACTTGCATCGCCAAAACTATTCTTGTAAGCAGCATCGACAACAGCCTGAAAATCATTATCACTCAGCTTTTTCTTAAGTTGGGATAGATTTATCTTTTTCATAACAACCTCAATATGTTTATTTGATACTTGATTATATAGCATAATCAGAAACAATGTCAAGAAAAAATCCCCTATATTTCAAGGGGATTGTGTTTACCAATAGTTTTCTCTCATAAAGTCAAGGTCTTTTTTCAACTGAGCTTCGTCTTTGATTCCAAGCACTTCGATGACCTTAGCATCATCATAGGCTTTTCGATTTACTCCATTTTCCTGTTGAAGCAAATATGCCTTGTAATAATATGCTCTACCGATGCTTCTCAAGTTTTCGGTTTTTGCAACTACAGCATATATACTATACATAAACAAACCAAGACAAAAAGCAATAAAAACTGCTTCTGGTGTTTGAATGGCTTTGATGATTGTTTTCATACAAGTAGTATATCACCTTATTATATCTATGCCAATTTTAAATAGTTCTTGACAATGCTTGGTGAGTGAGGTAATATATTGGTGTGGGTCAGTATCCGCATTACAGTAAAAGACCAGAACGGCGAGAATCTATTGCGAGATTCAAATAAGGGTCGCAACCTTGGAGTGGTTAAATCCACAATCTTTTACTGAAACCTTGGAGATGGTTGACGCAAACAATCTATCCAAGTATAATGATTTGTGGTTGGATGCTATGCTCTCTTTGAGACACGGGCATCATCGGAGGCAGAGACCATCGAAAGAACTGCCCTTGTATTCCGTACTGGTTGAAATCCAGCCAACCACAGATTTCTGTGGTATAATAATCTTGTAAGTTGATAAGCTAGGGTGGTGGAATGGTATACACGACGGACTTAGAAAATTGAGTGCTTGAAGAGAAATCTTTAATGTAGAATCCTGTAAATTCGGTGAAGCCTTTAAAATGGTAATACCGAGCGAAGCCTGAAAAGGAACGTGTAGAGACTTGACACAGGGCATCTAAAGTAGCAATACTATGATGAAGGTAAAGTCCAGACCACAAACAGATTTATTCTGGTAATGAAAATTATAGTGGTAAGAAAATCCGTTGGCGCAAGCCTTACGAGTTCGAGTCTCGTCCTTAGTATCGAACAGGTAAACGCATCTTTTATGTATAATATATATGTAGGAGGTGCGTTTATGTTTAACTGCCCTGAAATATATGACATCATCAAAGAATCTACTTCTATCTCCCAAGTATTAAACAAACTTGGACTTAAAGCTGCTGGAGGTAATTATCGTACATTTGATAGATTTGTGAAAAAGAATAATATAGACACTTCACATTTTACTGGTCAACTTTGGAGCAAAGGTAGACAACTTCCTCCAAAAAAAGATTTAGAAGAATATCTATGTCAAGGAATTAAAATAACAAGCCATAGATTAAGACAAAGATTGATTAGAGAAAATATCTTTGAACAAAAATGCTATATATGTAATTTAGATGAATGGATGGGTAAGCCAATTCCGTTAGAACTAGATCATATTAATGGTGATCACGATGATAACTGTTTGGAAAATTTGCGGATAATTTGCCCCAATTGTCACGCTCAAACGGACACTTATAGAGCTAAAAATAGAAGAGATAGAAAACCAGTCAAAGTCATACCAAATAAAGAAATAATCAAATATTACTGCCCTGATTGCAATAAAGAAATAAACAAAGACTCCAAACATTGCGAAGAGTGTAGTTATAAAAAATCAAGAAAAGTAGAACGTCCCGATTTACTAACTCTTGTTGATGATATTAAAAATTTAGGTTATAGTGCTACAGGAAGAAAATATGGTGTATCAGATAACGCAATTAGGAAATGGTTGAAAAATAGTTCTTGACACATCCAATTTAGATGGTATACTTAATGTGTAAGTAGTTTGGTTCCATAGCTTAACGGTAAAGCAGAATCCTTTTAAGATTTTGAGTGCAGATTCGACTTCTGCTGGAGCCACTTTCACTTGGTATGTTATTGCCTTTCTAGCCAAGTGAATCAGTCCCCCTCTGTGACCAAATTTAGAGGGGGATTTTTATTTTTACACATCACCTTGTAATATTGCGATGAGGTGATATACTATTGATATGGAAAAAACATCTACATCCTTCTTTGACCCGAATGTTGGAGAAGTAGTCATCAAGTCAGAAATCATTGGCAGTTATTCAAATGTCACTGCAACAGAGTCACTTACAGGTAAAGAGACCAAGTGCTATTTCAATGGAACTCTGCGTTTTGCTGATAATAAGCAAAGTGTGTCATTGATTAATTACCGTGGTTTTGTAAAGAAATCTATTGCTAAAAACATTTTCAAATTTATGCAAAATGATAATGGTTTGAACGAGCAGTACAACTAACATCATCCATCCCCTTCAATAAAATGAGGGGGATTTTTATTTGACATCCATATAATAAGATGATATAAAAGAGTATGGAAAACACACTTACCTTTGATGATTGGGTTGCTAAGTACAATCCTATCAAGAATCACATTGTAGAGAGAGATTCATTTGATGGATTTGTTTTTGAAACCTATGGTGAAGAAGTTGATTTTGTATCAACTCAAAACCCTAACAACATTTGGACTATGGTCTGGGGAGAAGATTGTTATGTTGTTGTTCCCGGATTTCGCTGGGTAAATAGAGAAAATTATCTTATTTCCACTGTTCCTTTTACTGATGAAAACTTGCACGAAGAGTATTTAGTGATATAATAACATACACAGTTGCTCATAGTCTGTGTATTTAGTCCCTCTTTTTGCTCATATTAGGAGGGACATTTTTTATAGGAAACAATATGAAAGATACAATTGATTATTTATCTGATAAAACTGAACACGATTTGTTAGTGATTTTAGAAGGATTTCGAATGTGCTTGGCTGATGCAGAGTTATTTGATATGTTGGCTGAAAAGCTGGATTTATCTGACGATGTTCTTGTAGAAATCCGTGAAGATGTTAGCAAGTTTATGGAAGACGTGGTATAATTAGTTTGTTGGAGAGGTGGCTGAGTGGTCGATAGCGACTGTCTTGAAAACAGTTAACGTGAAAGCGTTCGCAGGTTCGAATCCTGTCCTCTCCTTTCTTATATCATGACTCAAATTGAAGCAGAACATATCAAAACCAAAGTAGAAGAGCTTAACAAAAGATTCGCTCCTGTCCAATTGAGTTTTGATATGTTTAGAAATAACAAATATGATTCCAGTGAAGACAATTGGTTTGTTACTATTGTATATAATTACACTGAAAATGAGTGGATGGAATTTGTCAGTTTAGGTTTTAATTATCATCAAGTCTCAGATAAACTTTTTGGATTTGCATTTGCCTTAGAAGCAGTGCTGGCGTATCAAGAAGAAAATGGTAACTTAAAATTTCCACAATCTTATATATCTGGATCTTAGGTTTTTAGCATAAAAACCTAGTGTATTTGACCATAATATAATATATGATATACTTTGTCTATAAGGGGTTGCAATGAAGCGAATTTACCTGTTTTTTCTACATTTATTTAATCAAGAGCCACATTATGAATTTGATGGATATGATGTTTGACAAGTGAGAATTAGGTGATATACTTAATGTGTTGGAGATGACTACAGCATCAAGAACAAATCCAGAATGTGGTGATTCTGGGAAAATAGGTGGTTAGCTTAAGTAGAGCAGAGGACATAAACCTTTGATATAGGTGCAAATCCTATACCACCTATTGGTCAGGGCAGTTAGCTCAATCGGCAGAGCGTCAAACTCATAATTTGAGGGTTGGGGGATCGTACCCCTCACTGCCCATTAAGGTTTAGTATTCCTTTGTCAAACTCCCAATGACAATTAGGGCAAAGGAATACTAAATTTGTTATATCATTAATTTCTTTTATTGTAATATCTAAATCAAAAGAAGATATAGATTTAATATGACAAGCTTCAACGTGCTTATCGTATCCACAATTTTTACAGCACTTTTCAATTCCTGAATTTATTAATGACTTTCTTGCTTTTTCTCTAATAGTACAATACCGAGAAGCTTTTTTTCCATCCCTTGTTGCCTCGTATAATGTCTGATTGTCAATAGACAATTTTTCAATTTTGCATTTTTTACAATATGTTAGAGATGAAGGAATTGGCGCAAGGCATTCTTTACAATTTCCTTCTACAGCTCTTTTTGGATATTTTGTACCATTGATTTTAGCAGCACATGAACTAGAACAATAGTGATTTGCAGTTTTTTTAATTTCTGCGTTTTTCTTGCTAAAATTCTTACTACAATTCAGACATATAACTTCAGAATAATAAAGATGTTTTTGGTTTTTACGATATTCAACAGCACAATCTTTACAGCAAAAATGAGCAGAGCTTCTTTTTATTTCTGCTGGCTTTTTGTAGAAGTGTGTGTTACAATGATGACATAAGATGTTTGATGGAGGACTTGAAGTATTCATATATATTTTATACAACAAATATTACTTCATTCCCTTCTTCGCCCATTGTTTGTGTTTGGGTTGGTGTTATGTGTCTTCCATTTATTCCCCCAGAAATAAACCTCTGGGGTTTTTTTTGTTATATGGTAGAATAGTGTATGTCTAATGGAATACAGCCCGGAACAACAGCAACGTCGGTAGAATCTCATACATCTGAGGTATTACATAATCAATGGGTAAGAGATATAATTAATGAGATGGGTCTGGATTGGAGCATTCAGAAGAGTGTTAATATTACAGACATTTTTGTTGATGCTAAATATTCTTTTGATAAGCGTGGTAAATCTCAAACTTGGGAATCTGATGGTGGGTTTATTGTTTATAAGGGTGATATAGTGGGTGTGTGTGAAAACAAGTATCAGAAGAGTTATCAGAATGCTTGTGAGAGAGTATTTAGATATTTGAGTTTTATGAAGGGCAGTCAGATATTTGTCTCTTGTTCAGGTAATGGATTTAAGAAGAGAAATGCTGGCGGTTCAACAGGTCCAACTATCGATATGTTGAAATATTGTGGAGCATATGTTTTGGAGAATGTTATTGATGAGGATGAGTTTAAAGTTCATCTTAGAAAGTGGTTAGATAAAATAAAAAATGAGTAATCCGTTGTTTATTTGGGCTGGGGGCAAGAATAAGATGTTAAAGCATTACAAGCCATTTATGCCCAAAAACGTTAATACATATTGCGAACCTTTCTTCGGAGGCGGAGCTATGTATGTTTATGTTTTGAAGCATTATTCACCAAATGAATTAATTATCAATGATGTAAATTCAGATATTGTTAGAATATATAAAACCATAAAATCTGATTGTGATTCATTTGTAAAGATCTTAGATGAAATGTCTGAAGAATATTTACCATTAGACAAAGCAGCAAGAAAAGATTATTATTATTCTTTACGACACAAACATGCTTATGATTATGTTTCCTGGGATTCAACTAAAGAAGCAGCTGTATTGTATTTTCTTATGAAGACTGGCTTTAATGGTATCTTTCAATTAAATATCAATACAAATAATAGATATGGAACACCCTCTGGTCTATTGAATCAAAGAACCAAAGTGTATGATAAAGATGTAGTGGAGTGGTGGAACAAAGCATTACAGAATACACAAATACTTTCTGGTGATTGGAAAGATAGTGTTAGTTATGTTGAAGATAAAGAAAATAATTTTGTTTTCTTAGATCCACCTTATCGAGGGTCCTTCACTTCATATGGCCAAGAGTTTACAGATGATGACCAAAATTCTCTTGTTGAATATGTAAAACAAAACAAAGATACAAGAGTGTTTTTATGTAACAGAGATGTTGGTGATGGATTTTATGACAATACAAGCTTGAAGGTAGATAAGTTTCCTGTTACATATACTGCTGGAAGACGAAAGAAAACCAGTGAGGGATTCGAAGCAAAACCTGCTACAGAAGTTTTAGTGAGGAACTTTTAGGTTTGTCGTGACAAACCTAAATTCTTGACATATAAAAAATCCCCCTCACGGTTTCGGAGGGGGATTTGAGTTGGTGGACTAGGATGCAGTGTAGGTGTTCTTGAGGACTACATTGTTGAGTGTTCCGTCCTTGCGAAGCACTTCCAAGCGGGTGTAGATGCGAGTCTTGTATCGCTCTTGCCCACCTTTGCATTCAGGGCGACCCATCTCGTATTCAGTCATCTTACCGGCAAATTTGGTCTTGTATGCCAAGTAGAGCTGAGTGCGTTGGATGTTACCGGGAGCAATGGAGTTCAAGATGAATGCATCAAGTTCGTCAGTGGTGGTACAATAGTCATTGTATGGGTTCACTGGAACTGTCTTGATTTCCTGTGGGTCGAAAAGCCTTGTCAAGCCGAGTGTTTGGATGTAGGAAACAAACTCAGTGAGTTCTACTGGGTTCATCCCTGTTTTGTTTTCACAAAACTTGCTTGCTGTGTTCGAGAGTTCCTGCTTGAGCAGGTTGATGGTATTTATTTTTCTATACCGCTTTCATTTGATTCTTTGTTGTGATTATTCATCCCAACAGTCATAGTATAGGATGTATCAAGTGGTATGTCAAGTCAATATTGAATCAAATTTGATTAATATTGAAAATAGTTTATAGACAAAAAAAATAGGGTAGATGATTCTACCCTATTAAATCAACCCACTATAAAATTATCTTGTCCAAATCTCAACCGTGGTAGAACCAATTGAAGCTGGAACACCTAAGACAGATACATTGTAAAACTTTTGAGTAGTTCCAACATTAGCGATTGATGTACCAGAACCAACAGTAACAGAAATTGTAGCTGGAGTTCCTGATGTAGTGTCACCTGTAACAGTAAATGTTGTAGCAGTTCCAACATTACCAACCAATCTTAACTCTAATGAAGCGTTTGTAAAGCTAGTATTGTAGCCATATGCTGATGGTACAATAGATGTAGTTACGCCAGATGTTGTAACAAAATAGAGTCTGTAAATCAACTCTTGTGATTGTGATCTAGAATATAATTTTCTGAATGCTAACAAGCCTGTAGTGAATGCTGTACCAGCTGCTACAAAATCAATTGTAGTGTTAGGCGTTTTACAATCAAAATAGTTTCTCATTGTTTTAGATGTTGTAGATGAGAAATATGTATTCACTCCTGTAACAATGCTCGAATAAATAGAATTAAGAGAAGTGGATATTCCAGCTTCCTTTGTTCGAAAAACTTGACCTAAAATAGTAGAAGCATCAAAATCAATGCTCGAAATTGTACTATCACCAATACAAGCAGCAATTCGATTTCTGCTTGACACTAACTGAGAAACTCCACTACCAACAATTGTAGAGTCTAATTGATCTTGTAAATTTTTATCAGCTAATCCCATTGAATTAGCTATTTCTCGAAAAACAGCAGGTTGATATATAAAGGCCATAATGGATCCTCCAAAAATGAACTATTATAAAGTTTCTTCGATTTTTCACTTAAACCCTTCGAATTTTTATATCTTTCGATTTTATAGGTTTGTAAAGACAAACCTAATTTCTAGATGGCATAAAAAAACCCCAGATTTCTCCGGGGTTTCTCTTGACAAATCAGCATTCTTATGAGTTTGTATATTCCTTATAAATCTTATAAGCATCCTCATCTGATGTGAATTGTTTAAGGAGAACAAATTGAGGATTTATATTATGAAGGTCATCAACATCCTTGAAGAAACTCTTAAGAGCATTACCAACTGCTGGTCTTCGATGACAATAAAGCCAAGACAGCATTACAAGATATTGAAATCTCTCATCTGCCCAATTTGAGGTCATCTTATTATCAAGATTCAATGTCAGCTGGATTTCTGTCTTTGGTTCATCAGGGTCAGCCATACAGCATCCTGTATCTGAATCTTGTTCACAATCACAGGAATCACTACAGCAAGCACAATCACCGCAGTTACAGTTACCACAATCAGACCATTCGTTTCCTTGCCAATAATCATCAACCTCATCATCGTTTTCAGTGGTAAAGCGTGATTCGTACAAAGGCTCGGTCAATGGACGCTCGAATTCTTCAACAACCTTGTATCGACAGGTGCGGAGTTTCTGGAATTCACAATCGGTTGGGATGCTTACAACATCCGCAGGGTCGATTTCCACAAGCACAATCTTATCACCCATACCAGCAAAACCACTAGCATATTCAAGTGTACCTGCGTGGAAACCATAAGAGCATCCAACATCTTTATTATCATCCACTTTGTTCCGTGGCATTTCCAAAACATTTCCCACACTGTTATCAAACCTACCAGAATGCTTGTCATGGTAGTTTGGGCGGACAGCCTTGTAAGCAAGAAACGTGCCAGATTCAGTGAAAGGCAAACACTTATGCTCAAGAAATGTATACAACTCATTTACAGCACGGGATGAGGGGTTGAGCCTCAAGCGGTATACAAACTTCAAGACAGGCAAAACATCCACTTCATTTGAAAGCATCTGAATCAAACGGTCGGATACCACAGAATCAACCACATCACCATCGACATACAGCAACCCGTTTTTAACTTCCACTGTCTCATACTTGGCAAACAGGGAATTGATTTTAACAGAAGGGTCAACAGCACAGAAAAAAGACTCCCAATCTTTTGCCTTGAAAGCATCAAAAGCCTTGGGGTACAATGGAGATGAAGCAGAAATAAAGTAATCCTTACCGTCAGCGATTACCTTAATCCATCCCGAAATTGGGTCAGGATTGTAGTTTGTAGCAATGTTCATTTATCGTTCCTCCGATACAGTAGTATACCACACTATTCAGAAATGCCACAAGTATTTTAAAACTATATAGCTTCAGTTTATAGGGTAAACTAGTTTACCCTAATTTGGAGACATATAAAAAACCCCCTCAGACTAGCTGAAGGGGTTCTGGTGAATGGAATTTGAGGAACCTAATTCACCATATTGACATACTTAATGAGCATTTCATCAGTAAGAATGCTGAATTGAGACATATCAAACGCAGGAATAAGGTCATATTTGTCCTTAATAGCGTTATATTCATCAACATACTTGCTATCAGTGAGATTTACGATGTTTTTGTGTATTTCTCTTTGAATCCAAAGCAAATTACTAACAGAATAAGGTGTTGATTTCAGGTGTGAGAAGAATAAATCCAAATCAATGCCACCAAAATAAATATGTTTTCGCTTAATCAACTCCCAATTGTTAGGAATGCCATTATAAGCAAAATATTTGTTGATTGAATCTTGTAAATCGTGCTTATTGATATATTCCAAGCCCTTTTGATGGCAATAGTCAAAGTAGTTAATCCAACCACTACCAAGCGTCTTGACCTCATCAGCACGAACTCCAATGATATCGATTCTGTTATCAATTCGTACCATATTTTCAATCAGTCTGTCAAGGGCTTCAAATGAAATATCTTCACACATATTACGCTTAATTGGAAGATACACACCAGTTCCATTCAAGTCGATTGTGATATCTCTCCACTTGGAGTAGTTGCGATATCCAGCACCAGTGTAAAGGTAAGCGGTAGACTTAACTACCTTGTGAACACTTGCTTTTTTAGGATTGACATAAGGAACATTTGCAAGGTTTACTTTACAAGCACCATCAAAGCGAGCATCGTTAAGCCATTCATTCATCAAGCCTGAATCATGGAAAGACAAAAGATACAATTCGCTTCGCAATTCATCATTGGTAGTGTCAAGATACTGAAGGATTCGCTTGTACACTGAATTCATAGCAATGGTTTTGTCATGATGAAAGATGATTGCGTTGGTCTTAGGAACGATTGAAATCTCTTTTTCCCAGTTTGACCGAGAGTTTCCAAAGCGTTTATTGTATTTTTTAAGCAGACCTTTTTTTGGCAGGATACAGTTGGATGTGATTGGAGTTCCCTGATATGTTGCCTTCAAGCCACGGAAACCAAGAGTATTGTGAAGGTTGTTGTAAGTTTGGTATGCTTCCCACATCGACTTGGATGCTTCAATCTTTTTTGCAAATTCTGATTGGATTTCATTCTTCACTTTGTCAAGAGAAACAAGAATCTCATTGACTGTTTTTGAATTCATATCCAATGATTCACGGGATGCTGATGGTTTTACAGTGCCGATTGGAACATTTACATACAAATAATAATTACTCAATCCATCAATGAATTCACGGAGTTGAGAATCAGGCAACGATGAAACGGACACAGGGTAATTCACATTCCCCATTGTGATGTAAACCCTGCTGTTATTCCAATCACCACGACGAGTTACTTTCCAGTTATTTCCTGAAAGCAATGGATGAAAGTCAAAGTCTGAAATCTGTCGCTTGATAGCATCATTGTTAAGAATGATTGGCTTTGGGTTAAAGAATTTCAGGAAATCAACAATCGATTGGTTGAACAAAGGAATGTCTATTGTGTTGACATAAATCTTAATTTCCAAACCAGTTTCATTGGTTGGTTCAGTGTGAGTAAGGGAAATTTTACCAATCTGTGTAGTATCGATGTAAGCATTGTATACCGACTTAACACCATTATTGAAGGATGTTACAGTGAATGAATCGACATAACAGAATGCTGATTTGCTACCAAGTCCAAGCATTCCAACTTGGTCGTTAGTTCCACGCTTGGTTGATTCACCATAGGAAGCAAAAATCTGATATACTTGTTCCGTTGTAAGACCATTACCATTATCACGAATGATAAGAGTTGGAGAAATGTGGGTTGGAACATTTACAATAATTGGCTCATCTGCTTTACCAGCATCGACATGAGCATCAAAAGCATTGGTACAATATTCACGGATAACAGCAAGCGGTTTGTTGCTGTACAGTTGGTTGCGCAGAATGCCAAAGATGTGAGCAAGGTTGTCTTGCTTGATGGAGAAGAAAGATTCAGATTGAAATCCTTCTGAATGCACAATGGTTGACGATACATCAGTTTTCATATTAGGTTCCTCACTGATATATTACCACATACACATTGGTGCGCAAGGGTTATTTTTGTAAGCTTTTTATATACCTGTAGATTAGGTTTGGCAAGCCAAACCTATAAAAAAAGCCGTCATATAAAATTTGACAGCTTGTGAATTATGTGGTAAAGGGGAGGTGTTACCCTCCCCTTCTTGGACTACACTCCTACAAACTGATATTGGTTCAGAACCTTGTCAGAAAGGTTGTCTGCCCTATCAGAAACCTGACCCCAACGCTTTGAGATTGCTTGCAGGTCAGAGTCGATGTGTGGCGAAAGGATGAAGGAAGCATACTTTTCCATCTTTTCACGGGTTGCTCCAGTGTAGTTCTGAGCGGCACGGGTCAAGCCATTCACCACACCAAAGGCAGAGTTTTCGTGGACATCGCCATTGCGTTCGTGCAGGGAATCCAAGTAGCCTTTATGCCAAGCCTTGGTCTGCTCAATGGTAAAGTTATCCTGAGAATCCCTAGCCAACTGTACGATGGTTGGAAGCACATTGCCAACCTTGACCTTTTTGGAATGTCCCATCAATGTCAGGAGGTCATTACCCTGTGTCAATGCTTCGGCAATTGCGGTGCGAACCTGCTCTTGGAGTTCAACAATATCAATCTTACCCATATGGCGTTGATTGATTTTAATCTCACTGTTAGCCCTGCCCCAAATCATACCATTCAAGCAGATGGCACGGAAGAGGAACGGGGACACTGAAAATGCGGCATTCCGAATCTCAGAGTTCTTGAAGGAAATCCCAACCCCATAATCGCTATCGGGTTCGCTCTTCATATAATCTGGAAGCAAGATGTTTCCAAACATATCATCGCCATCGTGGTCGATGTGTGAAGCCAATGCTTCATCAATATTGGATGGCAATGAGTTCCTGAGAATGTCCATTACCTGAGCATTGTCGATAACACCATACCGCTCAGAGACAACAGCACGGATGTACTCATCACCCGCCTCATTGGTACGCAACCGGCAACGAAAATCCCGTGGTTCCTTGCCTTTATTCTTCCACTCTTGCTCACGTTGATAAAGGGCATCGTTCATGAACCTGACCAGTTCGTCTTGATAGCCACGCTCTTCCATGTAAGATACCATTGTGGATGGCATTCCGTTGAACATCCGAAGGTTGTTAATACCAGACTGGGAAATCATTGTACCATCGACCAATGTTTCCATGTCCTTGAGACGGATTTCAGATTCTGGCTTTTCGATGTCACGCTTAGACTCTGCCAAGGTTTCCACGGTCTTAATGAATTCGGGCAGAGCGATACATTTATCTTGCCATACCTTTGCGACATGGCGATGGGATGCGGTAGACTGAAGACCAATGGCATTCACCCATTGACCATCGACCTGCTTGGCGGTAGCACCCTCTTTTGGTTGAAGGGATGCAACATTGGTGAACACGGACTGGTTTGGCTCTACCTTTGGCTTCTCATCGCCAAGTTCCAACATATCAAAACGGTTATCAGACATTTCAGGTTCCTCCTGTGTGATGATTAATAATATCACCCTATATCTGATATAGCAAGATTATTTTAACACAAAGATGATTTAAAATTATAGCTGATCCTGATCCGGGGGCCTATCGTCCAGACATATAAAATTCTGTTTCTTTATATGTGGAGATTATAGGTTTGGCTTTGCCAAACCTAATTTCAAGGTAGATATAATTAAAATCCACTTTTGAAATCAATCTCTTTACAATAATAGTTTTTATATAAGTCTATTCCTGGAACATATCCTATTAGTTTATTTTTATCTGTTTGAGAGCATATCCAGAACTCTCCTCTTTCCAATGGTTTAATATTTTCTTTATCAAGTGTGGGAATTGTTTTAATATAATCTGAGTTAGCCCACCAAAAATTGCCAGAATAATGTTTCATGGGTGTTGGAGAATACATTGGTCCTGCTGTATCATATAGGTTTAGAGCATTGATACATTCTTCCCAATGTGCTATGGTGTAAAGGTCTAGATATCTCACCCATCCTTTTACATTTTTATTAAGCACAGGATGATCATATGTTACACCTTTAGTATGCATGTACAGGATAGGTTTATTAGTTTCGAAATTCTCAGCTCGATTTTTTATGTAGTTGAGAGTATCTGGTTCGTTATTGAAGACAGGATTAATATGCTCGAATATTTTTATTTTGTTGCTTAGTAATTTTAAGTCCTCGAAAAATTCTTTATCTTGTTCTCTCATACCGGACACAGGGATGAATAACTTTTCCATATTATCCCAGAGACCAGAGAGTTTAATTTTTCGAATTTTATCAAGGACTATGTGTCTATAATCTTTACGGCAATAAGTGTGTAAATAAACTTCCATACATTATTTGTACACGATGTATGGTGTATATTTTCCTACATATGCTCCCACTACATTATAATCCACCCATTCCATTGCTGATTCTTCTGGGTCTTCTTCATCTTCGAATTGTTTAGCGAAAGATATAATTAATTCTTCATATTCATACATTGCTACATGAACAAATTCGTTTTCTCTTGGTATATAAGCAACACCGATAAGAGCAGAATCATGTTCTTCCTCTTGTCCAATGTATAGTGCTTCTGGATTAATCTTTTCTAGATATGTTCGAATTTCTTGTGATGTTGTCATTTGGCTTTCTTCTTAAAAAAATAATAACTACCAAGCTTTGTATGCTCTATCCCTATTGTATCAAGATATGCGAAGAAATCAAGTTTACTTTTCTCGATCAATTTAACTCTTGGGTAATCTGGAATATCTTCATTAATAAAATACACATAACAATGAACTTGGGCATTCTCTGATATGTATGTTTTAAGAGAGACAAAATTATTGATAGGATTTAAGGAAGATAATATAAGGAAAAAAGGTATCATAATATTCCCAGTGATTTGAGTTCGTTTAATGAATTCACATATTTTTCAGCTGCTCTTCTTGATTGTAATGTTTTTAAAATATATCTAGAGCAAGTTTGATAAGTTTTAGCTTGCTTTAATATATTATCGTTTTGGTCTTTTACTACATAAGAATCATCAATCTTATATAGAAACAATCCATCAGCCATATAAAGCATTTTCATTAATCTTCATCCTCAAAATAATCACCTTCAATAAGAGAGCTCGATTTTAATTCTTCAACAATGGATGGGTCTTGATATAACCCTCGCATAAAAGCTCTGACGATAAGGTCTTTTGTTTCATCATCATATTCTTTTGACAATTCATCCCTCAAACGGTCACTCATTGCTCGAATCCACTTAATGTTTTCCATGGCTTATTATATCAGGTGGAAGGGAAGATTTCTCTTCCCTTCCAATTTAGTCTTCCCACTCGATTTCCCCGCATAATACAATCCGGCAAATATAACCAGAGAATGTATCTAAAGCGGGATGTAATATTTCATCAATATAATCTACTTGTACTTCTGGATTAAATTCATTTTTAGAGTGGATAGCCAAAACCACTTCTGTATCTTGGCTATACTGTTCATATTTTTTATCTAATTCCTGAAGTTTGGCGATTAGTTCTTTAAGTGTCATACTTCTTCACTCTCCTCGAACATTTCAGCCCATTCATCCCATCCGCCCCATTTACCATCTTCCACTGCTTCTTTAAATGTTTCATAAGAGCAAGTTTCTTCATATTTACCATCTTCACAGGTAAACTCATAATGGGAATCGTTTTCAATGGAACCAGACACCATTTCAAAAGTGGCATTAGGATACATTGTAGATAATTTTATTACAAATTGTTCTGGTGTTCCCCAAGGAGAATTGAAGGTGTAGATGATTGTATTAAAATCAGGCAGTTCTTTGGATTCACATTGAGAGGCATCCCATTTAACACCCCAGTTGTTAAGGTTCCAAGAATACCAATCATAATATCCAGTTGCGATGAATGCTTGTTGACTCTTTAATGCATTTTTGGCTGCATCAGAGTACAAAGGGTGATTGCTGTTGATGATTTCAGTGAGACCCATTGATGTAGAATGTGTTTCTTTGTTGTAATCAAGAATCAATTTATCTACTTCAATATAGGGAGATTTTGTGTCTACTAATATCTTAGGTATAGGGATGAAAGAATTATAAAAATTCTCAACATCTACTTTGTTTTTAAAAGCGGTGTATTCTTCATTAGTTTGAAAAATACAAGTGAGTGAGTTCATGACCCAATTAGGCATTGTAGGAATACCCTTTCTTGTGATACTAGATTATATCAGATAATTCAAACTCTGCATCATTATAGCGAACATTTTTTATGCTATGATTTTCCATGTCTTGTTGATGAGTGATAATCTCATTTCCCCAAGCTCCACCTTCTGCTACAATACAGATCTGAAGCATATAAATAATATCATTGAATTCTAATGCATACAATTTACCAGCAACATCATAATGGGGAATAACGCTATCAGGAATTTCCATTGTTCCTGTAATATTAAAATTAACTTTCATTCTTATATCCTAGCTTTATTGTAAAGGGGACTAACTTCATTGTCAATCCCCCTCTTTAGATAAATAAACCACCCTACATAATTTATTTATCTAAAACTCGAAAGACAATTGTGGCTCCAAACATTCTGACCAATATCTAGAATCTTTTTGTCCCTGATTAATATCCCAATACAAGCATCTGGTAATATATGGAGATGATTTTATTTTGGCAGAATAATCCATCCAAATATTCTCTCCATCAATATAAGCCTGAATATCCCTCTTAGATTCTTTTCTGTATCCTTGAGTGTTCATATCAAGCAATCTTAACATATGTACATCTAAGCATACAATTTGAGCCTGATTTGGATAGCATAGTTCAAGGGCAAAGGATGTTTTAGCAAGTCCAATGCCTTTAAGGAACAATGCCAATCTGTTTCTCATCTCCATCCAAGATTCATTACTCGATTTTCTAAAAGTATCTGGGTTCTCGAAAAACTTGTCTCGAAAATCCCAAATGCTTTCTGTTCGTTGATTATGACATCCACCTTTAGAGATATAAAGGAGATGAGATAATTGTTCTTTATCATCAATCCACTGCTCGAAATTCTTAATATGATTGTAGCATCTCACATTAGATTGCCAAGTGGAGTGAATGGATGTAAAAGCAAACAACCATCTTTTAAATATTTCTCCATCAGATTGTGGTGTGATGGAATTCCAGTAGGACGAGTATGTGGATATTTTAGATGAATCAAAACATCCAAAGATTGTATTGAGAGTGTTCATTCCTTATCTTTCTATGTAGGGGTTAGAAGATAATCTATTGTATCAGCCTACTACGATATTGTCATCAAAAATACCGACATTGTTTGGAAGAGATTTTACATCAAAGCGAATGTTAAAATACTTGTCTACTTTAATTCTTCTTGACTTCTGGATAGGGTCATTAGAGACAATGTGAATATTCTTTACCTTTGTGATAAAAACATAATCACCGGGTTTCGCACCAAAGTTTCTAACAACACGAGCACGGATAAGAGCACGATTTCGCATAACATTTCTCCTTAGGGCTTAAGTATATCAGATAGTATGAGTGTGTCAAGAACTATTTTAAAGGGAATTTTATATGTCTGTAAAGTAGGGTATAAAAATAATATGCAAGACAAACATTTAGTTATAGTACACACACGAGAAGACAGAGATGTATTTATTAACAAGGTAGAGTATTCAAAAACAGTATATCATCCAGATGTAGATGGTGGCAAAGCTGAATCTGGAGATATAATTGTTGATAAGAAACAATGTATGGATTGGATATTCGCTAAATACATTGTAGATAATTATGATAATCTACATGAATATACAATTTTCTGTCAAGCAATTCCAGATGATCATGTGCACGAACCTTTATTAGCTATTAATTCTACATTTAAAGGTGGATTTGGATCTTTGTGTTATGCCAGATCAATTTACAATCAATATTATTTTGCTGGTGATAACCCAAGATATCATCCAATCTCTTTCGTGGCTGATTTAATTAATCTAGGTTTAAGAAATGCAGATAATATTAATAAATCAATATTTCTTTGTCATTGTGGCGCTATATTTTTTGTTCATAGAGATAATATAAGAAAAAGACCAAAATCATTCTATCAAAATATAATTGATATGGATGATGATGAATTATTGCTCGAAAAATACATTAATCATGAGCCCCCCGATTTTTTCAAGAAGCAATTAGATAAAGCTCATCCTAGTTTATCTCATCTGAATATTAAAGATAAATTATTAGCTACATATGTTAAAAATAAAAGAGCTGATTTTTTCGGAACATGTATGGAGCCTTTGTGGTTTCTTGTGTTTTGTAATGATGATCTCTTTAATAAAATTAATAATGGACAAGCAGCAATGGGAAATAGATTTAATATTAATCTAAATTTATCTTCTTATAATATTGATGCTGGAGCTAACACAGGGCCATTTAGTTATACACCAGGTATCTCTATTATGAATTTTAAAAGACTCGAAAATTCTTGGTTCGATTTTGATTGCTCGAATTATCAAAAATGGCATAAAACCTTAATTGAGAAAACTATCATAACAGGTAAAATGTTTGGGATAGATGGCAGAGGATATTTGGAACACTTAAAAATGATGGGTGTTAAACATATATCATTTTAAATATATCCCCTCTGGTTTATTAGAGGGGATTATAGCTCCATCAAGAATCGAACTTGAAATTAAACTTTAGAAGAGTCTTGTTATATCCGTTTAACTATAGAGCCTTGTTACCACTTACATATCTATTATACTCGAAAAATCTAGTCTTGCCAATACATTTCTCGATTTTTATTTGTTATTTATTATAGTGTATCCAGCATGTACTTCAGCATGGCAATTCCTACATAAGAGTACACATTTTTCGATTTCTGCTATTATTCTTTCTCTACTCCACCCTCGCATATACTTAAAATTTTTATCTTTTATGGTTGGATCTAAATGATGAATATCTAAAGCTGCTGTATGATTATTATAGCTACACACAACACATTGGCCACCAAGACATTCTACAGCAAACAATCGATTATTTTTACCGTTGAGTGTTGTTCTTATATTGTGACATTTAATACAATTCTGTTTCATGTGACCATAAAACATTTCAGGATTTGTTTCACCACATTTACATAAATATTCTGTTGTATTAAATTGCTTTGAATTTGTTTTTAAATTATATTTCTTTAGCCAGTGTCTTACATTAGTCTGGCTCGAATTTTCTAATTCTGCTATTTTTCTTGTTGAATAATTTAAATCTATATATTCTTTTAAAGTACTTTCATTCATAGTTCACTTATACAATAAATAAATATATCAGTGAACTATTTTTAAGCTCCATAGACGAATCAAACGCCTACCCAATCTTTACAAGAGATCCGTACTATCTTTATACTAATGGAGCAAATTTTCCGGTAGAGATTCGAACTCCAATTAAAGGCACCAAAAACCTCTGTCCTACCATTGAACGACCGGAAATCATTATATAGCCTGTAGGAGGATTGAACTCCTGGTCTTCTCCGTGAAAGGGAGACATCTTAACCACTCGACTAACAGGCCAAAACTCCTCAGCCAAGATTCGAACTTGGGACATACAAGTTAACAGCTTGTCGCTACTACCACTGAGCTACTGAGGACCATCAAATATATTATACCTCGAAATTCAAGATTATCAACACTCTTTAAAAAATTCCCCTCAGGTTTAATTAAGGGGAATGAGTGAGTGTAAAGCTCTCGAAATCCTTACTCTCTAATTATATCTCGAAAATTCAGATATGCTACTTAAAGATCTTGTATTTATTGAAAACACTGTAAAATATTTCTCTACTTATATTTAAATCAACATTAATACCAGAAACAGTGGCAATTACAGTGGCAGAATTGTTTAATAGGGAATAGATGAAGACAGTGTAGTTATTGTCATTATCTTTAAAATATACACTCTTAGTATTCTTGCCTTCTCTCACTGAAATAAGATCGCAGCTTTTGATATAATTTAATACATCACTTATATTAATATCTTTTCTAACAGCATCAATTACCATTTTTTCCACCTCTGTTTATCATTTCCAAGATAGCATGGTCTTTGCCTTTTAATTCTACATCCCATATTACATTTCTACCATAATCAGGAGGTAAATTATCAGCCATGTCCTTATGTGCTCGTGTATTATCTTTACCCTCTGAATAATGAAATATTGGCTCGAATTTCCAGGTATTATAAGATGCATTAAAAGCTTCTTCTTCTGTATATCCATCAGAGAGCATTTTATGATGCAATATATCAAATGTAATAGAATAACTAGGGAAATATTTAATTAAATTCCTTATGCTCCAAACACCCTTAGCATTATCATTATTCTCTAACACTAATCTGCTCTTCACTCGATCAGATAATAGCTCGAAATTCTTCTTAAATTTATCTGATATCTCTATTGGATCTCCATCTTTACGACAATGTATATTTAATGGATTATATGTGCTTCTCTCTAATTCAAATAAATCAAATAATTCCGCATGACTCTCTAAATCTGTTATAGAATTATTAATCACTTTAGGATCATCAGAGGTAAGAGAAATATATTCTGATGGATGTGCACTTACTCTAATACCTGTTTCTTTAATGGCCCTCTTAACTTTATCAATCTCATACTGTATTAATTTATAATTTGGCAGCTCAGATATATTTAAGTTTACCTCTGGATGATTTATTACAGGGACCAAATCACTCGAAATTCTATATCCCTTAATCTCCATAGCTGCACAATGTCTAATAATTTTCTCTGTAGTGTTAAAATTATTTCTAACAATATGGGACAGCTTCTCTAATGACTCGATTTTTGATTTGCTCGAAAAACTCTTGTATGTCATTGTTCGAAATTTAATATTTTTCTCGGCCAACACATTAGAGATACAACAAAGAGATAGTTTCATACACCTATTATATCAAACAAATAAGAGAGATCATTAATATGATCTCTCTTATAATATATTTAAATATATCCCACCATATCTAAACTTAATTGTATTTGTCTCATCACTGGGATAAAATCATTTACATCTATCTTCTCATCTAATAAATGCTCAAAAATGCAAAGAATGATAAGTGTAAAAAGAATCCATACACAAAAGAAATCAAAGTGGAGACCTAGTGGAGACATAATCCCATTTTAATACCCTACTTAAACGTTTTATAGATAAATATA
>Ga0247723_1000472_pt1 | contig 27726 bp, 67 predicted proteins | sample MSEWelMarce5H_FC_FD_189079 | JGI IMG/M metagenome (GOLD analysis project Ga0247723, IMG submission 189079) | Subsurface sediment microbial communities from gas well in West Virginia, United States - MSEEL Well Study Marcellus 5H_FC | ecosystem: Environmental > Terrestrial > Deep subsurface >... | reverse complement strand
ACCCTATACTACGCCTTCCCCTTATGATTAGCATTACCCTGGAATGTGGCACGGGTTTCAAAGTGGATACTCAATTCATTTGCCCTATATCCCAACTGGCAATTCTTACCCGTGTTAACACCACTTGATGCCTTCCAATACTTCTGATATGCAGCACGATCCTCATTACTCTTAAACTTCAATACCTGGACAGATGCCTGCTTACCCTCTCCTGCGGAGATACCCAGATACCGTACAGTATCCTCATCGCTACATTCTGGACAATGGGTACTGAGTCCTCCAGCATTACGCTTTGCCTTAGACATAGTATCAAACTCAATGCCACATTCAACACAATCACGGATCATACTGACCTCTCGCTAGGGTGGACTGCTATAGTACCACGGCACCAGCAGGGTGTCAACCCTTTTGTTTGCCCTATGTTGGGGATATATCCAAGCCGCCGCTGCTCTGCCCCTAGTATACCATGCCATCCATAGACTGTCAAGCACCATTTTTTGTCCTGTTTACAGGGGTTTATGGATGCCTCTTGACACACCACTATATGTTGTGGTATAATGGCGCTAATACCCCCCGTATTGTGCAGGATTTTCTTTTCCCATACATACACTACATACCGTATATATCATTATACCTTACACTATCTCCTGCACTCTGTCTTTTTTGCTATTTTCTTGTCCACCATCCCCTTGGCAATTTCTCTCCTTTCATATACTTAATCATTCTCTCTAGATCACGAACATCCATATCGCTTTTTAGCGAATTAGCTTTATTGCTAATAATCATGATGTTACCTTTAACATAGCCCTTGCTATTATCTATTCTATCTATTGATGGGGAATTAGCTTTTGCTCCCTTTTTGCCAAGGTTGTTGAACTGGAGTTTTATACCAAGTATTGGGCAATACTTTGGTATCTTTATATCTTGTATTTCAAGATTGAACTCTAGTCCCTTTTTTGTTGCTCTGGCTTTGCATCTTTCTAATATTAATCCCTTTTGCCCCTTCAGGGTTTTTGTTCTTTCGTGATACTTTTTATTTTGCTTTTCTTTTGTTCTGATGTACCAACCCTTTAGTTTTACACAAGCCTTACATTGTGTTCCCTTTGACTCCCAAAATTCTCCTAATGGTTTTTCAATCTTGCATACATTACAGATTTTATTTTGCTCCTGCACAACAATTTCTTCGCTAGTTGCTTGCATTTTCTTCCATCCTATCCCTATACTTCCTATGCCATTTATCTATATTACCTTCACGGAATCCAAAGCCTTCTGGATATATATGCTGCTTATTATTCTCTGTTGTTATCCAATCTACCATGTAAAGATGTAGGGTTGCCTTGGTATAGGTATTATATTCTTCTGCTATCGACTTGATGATTCCCAACCAATTGTGGAATATAACAGCATCGCCTATCTTATATCTTGGGTTGTTCATCTTTTGCCCATTCTAGGATACCCTTGAACTTCATGGTTTCATCCTCTGTATATTTCCACCATTGACCATCATTCCAGTTCACTTTATAAAGATAAAGATTAAACGGATCATGTTTGTTATCTACGATTGCAGTAATGATTCCTAGGACTGATTTACCTTGTCTATACGTTAAGAGGAGATCTCCTACTTTAAACTTTGGTTGTTGTGCCATCCTGCATCATCCTTCTCTCATATTGCATACGCCATCTATCTATGGATTCTTGGTTGTATTCCATAGTATCAACTGGTATGTTACTATCTATCCAATCTATGTAGTAGGTTGTTCGATAGGGATATAGGTCAAGATTTTTATTTACTTTTCTTATCACTCCCAAATTACCATAATCGAAAAGGAGATCACCAACTTTGTGGATTGGTCCATATGCCATTTTGTCTATCCTTCAACTTTTGAACTAGGGGAATCATCAAATGTTCTTCAATGGTTCCTGCTGATGATGTTTCTGTGAACCACTTTATTTTGTATGCAACTGTACCATATGAGTATTCAGTTATTATCCCCGTTATCACTCCAAGGGTGTTGTCAAACCTACTAAGGAACAAATCACCTACTTTAAACTTTGCGGTATTTATATTTTCTGTATTCTTCAAAACATTCTCTCATTCTAAAGACAACATCACTTGGATAGATATGTGTGAGCATATTTGGATCGAACCATTCAACCCTATAGAAATTATTTTCTTCTACCCTCGCAATAATACCAAGTGTAGCATGGAAGAAATGGGGATCACCGTTGAGAACCAAATCGCCTACCTTGTGCTTGGTATTCATTTAGTCTCCTTTTCCCTTCTCTCATTTCTTGAATGTCGTAATAACTTTCGGTACAGGAATAATGTTCTGGGTTTAGCCATTCAATCTTATAAGCATATAAATCATTATCTCCTATACTTCTGACTTGTCCAAGAATCGGAGTTTCAAAGTAGTATCTCAATATAAGATCACCTACCTTGTGTTCATTCATTTTTGAAACCTGTCTTTTCAAAAAGAGCGTTCTTATAATCCTCTACTGCCCATCCTGCAATTGCCTTTTTAAATCCGTTACAATAATGGACTTCATATTTGATAACGTGCAAGCCTTCTTCAATAAATGGTTGTAACTTGTAGATCACTCCAAGACCATTATGATATGGATTGTATAGGAGATCACCTATTTTGTGGTTGTGCTTTTTCATCCCTATATTCCTCCAACATCCACTTATAGTATTCTACATCTTCTTCTGGATATGCTTTATTTCTGTGTTTACCATTTGTCCAGTCAACCCTATAATGTTTTCTTTGCCATCTTTCGTTTAGTCCTCTGCCAATGATGATACCTAAGACACCATCTGCACTTAGGAGTAATTCACCAATCTCATATCTGTAATCTGCTATCATATGTTCTCACCCCTTTGCTTCATTCGGAGAAACATCTTTAGGGTGTCAATGCCAGTTGCAGTATAGAATCGCTGGTCTGTATAATCATATTGTTTAAACCACTCCACCCAATAATGGGTATCCTCGTAGTTATACCCTGCATATAATCTACCATCATATACATCTTTTAACTTTGCGATCTTTTTGATATATCCAAGACCAAATGAGTTGCTATAAACAAGGTCAGCGATCTTATGCTTTTGCTTTCCATTCGCCCCTGACATATTTGTTTATATCCTCTTTCATCCTAAGAATCTCTGAAGGCAGATAATACTTTGCACCATATTGGTTCATTACTGGATCTGACCAATCAACTGAGTAATGTAAATCTTCTATACTCTTGATTACTCCAATAGCCAATCTCAATTCGGAGTCGGTGTGTTCTGGATTCCATTGGATATATCTATGCCCAACAAGATCACCTACTCTATGTTCCATTTTGGATTTTCCAAATAAAGTTGAAAACTTTTCTTCATGTTCCAAATATCAGCATGAGATAAACCATTCCATTTCCTATGGTCAGGTCTTTGCAGCCATTCAACATCGTAGAAATAGTAACCTCGCTCAAGGCGTTTAGCGGTAATCCAACCAACTCCAAAATAAGTATTATAAACTAGATCGAATGGTTTGAATTCTAGTGTCCAGATTTGCTCTGTAGACATTGGCTTCCTCAATTGAATAAAGACCCTTACGGTTTTCTTTAAACCAATAAATTGTTATTGAGTATCTAACTGTATTATCGCTGCATACTTTGTCGATTATACCTAACTTTCTATTATCACTCAACAACAAATCACCAACTTTGTGCATTTTGATATTCCCAAAGGTTTTGTTTGAACTGTTCGATCAACCCTTCGTCGTATACATATTCCTCTGGGTCTAGCGACTTATCATCATCAAGCCATTCAACAAGATAATGCTTATAGCCTTGTCTGTGTTCCGTTATTCTGCGAATAAACCCAAGAGTATAACTCTTGTTGGTCATTAGAATGTCACCGACTTTGTGCATTTTGTTTCCTTGTGCGCTTAATCTTTTCGATCTTCTTCACAGCATTGACTACCCGCTCATGCACGAAAGCAAATCTCTTGTCTTGCGCGGCAAAATGAACCCAATACATCAGGATTTTTCTCCTAAGCACATCTTCGCTGCAATATGATTCGATCACCATCCCTAAACCAAGATACTTCTCGTCAAACCAAACCGACGTTCCTGGTTTTATCCATTTTTCTTCTGGAGGCAGCATATTGTTTTAACGCTTTCTTGTACCAAGTGATTGTAGTATTTATATAATGCTCTTGTGTCTCTCCAGACTTAAACCAGTAAACATCATAATTGTAAACACCCCAAGACTTAGTTCCCTTATGAATATCATATTTCTTTACTATCTGACCTAAACCATTGTCCTTTTGCCAAACAAGATCACCGACTTGATGTTCTTTGAAGGTGTCCATTTTTTTCCATATATTCTTTCAAGATTTTCTTGAAATTATCTATTGATTCCTCACTCCAATCACCTTCATCTTGAAAACCATCAAGCCACATTACACGATAATTCTTTACTTTAGTGGTGCTAAATGGGTTATTATAAATTTTAGAAATCTGCCCAAGAACCTTATTCTCAAGTTGTCCGTCGTCAACAGCCATTACTAAATCGCCAATCTTATGCGGTTTCTTACTTGGTTTCATCACTTTCACCCTTAGGGATGACCGCTTGACCGTTAACAAACTTGCCACCACTCTTTGCCCAAAGTGCTTGCTTCATTATATCAATCTGAAAACTGGTTATCTGGTCGCTCTGCGTTCGATCATCAAGCCATGAAACACGATAACCCTTTCCCTGCTCGTATCCTGCAATCTGCCCAAGACCCTTTTCGCCCCAAAGCACATCACCTACATTATGTTTTTGAACTGGTTTCTTGTTCATGTTTTATCCTTGGATGTATTTGCAAGAACGCTGAAGATGGTGAGTATCACACCATCCCTTTGTCCTTCGTTCACCGATAGGAGTATAATCAACCCAACCATTTCCTACGGCTTCGATGATAACATAATCTTTGTTTATCTTGCTATACCAAATCTGTCCAACTTTAGGTTCTGGCGTCATCCACTCACCAATTCGCAGTATTGATGGAAAATAGAATAGGACATCTCATCATTGTCCCAATTATCTAAATACTTAAACTGAACCCATTTGTCTTTTTCATATTTTGTAATTACAATAAGGAAAGACGGTTCTGTTTCTCCACTTGTAGGATCTTCATATTGATAATTCCAAACCTGTCCGACTTTGGGTTCTGTGTTTGTCATCATGGCTTAGTGTATCACGGCAGGGAGAGGAAGTCAAGACAAAAATAAAGCCAGATGCTCTAACTGAATAGAGACATCTGGCTTCAATGGAGGAAGATATAGGATTTGAACCTATGGAACCCTTTTAGGGTTCACCTCTTTAGCAAAGAGGCTGTTTAAACCACTCACACAATCTTCCATTACTCATCACCATCTCCATAGAGTTTTGCTTCTTCACCTTCCTGAAAATATCTTTGTTCGTCGTAATACCAATGGCGGGTATCGTGGATCTCAAACCACATATGGAACTTCCAAAGCGTAAATTCAAAAAATAGACCAGCATGGTCACACTTTTTAGACCAACGTGTTACAAATGCAAACCAAGCATAATCATTGTCAAAACCAACATATCCCTCAAACGCCTTATTCTTCGTAATCTTGAATTCCATTTAGGTATCCTCAAATTCAATCTTTAGAGCATCAACCATTTTCAACCAAAACCTAGACTTCTCTTTGCCATTATAATATCTGAAGGTTACTGAATCAAAGTTCTCGCTACCATTTCGGATATAATAGCGATCAATTACAAGTTTTGTACCCTTCTGAATCGTGAAAGTTCTAATTGCTAGTGTATCCATCGCATACTTCCAGCAAGTAGGACAACGATACCCGCTATTTGGTATTGTTTCAATATTGCAATTATTGCAGATCCAAACACCATCAACATCTTTACTTGGAACTAAATTATGCTTTGCTAGGAAAACAATATTTCGCCGTTCACAATGGACTGGAATTTCAATATCGGTTTTGACTGTCAGTTCGGTCTGCAATTTAGGGATGTTGAGAAACATTATGCCTCTTCCACAATGTTAATATCACTATCGTTCTTCTCGCAGAAATCAACAATCAAGTCAATTGCTTCACAACAAGCAGCACCATTATCTAAACTTTCATCAGTCAAAACCTTGAAAACGCTCTTGAGTAAATCGTGATACTTGGTTTCCATTATGCCTTCCCCTTGCGGTTGACGCTAACAGCCTCAACATCAAAAATATGTTCATCAACATCAAACTGCATACCGTCAGAAATATAGCGAACAACAAGAACGGTATCTGGGTCATCCTCGTTATAGGCAACCACTTCGCCTACTCCACCATGAAAAATACTCTTTACGAAAGAACCAACAGGAAAATCTTGACTGGTCATTATGCCTTCCCCTTGTCTTTCTCTTCCGCCATTTTGAAAATAATGTTTCTTATGTCATTTGGATCGTTTTTTTCTTCCTCTGTCTGGAATGGGACAATCCATCCTTTGCCATCTGCAATAGCCATAGCAAAGGCTTCCAGCATTTTTTTCTTTGAATCGTCCATTATGGCTTCCCCTTTTTAACTTCCGCATAAATTGCTGTACCCAACCAAAATACTGCTTGAATAAAGGTATTAGTGCAATCTGGATTACCGCTCATATGCATAAACCATGCTAAACCAAACAATACCCAAGACAGGAAGTAGTTAAGGTTGAAAGACATTACTTGCCCTGCTTCTTCTTCAAGTGTTTGACAAGGAACGGATAAACATCTTCTGATGACTTTGCGATAACTTCGGCTTCAATCACTTCACAATCAAGATATGGGTTAGTAGTTCTAAAAAAATTCTCCAATTTCAATTCATACATTTGGAGTTCTGAGTTCCATACCTTTAGACCATTGGTGTAACTGCTATCATAAACATTGGTCAAATGAGACTTAACATCACTTGCTCTTGCCCATTGTTTACCCTTAGTGCTGAAAGAGGGATAGGAACCACCGTTAGAGAATAACCCATCCCGCTTACGGCGAATCATAAAAACTTTACGTTCCTGTTGCTGCTTCGCCATTCTTCACTTTCTTCTTTCTGCCTTTTGGCTGCTTCTTCTTTTCAGTTTCAAGGATGAACGGATAAACTTCTTGCACAGGAGTATGGTTTAATTGAATCTCTACAATCTCTGCTTCAAGATAGGGATTATCCAACTTGAAGAATTCTCCACCATTAAATTCCCACTTGCGGGTTTCGCGGTTCCAAGTCTTAATCTTCTTTTGACGCAAGAAACTCGTAAGATGATTCCTCACACCTTGAAATGAAGTCCACATCTTTGCATATGCCATATTACTAGTGAAATGACCACGGTAATAACCAGTCGAATAAAGTCCAGTTTTCTTATTGCGAATCATGTAGATTTTCTTATCAGCCATTATGCTTTCTCCTCAAACGGAATAACACCATAACCACACACCAAACAAACATCGGCAGTAACACCAGAATCATAATCAATCTTGGTATATGGATAAATACCAACACAAGTCTTGCAATAGGTTGCAGGAGTATCTGGGTAATTCTTCTTTACATACTCCACAACTGCCTTTGCAGCAAGTTGCCGCATTTTAGGCATAAATTCAAGGTCATAATCCCCCTCGTAGTAATAGGGTTCAACATATTCTGCGTAGATATCTGCACATTCACTATAAAGTGACATACATTTCCTCTCGCTGCCCATCAGCGTTAATACCATACTACCACGGCAGGGGCAGCGTGTCAAGATTTTAATTGTTGGTTGCGGGGAAATAAGTTGCGGGCGGCTGGAAACCGCCATTGGTATCACGAAGGTTTAGCAGATCCGAAAGATGCTTGATATTCATTTCTGCCATATACTTCTTGATTGATACACCCATTTTACGTTTTTGGAATAGCGCACCAGATAGTTTGCTGTTAACTGCCTTCAACGCAAACTCTTTTTGATCCTCAATGCTCTTAATGGTTTCGTATTCCGTTTCAATCTCATTCGCAAAGGTTTCAAATTTCCCCTTTACTTCATCAAACAAAGGCTGCATTTCTGGAAAGGCGTCAAGATACTTCTTGAATTCTTCCAACTCTGCATTACGGACAACCTCTAATACACGACGAGGACCGAATCCCTCTTTCATATGGGCAAGGGCTAAATAGTTTTCACCCTTCACCTTAACACGATTGAAGTTATTGTCAACAACTACGAAACCCTCACCTTCAGTACCATTAAGATTCTTGGCAAATGCGACCATATCCTGTACGCTGTTGAAGTTGTATTCCTTAACAACATTAACGGCAGGAAACGGAGCATAAAACGCTGAACTTAATTCAATTCCATCATCGCGTCTTGCGCCAAGCAGAGTAAGTTTGGATTCCCGATAAGGAACAACAACGCGATTAAAGAACGAGGTCAATTCAAAAAGATAAGTATATCTCTTGTGACCGTGTTCCTCTAAGAACTTAGTTACGCCTTGGTCATTTGCAATCTTCCAGAACAATTCAGCAAATGTAAATGAATAGCCATTCACATTACCAGAAGCGTCAGGAGTTCCCTTAGTGGCGATTTGCCAGTTACCATCATAAAAGTAAACGATACAAAGAGATCCATCAACTTTCTCTTGAATACGCGATGTAGCCCAATCAAACTTTGCAGCACAACCTTCACCAAGATTAAAGAAACGGTCAAATGGACGAGCAACAACAGACCAATCGTTATCCCTATCAAGGATAACGCCACGCGATTCAACTACAATAGGGTTAGACTTATGATCGTGTGATTCGATCTGGTCATAAGTGAATTGGTAGAGGTTAGGATACTTTGAGTGTTGGCGGAAATACACACCAATCTTCTGCAAATCCTCTGGATTGTTGTTACGCAGGAATTCTTGAAGTTGCATTACCACGGTTCACCTTCTTCTTCATCTACATTAGACACATCGAGGATTTCGTTTTGTTCTGGAAAGTCGCTCTCAGTTAGCACAGGCTTGCTAAGTGCCTTTTGCATCCATTCAAAATCCTGTTTAAGTTCCTCTAGGGTTTCACCAAATGGGCGAACAGAATCAGTATAGAAACGAGGTTTATTCTCGTCATCGTAATAACACTCAACAATGCCAAAATGACCATCTTTGTTATTGAACAAGCGATAATTCCAATGTGACATTTTATCCTCTTGAATAGCCTGTGTTTATAAATTGGTCGGAGTAGCAGGATTCGAACCTGCGACCTTCTGTTCCCAAAACAGACGCACTACCAAACTGTGCTATACTCCGTTTCTATCTTCTAAATAATATTTAAATTGTCTTACTTCTCTTATATCGTATAGATTCGTTCTGCCATCTGACCATCCAATCCTGAAAAGACCACTTGGATGATATGGCACTCCTATAATAATTCCAATAATCTGTGAATCTGTCTTATAGGTATTTATAACTGGATCTCCAATATAATGTCCTAGCATATAAAATCCCATCGACATTTATTATACAAGTTCACAAACATATTTTGCCCAAAGCCAAGTGGTGTCGCCTTCCAGATAATTTCAGTATTACTTTCCCTCACTTGTTCTGTTAAGCAGTAATACATATTAGCAGATTTAAGATACCATATCTGACCAACTTTTGGTTTCATCCACTCACCAGAACACAATTTTCCAAAAACCAATCTATGGAAGAATCGCAAGCGTAATCTGTATTAACATCCCGCCAACAAATTGAAGTACCATAATCTTCATTTTCTTCTTCTATTTTTGTAATAAAATAATATTGTTTTCTATAAATATCTATCCATATCTGACCGACTTTGGGAATTACTGAATTTTCTTGAACCATCCTTCACCATGAGCGTTCATATTGCCATGAAATATATATTCTTTTGCACCAGTCTCAATACAATAGACTTTATACTTGAAAGTATAAGATTTATATTCTTCCGATGGATTCTCTTTGGCATAAAAGAGATAATGCTTTTTATGCGGTCCAAACCACCAGATTTCTCCTACCTCTGGATTATATTTATCTGCCATTATCCGCTAACCAGTTCGCAATCTCTTACAATTGCGTCAAAGTAGAACTGCTCTTTTTCGCTATAACCAAATCTGGTTGCGAGAACCAGTATGCCTCTCATGTCGTTATCAATGATTTTTTCAATAAACATATACCTTGGAACGCCTATATTGGTCTTGAGTTTATCTTTAAGTTTCCAGATTTGTCCGACTTTAGGTTCAATCATTATCCACTCACCAATTCGCAGTTTACGGTTAACCAAGTAAGATAACTTTGATTTGTTCTTGATTCAAAATGATGTATGTGTCCAAGAGCCTCAAACCAAACAACATCTCCGTACATTTTGTCTATTACGACTTTAGTTATAAAGATATGGCTATAACTAATATTTTTTGCGGTTCGCACATATTCTTTAATTTTCCATATCTGCCCACATTTGACCATCATTAATCATACCATAGGTGCGAGTGGAAGTCAACACCTTTATTTCAAAATTTGGTGGGATAAGTAGGAATCGAACCTACGCTCTAAACCTTATCAGGGTTTTGTTTTACCATTAAACTATTATCCCGCTTATTTATCATAAGGTCTATGACTAACTATTTTCGGATCTTTGTCTAAATCCGCTATTAAAATAGTGGCAGAGTTGATTTTATATAATCTGCTTACATCACCTTCTTTAGAAATAAGCATATATACATTTTCTACTTCTCCGCCGAAGTCGATAGAACCCTTGAACAGCAATCTTGTGGTAACTAATATTAGTTGACCAATCTTATATTCCATATAATAAGTATTACTTGGACTCCATAAGAGAGCGTTTTCCAAACGATCTTACGGATTTCGGTAGTAACCTCTCTCGCGGGTTACACACTAGATGCACGTTAACAGTTTTTAGGAAGGTCATTCCCCCAAGGGTTCCTAGCATCTTAGAACACCAGCGCATTTGTATTTTACCTATCCAAGTAAATTGTGAATAGTGACAGGGTAGAAATCCCAAACGTCAACACCGACGTTGTACCATTTCTCCTTCACCTTCCAGTAATCGTGAACGTGACCACAAAGTTGGAAATCAGCCGTTTCTGCCCAATGACCATTTGCTTTTGGTTCATGGGCAAGATATGCCATTCCCTTCTCGGTCTGAAGAAACATACTATCATGTGTCTCGTCAAACCCATAAGACTTCATTTGCTCAAGACTTCTATCGTGATTACCCTTGATAAGAATCTTGTAGCCATTCAGCCTTGGAAGGATAATGCGGCAATTCTCATCCTTGTTGCCCATACAAAAATCGCCAAGGTGGTAAACAGTATCTTCTGGATTTACCGTTTTGTTCCAACGCTCAATCATCGCCTCGTTCATAATGTCAACACTATCAAATGGACGCGAACAATAACCGCGAATGTTATCGTGAAAGAAGTGTGTATCACTTGTGAAGTAAATCATTTTGTTGCTCCTGCGATGAATCGAACACCGCTTCTCTGCAAATACGAATTGCAGCGTATTAGCCTATATGTACGATCAAGCAAATTGGGGTGCCTTTTGGGAATTGAACCCAAACTGCCGCTTTCACAGAGCGGTATGCCAACCTTTACAACAAAGGCACCATAAAAGAATGTCGGGTCAATACTTGATGGTTGCAGCCATCTTTCTATCGCTCCTGCAAGAACCGCAAATGCCTTTCCCTCTACCAGAGGGGAAAGAACAAATGCGCCCGTCAAACCTTTTTTCTTGATTACTGACTGACCATCTTGTTTACAATCTTGGTGAGGTCACTCAGAACAACCTTACCACTATCAGTACCAGAAAGAATCTTCTCAATCAAGAGAATTCGATGCTTCTTGGTACGAAGCTGGTTAAGACGCTGCTGAAGTTCTCCAATGTGCTTTTCAAGTTCGGGGAGTGCCAGAAGTTCCTTTGGCATATCCGCTTCGTCAATCTCAATCTGAAGATAGCGATGGTAGGTGTGATTCATGCCACAATAATACCGCCGCTTATCACTACCAGAATGATACCCACCGTGACTATAAGTTAGAACAAACGGAACCTGCTCATGTGCAGGAAGAATAGCATTGTAGGCATCGGCAAGCACCTTCCACTTACCAGTAACAGGATAGGTCTTAGCCCTCAGATCGTTAATCTGGTCTGCAATACGGGTAATCTCCGTATTCAGCTCCTCCTGTGCCTTCTCTGCAATGTAATCAGCAATCTCAGTCTTAGTCAACTTAATGTCGATACCAGCATTCGACATCACATCAAGAACATTATCAGACTTCTGAACCTTTGCAAGAACCTTCTTAGTAGTAGCCATAACTTCTCCCGTTGCTTGTAACCGTTTGATCAAGGTACGATTAACTTAACCTTTTTGCGGTGAATCCGCAAGTGAAATTTGGTGGGAACGGATGGAATCGAACCATCACTACTCTGCGTATGAGACAGATGTTTTACCATTAAACTACATTCCCGAATGGCGGTCTTAAACGGAGTCGAACCGATATACCCACCGTGACAGGGTGGAGGCTTAACCATTAGCCGATAAGACCGTTTTGGTGCAAGCAGAAGGATTTGAACCTACGACTTTTTCCGTGTAAAGGAAACACTCTACCGCTGAGTTATGCTTGCATATTGGCACGATAGGTAGGAGTCGAACCTACAACCTTCTGGTTCGTAGCCAGATGCACAATCCAATTGTGCTGCTATCGTATAATGGTGCGGAAGGTCGGACTTGAACCGACAAGGCGTTTAAACCGCTGGCTTCTAAGACCAGTATGTTTACCAGTTTCATCACTTCCGCATTAATATTGGTGGGCAAGGTGGGAGTCGAACCCACAATGTCAACAAAGACGCCAGAGTTTGAGGCTGGTGGATATGCCAATTCTCCTACTCGCCCAATTGTTTCTTTAGTTTTTTTGCTCTTGCATAATTTCTTCCGTTCTGTAAATTAACTTTTTTTAATGCTTGATAAATATTGTCTGCTTCTTTTAGTGCGTTTAAAAGTTCTTCATCAGAAACTTTCTTTTTTCCAGAATGGTTTATATTTTTACCGCCATATGTATCTGTCTGCGAATGACAATTAGGACATACCCATCTAAGATTTTCTAGCCTTTGATCTTTACGGTTTCCGTTAATATGATCTAACTGAAGATTCAGAGGTTTGCCATTCCAGCTTCCATCATTAGGACAAATAGAGCAGCAGTATTCTTTTAAACCTTTTTGTTTTATGATTTTTCTTATATACGTTGAAGATACGTTGCTGTTTTCTGTAAACATATCTTGTGGATCTTTATCTCTAAACAGTCTTTTATCTTCTAGACCAGTTTTTCCTTTAGACCATAATTGACCAGTCCAATGAGAGATATCAATATTAAACTTTTCTATTTGCTTTCTAAGCCTTGTAATATTACCACCGTTGTCGCACAACTGTAATACTCTGCAAGTTTCGGCTGCACTATACGATTGTTTTGCTGCTTTTTCTAGTTCTTCTACTGTCAGATTCCTCAACTTTGCCATTTGGTAGACTCTCCTCTTTCATATAATTAGTCTACCAAAATACAAATAGTATGTTTATTATTAAATAAAAACAGGGGTGTATAGCGTGTTTCATTATTGGAACATTACCAATAACGATTTTCGTTATCACGACGGGCAACCCTGCTATTAGGAATACTCACTAACTGTGAATATATCACATTCCCCGTTAACTGACGAGTTGTTTTTATTTGCAACCTCGCCTAAGCAAAATGGTTCCCGCAGACGGAATCGAACCGCCATTTCTGAGGTACAAGCTCAGAGTAATAAGCCGTTATACGATACGGGAATAAAAGGACGGTTGTTCTTGGCACAACCGTCAAAGCCATCAAACTAATTAGCCACGCTTGTTGGTAACACGCAACTGACGGATGAACAAACTACGAGGACGCTCAATACCAGAAGCCTTGAGGACAGAAAGATAATCGCGGGCATCCCGACGAGAATTGAAAACTTCCTCACGCATAACAAAACTACCACCATCAGCATCCGAACGCTCAACAACGGCCCACAGCGAATTAGCGATCTTCATTTGCTTTTCTCTCTCTGCTGGATCATCCAGCGGTTAGGTATTGCCACTTACAGGGTTACAGAAGTATCAATGATGTTCTCTAAATCGTTTGCTCCACGACGGAAATATTCTTTACCACCGTCAACAAAGATTTCACCGCATTTGCACCTCACAAAATCGTGACGATGTTTGCTTTCAATTTCATCTTGACACTTCTTACACTTTGCGGAATTACGAATGATCTTCATTTATTACTCACTTTGTAATTGGTGGAGATAGTGAGATTTGCACTCACATTGCGGCTTCTTTTCGGTATAGCCCCGCAAGCAGGGTTCCCGTGCTACGCTCTTTACTTAAGTTATATCCCCTATAAATTGGTGGATTGGGTAGGAATTGAACCTACTATGTGCAAAGCACGGCAAATTTACAGTCTGCTGTCCTACCATTAGAACATCCAATCCATTATTTTTTATTATATAAATCTTGCCAACTAAGTAAGATTTTATCTAAACTTTTTTCTTTTAGTTGTTCTTTCGTATATTTCTTTTCGTGTGCCTTTCTATGACAATTAGGGCAAATTGCTATTAAATTTTCCATATCATTTGATCCACCATTCTTTCTTTCAATTATATGGTGAACGTCAAGTGATGTTTCATCCCAATTACACATAGAACATTTTAAATTTGCACGTTTTATTATTTTGGCGACGGTACGTTTTGAAAAATCTAAGATAGACTTAACTTTTTCTTTTATAACTCTTTCCTTACGGCAGCCTTTGCATTTGATTAATCTACCATTTTTTATCTTACCTCTGAATGATAAATTACATTCTATGCAAACATAATCTTTCAGTATTTTTTGCTTTTCACTTGAAAGTTTTTTTTGTTCTTCTGTGATTATCCTTGAACTTGCACAAGCCTTTGAACAAAATCTTCCACTTGCATAAGTGCCGTCATGTTCTTTACTGCATTTTTCACAAATTTTCATTTCGTATCCTCCACATTATAAATAGTACGTTGGATACGAAAGGCTGTATCTTTTTTTACAGTCTGCCCTCGCCCTCTACGAGTATACCAATCCGTGATTATGTCTTTGGACTAAACTGAATTACGTTATCCTTGTTTTCTGACTTCTTCTTTTCCTTCTTCTTTGGATTAGGCGAAGGATTCAGATAAATAAACCTTGCAACAAACTTCTTGTTTGGAACAGTAATAGTTGTTTTACATTCTTTACAATTAATCTGTAATCCTGTTCCACCATCAAGAATTGCAATACCCCATTGCATATTTGCTTCTTCGTAATCACCATCACAGCAATTACAAACAGGCTCAGTTAGCCTAATGTCAATTCTGTCAAACATTTGTTTGCGCCTTATCCATTTCTTGAGTTTGTTGAGCATGAATACCATTGGAGGAAAGAGAAGGATTTGAACCTTCGGAACCCGTTAAGGCTCATCAGTTTTCAAGACTGACTGTTTAAACCGCTCACACACCTTTCCATAAAATAAAAGCCCCAAGCCAAGTTATTCCTTCTTAGGAGTCAGGCAGTAATGGCGTTGCAAACAAGGAACCATTACACTTAGTAAATTGGCGATCCCGATAGGAGTCGAACCTATAACCTACGAGGTAGAAGCTCGTTGCTCTATCCAATTGAGCTACGGGACCGTAAAAAACATTGGTTGGGGAAGGTGGATTCGAACCAGACCATGAGCAGTTTCAAAGACTGCCATCCTGCCGTTAGATGATTCCCCAATAAAGAACTGCGTGTTCCAGTTTTCTCGCTAACTGGCAACTATCTGCACTTCAACATATTCTTTTTCTCTTATAAACGATTGCAACAATCGCTGAGAATTGTGTTCCTTAGCAGCATTGAACACGTTTGAATAATAATACACGCAGCATTTCGTACATAACAATAAAATAGTTGGGCATTTTTTCATGGACTACCATGATTGTCGGTTGCCTTTCCGACTATTGAGTTTCCTCAATCGTATGGTTTGGCAGGGAATGTAGGAATCGAACCCACGACAGGAGTTTTGGAGACTCTTATGATACCATTTCACTAATTCCCTACAAATATGGTGCCGCCCCTTGGGATCGAACCAAGTTTGTCGGTTCTTCAGACCGATGCAATGACCACATCTGCTAAAGCGGCATTTCTAATTTGGTGACCCTAAGCGGATTTGAACCGCTGTAGCAGCCTTGAAAGGGCTGTGTCCTAACCGTTAGACGATAGGGCCAAAGTGGTGAGGAAGGTGGGACTCGAACCCACAACTAACGGCTTAAAAGGCCGCTACTCTAACCATTGAGTTACTTCCCCGTGTATTACATAAATTGGCTGGACAGGTAGGAGTCGAACCTACGATAGGTTGGTTAACAGCCAACTGCCTTGCCTCTTGGCTACTGTCCAATAAATCCGATTGATTCAATTGGCTCAATCGGAAAAGCCTTGTTATCTTAGGCACATACACCTAAGAACATTGGTGGGGGTAGTCGGAATCGAACCGACAAGGGATTGCTCCCGACAGATTTTAAGTCTGTTGTGTTTGCCTGTTTCACCATACCCCCATAAAGTTGGTGCAACCGCTAGGAGTCGAACCTAGTCTGGGCGGTCATCTACCGCAAGGAGATTATAAGTCTCCCCCGCATTGCCGATGCACGGTTGCATTAACTAACAAAAAACTACACGGGCTATTCAATTTTCAAAGGTCGCTGTTTCAACCACCGACAAGAGACAGTCTATCACACTCTCGCAGCCTTGTCAAGCGGCTTCTTTTTTTTCTTTCGTCGTCGGGGCTTCTCTAACAACCACCGACAAGAGACAGTCTATCACAGAGCGTCGAGCGTGTCAAGCACTCTTTTTTCTTTCTCACCGCTGCGCTCTCGTTCATCGCAGCGACAAGAACCATTCTAGCAGAGCGTCGAGGACTTGTCAAGCGGCTTCTTTTACTTTCTTTTGCTGGATTCAATTCCAGTCAGCAACTCAATTCCAACGTCAGCCCAAAACTTCAAAAGACCTTCTGGTGTAGCCTTGAAGTGCATAATAAAATTCATTTGCTTTGCGTGTTTCTGGATTGCTTGCGAAACACCATAGGTATCAATCATTTTAACAGCCACCTGCTTTGCTACGTTTTCCATTTATTGCCTCTCGCTGACCACCAGCGTAAAGATAGTCTATCATGCGCCGCTGAGTCTGTCAAGCGGCTTTTTTTGCTTCACTTACCTTGCAAGGTGATTCTGGATAGAACCAGAATTTATATTTAGGGGTTTAGTCTCTCAACCATTCTACCAGATCACCTAGAGTATTAGCGCCAATTATGACGTAAACTTCTAATCTGTTCTGGTTGAGAGAAAAAGGGTAAGCAATAACTCTCAAACGATGTTGCATCGCTTGGAAACTTTTTAAGTTTTATAGTTATGTTGCCCATAATATACCCTAAGTAGTCTGCTGTTTTAGAATCGCCCAAACATTCTAACAATATTTGCGGCGGCTGGTTTGCGATTAGTCGATCTTTTGCTTTAGTTTGAGAGGTTCAGATGAACCGATTTCTGGACGTTCGTATGCGCTATCACGTTTAAGGAACTTGCCCTCATAATAACTATTTATTTCCTTACCACATTCCTTACAGCGATAGACAAGCCAAAGACTTTGCGACCAAGAATATTTATCGTTCTTTTCCCAGATGGGCTGATGCACTTTGCCTTCTTTACCTTTGCACCATTTCCTAGTATTCTTTTTTGACCTGTGCTTTGGTACTTCATCGTCTTTCTCTATACTCATAGCGGTTCCGCAGTTTGGAATATAACAATCTTTATTCCTTGCTTCTCTATTATCTTTGGTGGATTGTAAACTATCTTTCTGTATTTCGTCGGTCCACGATTAACAATCCTGGCAAGGATTTTGTCAACGTATTTCAAATCACAACGCTTGACACCTTCGATTGTATTGTGGGCATGGACTTTCTTACAGTATGGCATCTACTCACCAAAATGCACAGTCACACCATTCTTCCCGAATGATAGACCGTAATGTTTGCCTTCGATATTCACTCCAAGGAACAAAGCCCAAAGGATTGCAACGGTAATTGCAATATTGCGGATATTGTCAATCAAGACAGAATCTCCAAATCATTGATGTTCTTGGTATAAATATCGCCGTCTTCATCTTCCAAAACTACAACTTGGTCGCCCTGTTTAGAATAGGCGATGATTTCTACATCTAAACCATGGTCTGGCATATAAACTTTAGTTCCAAGCGGAACATCCCTTGCCTTCAAATCTTTCTTATCGGTATCCTTATCAATAGACTTTTCAAGTCTATCTAAAGCAGAGTTAAGCCTACTCTCAAGTTTGTTAATATGCACCCAAAGACGATCAATTGAGTGTTCCATCTCATTAAATTCCATTACTTAATCTCCCGAACGGTAACAATAGCGTTACACTCACAACGATTGTAGTTAGTGGAATAAACAGCATTAGGCGAACAGGCAGCAGCGCACTTTGAATAGAAATCACCCTTCTGCATTTCTTCCAATTTACGCTCAGTATTTGCAGTACTAAGCATGGCTGCTCCAATTACCATAGCCATAAGCCCAATAAAGCAGCCAATTGCAACCATCGCAGTATCATAAAACTTATCAGTTCCAAACTTCATTTTTACTCTCCTTTTCCTACGTTAATAACACGCACACAAAGAGAACAAAGATCAACACCAATTACAATTCTAACGCCAACTGGATTAATATCACCTTGAATAACATAATAACCGTAATCTAATCTTGGATGTGGCGCTTCTGCAAACTCCGAATACTCTACATCATCCTCGCATTTAATACAAGTAAAGGTAGGTTCGTTTGTTTCATCCATTTGTATAGTCTACCACACGTTGCACAGCAAGTCAACAGGTTTTTTTACTGAATCTTCTCGATATGAGATTGCGGGGAAATCATATAAGTCTTTTTCTCACCAGTCTCAATCATATAACATTCGCGGTATCTGGAGCCATATGCTTTACTGTCTCCAACAATCATCATTGGGCCGTGCTTTTCTGGTTTATTAAGACCTTGAGTATAGGTTGTGAGAACAATAATATCACCAATATGAGGAAGCACGGTTACACCTTCCTAGACTTAGATGCGGGCAAATATGAATAAGAAGTGTTACCGCTTTCAACATCATAACACTTATAGCATCGGGTATAATCTCCAGTCTTGATTTCTGTAACCTCAAGAACCATAAAGTATAGTGGCTTCTGAACTCCAGTATATTTTATTTCAACCATATCACCGATATTATAAGACATTACATCACCTTAGCGACAAACGGTGTTGAAGGGATCAACCTTTGTGCATCCACCACACTTTTCACCACAATTAGGTTTAATGCTTTCAGACTCTACCTTTTCGTTCTTTGTCCACATTGAAAATACTCCAACCTTATCCTGCGCCTTATAATCAAAGTTGATGCTGAAATCTTCCCATGACCAAGTATCCTCATCATTCAAGAAAGGATATTTTGCTTTAATATGCTTAACGACCATTTCCTCAAGTTCCTGATTGGTCATTTCAACTGAAAACATTTCATGCTTGACAGTCTTCATTACACATACTCCTTGTCGCTATAAGCACGTTTGCCGTGCTTCAAATAAACTTTGTTATCTTCTACACCAATGATGCCGTAATCGTCAGAATCTTCGCCCTGCCATTCGACTTCGCCGTTTAATACATAGCCAAAAGGCTTGAAGAAATTATTAATTAGGTATATAAGCCATTCGGTATAGTTATAAAACTTCTCACCACCATCCCAGATTAACCATTTAGAACTATCATTAATCGTCCATTGACACCATAATCCAGGTTGCGTATCTGGATTATCGTTATTATCAATTACTGATTCATCTCCCATCTGACCCATGTTACCATCGTCAACGCTGCCAACGTAGTATTCACCATCCTTACCAAGCGGCAATCCTACATTCTCTCTGCGGATATCCTTGAAGGTTTTTAACTTATTGACATCGCGCTTAACGTGACGAATATTTGAAAACGCACTAAGGTATTCCTTTAATGCTGGATCGACGGGTCTATCGAAATGGAAATGCCCTTCAAAGTCGGTTGTATAACCCATTAATTAATCCACCGTTGAATCTTACCGTCTTGAATAGCCTTTTGATATTCAGCCATATAAAGCGTAAAATCGTTGAATGTCCAACCATGCTTATCGAAGTTTTCTTCAAACAACGTCTTGGTGGCGGTTTGAATAGCGGTTTGGAACAGGAACTCCATCTGCTCATACGACAACTTAGGACTATCCGACATAAATCACCCCATCGCGGTTAATGGTACAATCAAAGACTTCTACCCTTGCGGTTGGCTTGTTATCATCGTCGTATTCACGAATCAGCATCACAATTGCATTTCCAGTTCTGGCATAAGAATAGTTTTCATTAGGATTTTCGTTCATCCACTCAATTACATCCTCAATCATCTTTAGCCTGTACGCTTCGTTTACAGGAACACCTTTATTTGGCTCCAATACCATTACTTCCTCCGATGAATTTTAATGTCCTTTTCGCAAATCTCTTGGGTCTGCACTTCACCCATAGGAAGGAAACGATACTTGCGCGAACCACGCGAAGGGCTAACAAGGTCGCTCACCGAAACCACCATTCCTACCGTTCCTGCTGGCAAATCCCAACGATGGAAAGTGGCACGAACCTCAACGATGGAACCCGCAGGATACTTGATTGGGGATTCCATGTTAGTAATCATACGCTGTGCATACTTGTTTTCGCACATCGCACGATACTGCTTCTCGCTAGGAATCCAATTCGGATTCTCAAGAACCTTGATGGCAATATCGCGGAAATAAGGAGTGGTCGCGTAATACTTCGCGCAGATATTCAAAACACCACGTTTGTTAGCGTCAAAAGACGTAATCCACTCATCGTGCTTTTGCTTGGTATCGCTGGAATAGCGATTCTCCATCGTCTTGAGAGCATTATTCTGCCCAGCGGTCAAAGACTGATACTTATTCCAACCAGACTTCAGCGAAATAGCAAATTGCTTATCGCGGTCAGTAGCATCGGGGCTATTGATAATGGCATCAAGTCGGTTCGGAATGTCCGAATCTGCCACCTTTTCAACAGGAGCAGAGAAATTATTGTAGAACCGACGATTACGATAAATGCTCATTTATTTCCTCGTGCCGCACCATGCAGCCTAGAAGAACAGTCTATCATGCCCCGATGCTACCGTCAAGCGGTTTTTTTAAGCCGTCTGCCCCTTTTCAATTCCCTCTGGACGTTCCCAAGAACGAAGCAGACGAATCGGAATCTGCGTTGTGTCACCAGACGCTAACCACATAATACGAAGTTCCCGCGAACCGATACCCGCTCGTCTGCCAGTATCGTCAGTCCAACGTGTCACAACACCAACACGGGGAGTATTCTCTAAACCCCTCTTGTAATAGAAAGGATCGTAAAGATGACGAGAACAGTTATTGGCAATTGTCACAAGTTGACCAACGGTAAACTTGATAGGACGAGCCTTTTCAAGCAAGCGCAGGAACTTACGTTCAGTATTTGCTAGAGCAAGATTAAAGACGTTAAACTCAGTATCAGGCGAGTATTTCGCGTATGCTTCCTTAACACCGTTTCGACGCTCTGCCCACTTATTGAAAGACTCATTCACCTTTGCATAAGCAGGATTATCCTTGATAAGATCAAGCCTTGCCTCTGCATCCAGTTGCTTAATTGGAGTCTCCCAATAGCCCTTACCTTCAGGTGCAACAAACAAATCGGGCCGAGAATCCCTCAAGATCCTTTCTTCAAAATTAGAAATACCGCCATGACCCCAATAACGATGAAAGTCTCCAATACCAAATTCTTTGGTGTTGTCGTTTGCCTTAAACTTAAAATCAACCTTGTAACTCGACATCGCGGGCTTCTTGGTATTAGACATTTTTTTTCTTCTCCGTTTCGCTCAGTTCGAGCATCGCAAGATATTCAGTATCTACCTCAAATGAACCAACAACATAATCGGCATCAACATCAGAAAGTTTTACTTCTTCCCATGCTTTATCATATGCCTCATCTATGCTATCTGCTTCAACCTTTGCCCATCCGTACATTTCCCATCGGACTGGAACCTCAAATGTCGGCATCGTCATCAACCTTTTTAGGCTCAAGGGTTTGAACAACTTTTTGAAATCTAAACTTGATTAGCGGTTTCCTATCTTCGGTAATTTCAATGTCGGTAGAAATTAACTGATAACCAGAATATCTAACCTCGTAGTATTCATTCTCAATGTATTTTTTAAGAATCTTGATAAGCGATTCTTCGTCAAACACAACCTTTACATCTTGCGTATGCTGGAGAAACACTTAGTCCTCGTAATTTGGAGAATCGTAATCATCCTGCTCTGGAGCGCAGGAAACACAATATGATGCTGAGTGGTTTTCATCTAATTCGATCCAAACCGCTTCGTCATCATGTAGATAACAACCACATCCGAAACACTTTAGAACGCCCATTTTAGTTCTCAGCCTCCCATTTCTGAATCATCTCAGCGTGACCAACTGCCGCTTCTGCTTCTGACAAATAACGGTCGCAATCTAAATCCATATAGTTTATTTCACCGTCTTTGATAGCAAAAACCATAGTCTCCCAACCACGGTCAAAAGTATTATTAGTGGAAATCCAATACTTGCCATTTGAAGTAGTATGCTTATAATGCATCATATTCTCCTAATGCCTAAAGCCCCATCAAGGGGCTAAAGGTGTCTGAGTGTGTAAGGCAATTACGCTTCTGCACTCATACCGCTATCGTCAGTATCCATATCGGTCATATCCGACGACTCGTTTGCAATATCAATCGGGGTTGCCTCAATAGCGGAAGCAATAGTCTCGCCCTTCTTAGCGAACACAGTATCGGGGAAAGCAATACCACCCGTGCGACCACGGCGACCCACAATAGCACCAGACTTCTTCAAATCAGCGATAGTCTCAGCAACATCATCACCAAACTTGTCAACCAGATAATGAGCAGGACACGGGCGATTGTTATTCTTGAGGTAAACCGAAATAGCGCCGATAACGTCAGACTTCTGAATGGTAGCCATATTTAATCTCTTTTCTTTTCTGCTCCATTGGAGCGGTTAAATGAACTTACAGACGAACAGGTTAAAGGTTAACTAACAACAAACACTAGTTAGGATTTTCGCACAACCACTTATCAGTTGCATCTACATTTTCAATTACTCCGCATTTAGCGCACTCCCAAGTTTCCACAACTTCACAAACAGGAATGTCCTCAATCCAAGCAAAATGCTCATTTACTGCCATCATCGTCATTTCGCAATCGCAACACTCCATCACGTCGCCCCTCCATCTTCAAACAGTCTATCACACCGCACCGCTACCGTCAACTCTTTTTTTTGAGGCATTTAGTACGATTCAACAATTGCCTCACCAGTATCTAACATATCATTTAGCATATGAGCGCCATTCCAAATTTTCTGGTGTGGTTCGCTTTCCCAATAATCATTTGTCCCTAAAGTCCAATAAGTGACAGCATAGGTCATTGGTGACTTCTTTAACTTTTCAATCTGCATTATCTGATAAAGTTTATTATCAATACGAACAATACTCCCCACCCTATATTGGTGGTGTCTTGGCATATTTGGTGTTCGTGGCGGCATTTGGGAAACCGATTTGCGGCGGCTGGCAACCGAATAACCGATTGCCAACCAACCGCATTTGGGGTTTATCAGTCAATTACAATCACGCGCTCCGTAGTAGTGAAATACTGATGTGCAGCGTTCGCCTTATCAGTCATCCACATACGCTGGCAATTGCTTGCAATCGGCTTAGGCGCACACATATCGGTAAGCACAATATGACCATCGAACTTATGCTCGTTGACATACTGCGTCGGAGCGTTGAAATCCGTTCCACCGTACTTAACACGTTCCGCTTTCTTGTGCGTTCCCTTCTTCCAAGTATAAACCAACTTCTCGTTTACCTCAGTATCGAAAGGGACAACAGTAAATTCAGCCAAACGAGCAAGGTTATCAAGTTCTGAGAAGAACTTAACCAGCAGTTCATCCGAAACCGAACCAGACTGGTCAATGGAAATAGCAATCTTCGCACGACGCTCAACCTTGACGCCCGAATGAATAAACGGGAAACGCTTGTTAAGACGCTTCAGCGTTCGCGTCTTGTTTGCGCGAGTCGAGGTCTTGATGAAATAGCGAAGGACGTTACGCCAATTCACCTTGGGGTTGATACGGTCAAGAATATCCTGTCGAATATTCATAGGCATATTGCCCCAACCGTTAGAAGTCTGGTTAGCCTCCTTGGAGGCCTCCTTCATCATTTCCTTGATACGCTGCTTTGCCAGTTCCTTTACCTCATCGGGAAGATCATTACCCTCGCCCCATTCGGAATGGTCATCCATCGAATCGCCACCGCGATCCTTTCCATCCTTCTTATCCTGCTGAATACGGTTATAATACCATTCAGCGGTCTGACCAGCAGGATAATCAGCAAACGGACCCTTCCCAGGAATACAACCAAATTCAGGAATTTCATCGGGAATAAGACCATTGATCGAAAGATCAGTAGCGATATTCCAATCCTTCGTCATACCAGTATCGGGCAGACGTTCCGAAACGTGTTCCAGCACAAGATGATAAAACTCATGCTTGAGAACACCAAGACGCTGAATCGGCGGCAACTTGGCAAAGAAATCAGGATTGTAAAGCATCTCGTAATTACCATCTTCGGTAACACGAACACCAGCAGTAGGAACACTCTTTGACTTAGCCTTCTGCACATGGCGAGAAATGGCAGCAAAGAACGGTTCCTTCTCAAGCAGCGAATACAGATGGTACTCAAGGTTAAATTCCTCAACCTTGACATCGGGGCTATTGGTATTGTTAGTATTTTCGGACATTTCTTGCCTCCGCTGCTCCATGCAGCCAGAAGAACAGATTATCACGGCACGTTAGCCGTGTCAACGGGTTTATTTATCTATCTGCGGAAATGGGGTTGGGCAGTTTCCCACCCAACCCCAGAACCAGTTATAGGTTAATTACTTAGCCTCGCCACCAGTCATAATCTTGATGATGTGGTCATAGCACAACTTGTGGAAATCCAGAGCATTATCCAGATTGTCCGAACCAAGGTGACGCCACAACTTCATGGTAGCCTCAGAAGGCATCATCTTCGCATAGTCGGAGATGTGCTGAATCGTCTTTTCATCCAGACGATCCTTCAACTTACCAGAAGCCACAATCTTGTCAATCATGGCAACATGGTCATTGATCTTCCAACCCTTCGTCTTATCGAACTTACCAGCGAAGATATCCTCAATCGTCACCTGACGCTCATACTTTTCCGAGAAATCACGGAAAGCAGCGGCACCCTCAACGCCAATGAAGGCAGCAGCGAGATTGTAGATAGTCGAGAGATTACCCTTCGGCTTCTCAAGAAGGTTAGCCTTCTCGATACACTCGTTGTAACGGAACCACGAACGGCGCGAAGGATAAACCTTGTTAGGCTCAAACTCGCCCTTATGCTCAAGGTGAACACGATTCTGGTTCACGAAGTCCCAAACCATCTGGTTCAACTTATCCTTGGAATAATCAAGGAAGTCATCGACAGAAGGCTCAAGATCGAACACGGTCCAACGGTCCAATTCGGCAGGATCAAATTCGCCAACCTGATACTGTGCGCCATGCTCACCACCGTTAACGGCAGCAAAGATAAGCGTATCGGGATGGAGTGTGTAACCGTTCAACTTGCGCGAATCGGTCAACTCGAAAATACCCTGTCGGACTTCCGTGATTGCACGGTCAACCTCATCCAGAAAGAGGACAACGCCATTCTGGCAAGCGTCCATGTACCAATCGGGCGGATTCCACTTGGTCGAATTACCGTCGATCTTGGGCAGACCGATAAGATCGCCCTCAGTCATCTGCGAAGCACGACGCTCCACAACCTTCATATCCCGCGCCTTAGCAAAAGCATAAACCAGTTCGCTCTTACCGATACCATGCTTACCGCGCATAAGCACGGGCTTCTTAACAGCGGCAACGTGCGGAACAAGTGCATTGAACGTCTTGAAGTCGATAGCCATTTCGTTTACTCTCCACTTACATACTTACGTTAATTTGTTGGGCGAAACACCATGTCCCGCTCAACCTTACCAACACAGTCTATCACACCGCGAACCTGCGGTCAAGATTTTTTTTTCGCTCGCCCGTCGAACCGTTCAACGCAGCGACAAGAGACAGTCTATCACAAGGCAGAGCGAGCGTCAAGCCCCATTTTTTCGTCCCACTCCTTCATAAAGGTATTACCAACATCTAGCGAAACATAGTTATCACCTTGCATACCCTGTTCACTATAATTAACAGAACGAACTGCTTTTTCTGAAAAACCAATGTTCTCCAATTCTTTTCTGAAGTCTTTAATCCACAGTTTGTCACTATAGATTAAGCCATGCTTACTTAACTTCCAAGTACGCTGATTAAAGTAAGCGGCAAGTTCACCAGTATAACCGCTTCTTGAATCCATGTGATAGAAAAGAATGTTAATCTTATGGATCTTTACTTCTCTTACCTCTCTTGACCAAAAACCATTACCATCTGTATTGCAAACAAAATTAACCTTCATTCCGCTTCTTCCTTTCCTTTTTAACCATATAATTAGGAATACCAGACTTGCCAGAAAGCCAATCAGCGGGCATATTCAGAAACAATGTATCTTCTGATGCTGGCACAAATACAGTATTACCATCATACTTCTCGTAATGAAGTCTTTGTTTTCCCTCATGTCCATAAACGATTGGGATACAAGTAAGGCCAGTCATGCCAGTTCGCATATCGACAAATTGGACAGAATAACTCCAAAGTTCAGTATGGGTAATTGCATCCCACTTGATAGCGCGAACCATTTTGGCAGAAGTTTTCTTATCGCCTTGCATCTCACCAAATACAGCACCAACACCAAATCCGTTGTTTTTAATATCCTCTAGGACAAGTTTACGATAAGCAGCATTTTCAGAAACCCACTTATCGCGGTCAATGTCCATCTGCGAACAGGTAGGACGGGTATGTCCAGGATTACCGCAATATCCACAAGACTTCTTACGGTAATAGGTATTATCAACCTTTTTAGAAGCATCGGAACGCTGATTGCAAGTTCTACGGTTATGTCCATGATCGCCACAAAATCCACAACTACGCATATCGCACCTTATTAGGGTTAGGGTTCAACGGTCAAGAGGCAGTCTATCACGGTAGGGATGCCCCGTCAACTCTTTTTTTAGTGGGCATTTGGTGGAAATATATTTGCGGCGGCTGGCAACACGATAGCAGTGATATGGAGTAATTATATTACGTCGATCTAGCACTATTGGCGGCTGGGCGCGAACGCTCTCCCATTATCCCATATTATCACGCACAAGAGCGCCCGTCAAGCATTTTTTTTGCTCCACGGATAGAATTATTTTAAATTGTTCGGCATTTTACAGCCATTGACGCCCGAATATTCCGCTGCTAGACTGTGCAAGTCGCTGAAAAGACGCGACTTTTTGCCATCATGCTGATTGCACCTATGAAAATGTTATGCAGCCAACACGCGATCATTACACTTGATTTGAGTGTA
>Ga0247723_1000471_pt1 | contig 27779 bp, 28 predicted proteins | sample MSEWelMarce5H_FC_FD_189079 | JGI IMG/M metagenome (GOLD analysis project Ga0247723, IMG submission 189079) | Subsurface sediment microbial communities from gas well in West Virginia, United States - MSEEL Well Study Marcellus 5H_FC | ecosystem: Environmental > Terrestrial > Deep subsurface >... | reverse complement strand
CTGACGACGAGTAAGCATATCGTGACCCTGTCATATTTTTTACACGTTAGTAACATTGATCCGCGGGCGCCGATACATCGCAAGTAGCCTCTGGTAAACCAAAGACTACGACTTTACCTATCGTTGGGACAAAAAACAGTAAATCGTGACCCTGTCATATTTTTTCTAACACCGCAACAAAAAACTATGCACGCGACTTAGTCTTGACAACCGGTAACCAAGCTATGGAAGTCCACAAAGTCGTTATGTTTGGCAGGTGCGTTGGCATCACTAATTAGGTAGCCTAAGAAATCAGGATCGGCCGCCGCCGCCATGTAAAACTCCTCACCCTTGGCGATTACGTGCGATACCAGAACATCTCTATTGCTTTCGTTCATGTCATAGCCTGCCAAAAACCGTTTCAGCGTTTCTTTCATTGTATCAAAAAGCTGCCGATACACTTTAAGCATTTCAGCGCGGTCATTCTTGGTTAATTGTCTCAGTAGGTACGTTGCCATTTGCGGATTGTGCCCATCGCTACGATCAGCCCAACCAAGTCCCGAAGCCCATCGCCAAAACTTCTCGTGTGACCAAGGCTCGGCGGGAGGATCTGGCGCGGCTACAATATCTGGCGCAACGGCAGCTTTTTTAGCTGCAGCTTTCTTGACCGTGGGTTTCTTGGGCGTTTCCAACTTTGGTTTTGCTGGCTCGGGAATACGATCGACGAACTGCACGTTGTCTTGCAGCCGCAAATCGCGCTGAAATTCCTCCACGAATAGATCGAGCGGACTAGTTTCAAACTCGGGCAACGGCTCGTCTAGCAGATCATTCGACTCAGCCTCGATGTTTTTTGGTTGATCTACCTTATCGGTCCGAACCTCGGGCTTGGTGTATAGAAGCACGATTTCGCGCTTGGCGTACGGGTCAATAAGGCGTTTCCCGACCTTATGAAAGATACTTGCCATTTGGAGTTTAAAGTCTGAGCTTGTTCAGTGCGCTATCTCAATATTCAAATTTCTGCCAGATATACTATCCTAGCTCTACAGAGCTGCCTGCGAATTTTGAACTCGTTCTGAGTAACTTATAGTCCAAAAAACAATGTCCCTCGAAGTTGTCAAGGGACCTATGTTCGCCGGCAAGACCACCACTTACATTAATCGAGTTAACGCGCGCGTATTAGCCGGATGCACGCGCTTGGTGCTCATTAAGCACGCTTTTGACACTCGCTACGACGCCAAAACAGGCGGCAAGTCTCTCGTGCACAGCCATGATGGAATCACGCTGAACTATCACACGTTGGCAGTAAAAAACGTCTCGGACGCCTTGTCGGGGATTGAACGTATCTTAGATCCTCAATACGGGGGATACATTGCCTTTGACGAGGGCCAGTTCTTCGCCGGCTTAAAAGAATTCATCGCCACGATCCGTTCGCGTTATCCGCTGGTTGATATTCTCGTAGCTGGACTCGACATGGATTTTAAGGCTCAGCCTTTTGGCGACATCCCGGCTTTATTTAACATGGCTGACATTAAGACGGCGCTACGCGCGCGTTGTAGTTATTGCCGCGCAGAAGCTGAGTATACTCATCGTAAAGTACATACAAATGGAACCGTGCTGGTAGGAGGTGCTGACATTTACGAACCTTTGTGTGGCAAATGCTACGACGCCGCGACGGCTCTGGCTCCTTCGGCGACTGTGGACGCATAATTATATAGAGAACTAATTGATTTTTTGATGCCAAGCATCGCTACACCAGTCCAACAATGGGTCAGTACTTTTACTTCCGCAACGTCACGCGCAAGCAGAAGAACACTAAGCCCATCGCGGCAAACGGTGGCTTGGATTGGGTAGCTAAGCTTGACTACTACGAGGATACTTATATCATCGAAATCTTCCGCGAAGTCATCGCGAACAACGAGTGGGATGTCGCTGACACCGTGGAGGCTGTGGGTGATTATGGCACGCGCATAACATACAGCGTCAAGGACAAAAAGATCTACATCACCCGCGATGTAGTACCTCCCAAGCCTGTGGTCTCCGAGCATGATCTGGATTCTTAAATGTTTGTGAAAAATGATTCGATTTTTTATGGAAACGACACAACCGTTATGACCCACCGCTTCTCTCCCGAGGAAATGCAAAAGCTAGAGGCTATGCTGGCGCAACGTGAAGCCGACAAAGAAGCCGCCAAACGCGTAGCTGATATAGTTCATGCAACAGCTATGGATGGTTATCTCAACCCTGTTATGTTTGTTTCAGGTGTCACGTTCTTCGTGTCAGGCTCGCTATTGTTTATATCCGATCGCGCAACTTACAAAGGTTATTTAACGCGGATTAGAAACGTTCTAGGATGGACAGCTGGATTTTCGGGCTGTATCCTTGCTTACTCCATGACTCTCAGTGCTCATTTAAGAAGATTTTAGCACGGCTAATCTAGACAAAAAAGGAGCCATGTTAACATGACTTGATTACATTTTTTTGAAATGGAGGTCTTTACGTAAAGACAACTAATTTAACCCTTCTTGGCGACGATGCGACGAGCCAGCTGCATCTTAGTGAACGCCTGACCGTCCTTAGACTGGGGGACGTGGGCCGCCTTAGCCATACGCTTAAGCTGCTCAACAGTCTTGCGCTCAGCCAGATGGCTGGGGGTCTCGTGGGACTTCTTGCCCTTGCCGCGGCCGGACATAGTGATAGTTGTGGGTGTACCGTATTATGGCGATCAAAAAATATAAAACTATAAATAAAGCAAAGTCGTATTGGGTCCGGGCTATGTCGTACTGGGTTTCAATATTAATCCTGCTGGTCTTTTTATATTTTTGGTACGCACCGAACCCATTCGAGTCCATGGCTGGAGATATGTGGCCTATCGCATCGGGTGAGCCGGTACCGTACTCAGGTCGTAAAAAATGTCCAAGCGGGGCTATTTGTCTGAGACGTTGGCGCGATCCCATACCGGTCGGCCCGGGCGCGAGACAAGTCACCGACGATGTATGGGACCGCACGTACGCCAGCGGCATAGGGTTCCAACTTTACTAGGTTGTTACTTAAAAAAGTCATAGAGCAGATTCCAACTTTACTAGGATTCCTATATGATAATATTTACGGCCGTCTCAAATATACTCGCCCCAGTATGTTTATCATCCAACCATGGGTGCCGGCTCGGTCGTTATTATCGTGGTGCTCGCACTCCTATTCCTGTGGGCTATCGGTAGTCTTCGTGTCAGCGTGGGAGCCGAGCGTTTCAACAACATGCAGCCCGTAGACTTCCATGCCAGTATGCTTAACAAGTACCAAGACTACGTGTACGACAATCTCGGCATGAAGAACCGAGACTACCAGCTCGAGGGTCTGCTACACACTTGAAGACTTTGAAGGGGCTGAAGACTTTGATGAGTTAACCAACGGTGTAAACTAAACCTAATCTTTTTTAAACGATGGATAACCGGGACTACCAGCTCGAGGGTCTGCTACGTACACGACGACTTGAATACGCATGCAGGCCCCGATCCTGTAGTCAAAAAATCGGGACTAATCTTTTTTACCCTCCAAACTCTCCAAACTCTCCAAACTCTCCAAACCCTCAAAACCCTCTAAACCTTCTCGTACGTGCGCGCTAGTTGCTCCACGGCTGCTTGGAAAATGTCCAACGTATGGTTATTGCAGAGTTGAACGTCGGCGGGATAGTTGTCGAGATCGATCTCGCTGGGGTGATTGGGGTTGCTCACAGCCGGACGGTTGTTGCGATAGATTTTGACTATAGCCAACCCCATCTTGCGGAAGGCATCCGCTTCGTTGCGGTAACGCATGTCGGATATACAGACCGGCCTACCAGCAAGCGTGGCTTCGTCGATCTTTTTGATGGCAACGTTAAGCCAAATATCTGGCCCTAGCACACCGCGTAGGCCCTCTCCGATGAATTGCAGCAGTTCGCGATGCTTTTCTCGAGGAAGTCCCAACACCTGTTGAATATGGTCAACAATCTCGTAAACCGGCTCGGCCAGACTTATCTTTTGAGCGCCGAACTTCTCTACAAGCACACGACATGCCTCATCCTTGCCAACGCGCGCTTTGTTGCCGAAAGCGAACCCTCGCACTTGCATTCGCAGTTCCTGTATTGTCCGACTAGAAATACTCAATTTTTTATTTTTGGGACCCGCCCACCAGTTAGAGAAAAGGCGGACAGCCCAGTCCGATCGCCGGTGAGCCCACGCTAAACTCTCGATATGCAAATCCACACTTCATTATGGACCTTAAATTATTTTTTATGTAACCGAGGGGGGACAGCTCAGTCCGATCGCCGGCGAGCCCACTCCAAACTCTCGATATGCAAATCCACACTTCATTTGGACGTTCGCCATCGCCATATCATGTTCTGCGAAAATTGAAACGGGGGTACCTCGTTATCCTGATTTCACGTCAGACATCACTCTTCGGACTCAATAATCCAAAACATGGCCAAGGCAACTGACGCTACCAAGCAGCTTGATGCTAAGCTCGAGGCTCTCTCCACTCGTTTTGATACCGAGCTTGGTTCTCTCAAGGAGGTTACCACGCGCATCGCAAAACAGCTCGATACTATTGCGGCTACTCAAACCGAGATCGTCGCGAAGGTGAACGAGATTCATTCTCGCCCTGCTTCCGGTGGTAGCAAAGCCGGTGGCAAGAAAGCCCCTGCCGCCGCTACGATGAAGCTTGTTGATTCCGAGGGTAACCCCGTTACCAGCACGGAGTGGTTCAAGTACCAGTGGTGCAACAACTACGCCGAGTTCAAGAAGCAGTACATGACCGCTCGTCATGAGAAGGCCGTTGAGGAGTACATGAAGGCTGAGAAGCCCACACTTACCGGTGAGAAGGCAACTCAGGAGCGCATGAAGTACTTCTGGTCGCACTTCGTTCTTAAGGAGAGCGCTCATGTCGACAACGAGCTCCGTGCCAAGATCACTAAGGGTTACAACGAGTTCAAGGCTAAGGTCGAGGCCGAGAAGAAGTCCGCTGCTCCCGCCAAGCCCACGGCTACCAAGGGTAAGGCACCTGCCGCGCCTGCTACTACTGCATCTCCCAAGAACAAGAAGGGTGCCGCTACCAAGAAGCCTGAGCCGGAGCCTGAGCCGGAGCCTGAGCCCGAGGTTGAGGAGACGCCCGCTGAGGACGCGGTTGTTGATGAGGATGCTGCCGCCGATGAGGATGCTGCCGCCGACGAGGATGCCCCTGCCGACGAGTAAACATCTCCGCTATAAGACTATAGCAGAGATATAACAACAAATCCTTATATTTTTTGACCTTGTATGCTGTAAACTCATTTACACAAATAAGCAGGTTCTACACATCTTCGTCGAACATGCAAATCAACTTCGAAGTCGAGTATGGCAGTGAGGGCAACGGTGCCCAATCACAGAAGTATGAGTTTCCTAGTCTGGAGGGCTCAATTGTGAAAACAACCTTCGGAAGTCATGTCAAACTGGGCATGCGAATCGGGACAATACCTAGTCCCGAACGTGAGCATGATACGGAAATATATTACTGTAACGTGCTCACTAAGTCAATCCTGGGTTCCGGTCCGGCCTTCTGGAATGTTTGGCCCGAGCTGGTCATCCATTCGGACTATTTATATGACAACATTGTTTACGCTGATTACATACTTCTGAAACCCGAGGATTATGAAGACCCTGCTAATCCTCGCACTGATGCTGAGCGAGCTGCCCAAGGTCTGGGTTCACCTGAGAATCCTCAGCCGAATGATACCCGAAGCGCCACGCCTTACTCATATATGTTTAAGATGACCGTCTCGGGAGGTCCGTTTTATCAAACCGAAAATAAGCCCATTATTCCCGCACTTAATGGAGATTGGAGCGACCCGGCTCTTCCTCACGTCAACTTCAAAAGAATCAAAAAATTGGACGCAATGCGAGATCATTACATTCCTAACTATGAAGATATTATGTGTGCACGACGTATTGCACGTATCGAAGCCTTCTATCGTGAGTACCCCGACTTAAAAGCTGCTATAGACGCAGACATCGAACGTCGCGCTGAAGAGTTTGCAAAAGAGTACGAGGCCCGCAAGGCACAAGAAGCTAAAAATCTCCCACCTCAAGAAGCTAAAAATCTCCCACTTCAGAATCTGCAAAAGCTCCAACCTCAGAATACCACGTCTAGCGAGTCCGCACCTTCGACGTCGTAGGCACCGGTGTATTCACACGAACCGTCTTTTTTGCCATCCCGATCTGAGCCGAACTCCAAGTATTTGCCGTTGCGAATCAGCGCTTCGTCCGGATAGTAGTCATTGAAACGTCGCGCGCCTTGGTTGAGTAGGTTCTTCTGAGCTTGTATTTCGTCTTCATATACTCCCATGTAGCTAGACGTGCTATCTATACCCTCGCCAACACTCGGGAAAGTACGTAGCAGCCCACCTTGTCCGATGAACTTGTCACCGATACTCGCGGTGTGGGACTTGTCGTCGAGCTCGGAAATCTTGCTGCGTAGCTCCAACAGCAGTCGGGTGATCTCATCCAAACGTAGCTGCGCGTACTTGGCGTCAATCTTACCTTCCGCGTTGAGGAGTCGCACTGTCCAGAAGTCCACTAGTAGGAAGCGCAAGAGCACGAAAGGATTCCCTACTTGAATGAACTGGGCTTGTTGTTTTTGGGATGATTTAGGTACATTATGCTCCTTTCTCGTCGTACTGCCACCCTTAACCGTGACAGCTAGGTTAAACGGAATGAAATCGTAGGCTCCGCAGTTATAAATATACAACACTTCCTTCTCATCGGCGCGAACGGTGGTGCGTTGTAAACGGAAGTCTTGCATGATAGACAGCGGTCGAGTATGCTGACTGCATTTAATATTGAACTGCTCCTCAAGCATCCCACATACCTTAGCCGCATCCTCCTCGGGGTTCTTCTGCGTGATAACTTGCACCATAGATCCGCGGTTTTCGCTCAGTAGCATGCGGATGGCGAAGTCGCCAATCAACACTACGTTAGGATTGCTGGTTACCCAATGGCTCAGGATGTGCAGCTTATACTCGTCATGCTGTGAGCCAGCCCCTTCAGCTATATTTTCTTGAAGTTCTTTGGTGACTAATTTTAGATCCGAGTTTCGATTGTCCGATCCGGTTTTCTTTAGCTCGGGTAGACGTTTTTTGAGATGCTGGTACAGGTTATTTTCGTCTCGCATAGCCTCGCGCCATTCGCCGACCTTGGCCGGAGAGTATAGCACTCGATACAGATCCAACAGCTGGACTTCCGGAGAGATCACGAACAGCTTGTTTTTAGTGCTAGTTGACAGGCTATCGGCAAGTGTTGGCTTAACGATCGATGCGCTTCCATGCGGCAAGCTGGTAAATTGTACTAGGACTCTGGCGTCGACATAAATGATATAACGCTGATAAGGGAGCGCGGTCTTCATCATAACAATCTTAGGTTCACGGATGTTCTTAATTTGCCCGCGCTGTTTCGGATCCTTTGCAACGGCTTCATAAACCTCTTCGGCTTTGGCTAAAATGTCTTTAACCGAACCGTAAGACTTAGCGACCATCTCAGCGAGCAGATTGGTAAGCTGATTGGCATGACGCAGAGCCTGCTGTGAGTAAAGAAAGTACACATAATCGCTCAGCGTGCGGGGCTTTCCCAACAGCATGTTAACGCCGAGGCTGCCACCTACAAAGATTCCAGCGCTGGACACTTCTTTTGATTTTTCGTTAGATTTTTCAAACTGTGAGAACTTGGCAACATAATTCTCTATCGTCGCGTAAAACGGCTCTAGGTCATTGCGTTCTTCACCGATGATTCGGTCGGCTTCAGACGCAATCGCACGAACCTGATCAAATGCGAACATCTACAAACTAACGCCAAACTTATATACGGCGCGACAAAACCTAAATAGTATAATCTGCCCGGAGCGGATTTCTCACGGCAACGGCAAAGAGCCAAAAGTTAAAAAAGCAAAAGCGAGGGGTAGTCGCTTCTCGGTACGTTTTACTTCCGCTGAGTCGAAGGATCTCCATTCTACATTTTTTTTACAAAGTTTAATCCTGATCGTAGAACTTTTAGCAGTTAGATGTCATCCTAGAACACGCACAGCCGACGCCATGCTAGCAACAGCACCTTGCAAATAAGCGTATGTTCTGGGAGCTTTTTCCGGCAGCTTGGCTAGGCCGGTACCAAGACCATCGTTCGGCAGGATGAGCATATCATAATCGCCGCTTTTCAATTTTCGTAAGATTGCAGTAACGGCCGCCGCAATACGTTTAACATTATCATCGTACTCCGCGTCGGTGTAAAAGGCATCCAAGCTCAAGGTTGGCAACTTCTTAGTGGGTATTCCCATAGCATTAGGACAGTTGCGAATTATAGCCTGTCCTCCAATTCCTTGTCCGATGTTATTGTCACCAAACGCGAATATGGCTTTAGGGTATTTCTCAGTATCGGCCACACCCCAAAACCCCTTGAATACGCAGACGCGCATCAGTTCTCTGTTACAAACTATGACAGAGAACTAATTCAAAATTACTAGATGAATTAGGGCGGTCTGGGGCTTTGGTTGGTCTATAACGATCGTAATCTTAAAAAAAGATAATCAAACCCAGCCCCATCTAATTCAAAATTGAACAAAGCTAAAACTTTCAGGATTCTTATATCAAGAATTGGAACGTAGATTACACCGGCCCATTTTCCCGTCTCAGCGAATGTTCGTTACTAAACGAGACGGCACCAAGCAGGAGGTCAGCTTTGACAAAGTTCTGATCAGACTTAAGCAGCTTTGCCATGATCCAACTGGCCGGCTCAGCCCACTCAATCATGTCAATTACCAGGAGCTGGCTTTGTCCACGATCAAAGGCATGTATCCCGGCGTTACTACTACCGAGTTGGATCACCTGGCCGCTACCCTAGCGCAGCCTATGAGTCTCGACCATCCCGAGTACGAGAAACTAGCCAGCCGTATTTTGATTAGCGGTTATCACAAAGACACCGCGCATCGTCTACATCTCAAGTTTGGAAGTTCGGCAACTTTCGAGGGAATCGAACAGGACAGCTTCCGCTATACGATCCGCGCACTCTATGAAAACCTTGACGACGATGGAAATCAGTCGCCGCTACTGCACCCCGATGTCGTAGCAGCTATGCAGCTTAACTATGACAAGCTCAACGCTATGATCGACTATAGTCGCGATTATCTCTACGACTACATCGGCTTTACCACGCTGGCCGAGTCCTATCTGTTTAAGTGTTACATGGGTACTCGCAAAGGTGAAACCGACAACAAGGAAATCATCCGTGAACCCATCGAGCGTCCTCAGCATATGATGATGCGTATAGCGGTGGCTCTGGAAGTATGCCAAGCTTACGAAGACATGTATACTTCTCCCAACGGTATCTACGATCTGGAGGCTATCAAGACCCAACTCCACAATTGGCAGCATGCCGGTCGCTATCCCGAGGCTGTCGCAGCTTTCCCTAAGCGTAAGCCCGAGTTTGTCACGGATCCCGACCACCTAGAGGAGTATACCAATATCTTCCAGTCTAACCGACGCACCTGGGATGTAATGCTCGCTCGAGCCAAGGACCGCGCAACGCCGTTGTCCGATGATCAACTCTCCCGCATTAAGCGCACGTATGACCTGATCAGCCAGAAGTATTACACGCATGCCACCCCAACTCTTTTCGCAGCCGGAACGCTCTACCCGCAGCTCTCCAGTTGTTACTTGACCACGGTTCCTTCAGACAGCATCGAAGGTATCGGTCAGTATATCAGCAACTGTATGATAACGCATAAGTACGCCGGCGGCATCGGTTCGCATGTACACAAGATCCGCTGCAAAGATTCGTACATTCGCACCACCAACGGCATCAGTAATGGACTGCCTCCCATGATTCAAGTAATGGGCAAGATCAGCAGCTACGTTGATCAGGGCGGCGGAAAGCGTCCCGGCACTCATGCTATCTACTGCGAACCCTGGCATGGCGACATCTTTGAGTTCCTCAATCTTAAGCTGCCTCATGGTAACGAAGAACAACGTGCCCGTAATCTTACCTATGGTCTCTGGATGTGCGACGAGTTTTCTCGATGCGTGGCACGTGAGCAGGACCTCATAGCGTCTGGTGTAGTCGCTCCGGAACTATGGTATCTTATGTGCCCTGATCGTTGCCCGGGTCTGTCGCTAGTATACGACGGTGAGCTGCACACCGAATACATTTCCGACGAGAAGCTAGAGCATCTACCGGCCATGCGTTTTACTCGGCTGTATCGTCGCTACATTCACAAGGGGCGTTACATTCGTCGGGTGTCAGCTTTGAAACTTTGGGAGCATATTTGCAAGGTGTTGCGCGAGACAGGCGGCCCGTACATCTGTAACAAAGACGCTGGTAACCGCAAGTCTAACCAGCAGCACATCGGCACCATTCAATGCAGTAACTTGTGCACGGAGATCTACGAGGTCAGCAGCTCCACTGAGACGGCGGTATGCAATCTGGCCAGCGTCGCGCTTAACATGTTTATCGTCGACAAAGAGCCCGCGGAGAAGCCACAGTGGGTGATCGATTCCGCCAATAACAAAGCTATCGGCAAGATTCGTGACTGGCGAGCCCCTATCGAAACCGACCTGAAAACGTTGCTATCAAGATCTGAAGAGCCATCAACTTTCGTCAAACCCCGATGGATTGACTTCTCAGCACTCATGTCTTGCGTCGATGTTATGATTACAAACCTTAACCGTGTCATCGAGATCGAGTTCTATCCGACCGTTGAATCGCGTCGCAGTAACGAGCGTCATCTGCCACTGGGCCTCGGTGTTCAGGGTTTGGCCGATCTCTACAGCAGATTGCGTCTTACTTACGACAGTGAGGAGGCCAATCAGCTAAACTTTTACATCTTTGAAGCTATTTACTACGCTGCCTTGAAGGCCAGTTGTCGCATCGCTAAGGAATCCAAGCCACACCCCAGTTACAAAGGCTCTCCTGTTAGTCGCGGCATCTTGCAGCATGACATGTGGGAGCGTGAAATCGTCGACGGCAAACCACGCGGTAGTCCTCCGTATCCATATGCGCTAGATTGGGCAGCCCTGCGCAATGACATCTACAAGTTTGGCGTGCGTAATAGTCTGCTCATCGCGCTTATGCCGACGGCTAGCACCAGTATCATTATGGGCAACTCTCGCTCGTTTGAGCCCCACAACGGTCTGATTTACAAGCTCAAGAAAAAGACCGAGTACATGGTCATCAACGCAGACCTGCAACGTGATCTCTTTGATCTTGGACTCTGGAACAGCTCGATTACCACACAGATATTGTCGAGCCGCACCTCGTCGATAGCTGACATACCCGAGATTCCAAGTTTGGTTCGCAACATTTACAAAACAGCCTGGGACATGAGCGCGAAAGCAATCATCGATCAATGCTTAATTCGCAGTTGGTTCGTCGACCAGGGTCAAAGTATGAATCTGTTCTTGAAGGACACGGCAACTCGTACAATTACCTCGGCGCAGTTCTACGCTTGGCGTCGCGGTATTAAAACCGGATCGTACTATACGCGCGGGTTGGCAGGTTCGGACGCTCAGAAAGTTCAGTTGGCTAAAGCCGAAGTAGCTAAAGTCAGCGGCCCGGGAGGTCCGGGAGGCTATATTGTCGTGGAAACCCAAGACAAATCTATCATGTTAACCGAAAACGGCGCGCAATACCTCGAAAAGCGACACAAAGGAGCTCTGCTGCGGCCGACCTCGTTCGGTGAACAGGCTGACAAAATAGAACCAGCGTCCCCTAATGTCTCAGAACCCGATGTCGCAAAAAATGAGCAAGAAGACGTGGTCGAGGTCTGTCGCATGGCGCCCGGCTGTAAGCGCTGCGAGTCGTAAAGATTTGGGCTCCGGGAACATCGCATATATTTTTTACAATATCCTTAAAAAAACAATACCATGCCCAGCTAGAAACAACGCGAGAGCGAATACAGTAGCGCCCACTGCAAAACTCCGGACGCTTTGAACACGGGTATCACAATATCAGGACGCTTACATACCTTGGCCCCCTCATACATAATATTCATGTGATGTTCGATGTTCAAGCGAAGGAAACGCATCGAGAGTGAGCGCTCTTCCCAAATTTCATAGAAGGTTATAACCAGAAACTTCACCAGTAAACGCACCAGGTACAACATTATAGCTACAACAAACGGTATCAACGCCGCCTCTCCCCTTTCATATATGCTGTACGCGGCCACTAAAATCAACGAAAACACACCCGTCATATGCAGGAACCAATGATTAACATCATCGGCACAGCAAATCAGCGACAGGCTCAACCAGACAGTGAATGTCTGCCAGTCCAAAGTATTGCTTACCAGTAGAGTAATTATCAGGCTGAGAATCCCGCACCGAAACACACCCATAGGTATTCTGCCGGACGCAGCGGTGCGTGAAACCTCAATAGGGAAGTAAGGTACCTTGCCGTACGTCAGGGCCGAAACCTGCGTTGCGATAACGGTGGTGAGCAGCTGCGCCTTCACGACTTCCATCTCTGGTATTCTTATAGGTCTCTCTGTAAGACTTTGCAAAATTTACCGTTCAAATTTAACAGGGTGGTACAGCAGTAAAAAAATACTAAAGATAAAGGCGCGCCGGTGTTAAACTCACTACAACTTTAGCAACCCATCAGTGCGCCATGCGGCCGCGGTGCGTCTGACACAGCCATAAACAAACATACCGAAGTACCTAACACGTACCATACCCCAGCGTCGCCCGCGATCATTTGGATACTGGACCCGGTATAAACAGTACCACTCGACCCACCATCAATCGTGTCTGGGGCAGTTGAAGCGAATGTAACAGCCCCACCGCCGGCGTTACGGATCCATATCATCTGCCCCGCAGAGACATTACCACCGTTGCGATAGGTCAGCGGTAGTACCCAAGACGAAGGCTCCGAGGCAAGGTTAACGAACACTCCCAATGATGGAGGAATGTTATAAAAGGGTGAGTTCACGCCTGTATAGGGAAAACGTGGCGGTGATGGTATAGATACACCGAGCGACAAGGCGGCCAACGCCAGCAAACACAATAGAATTCTCATGGCTATACGGACGCCAATATTTTTTGAGACAGCGCAAACTTTCAAAACCACACAACGTCATACAAACTTTTTGTATTTTCTGTAGCCTTCTTGAGGTTGTGCAAACAGTAACCACTCTCCCCACCCATCACAAACGTACGGGACCGATTCACCTGGGGGTAATTGTCGGTGAGCTGTGTCCTGGTCTATTGGAAATTTCAGGGGAATCCACATAGTCACATTCATAAGGTTACGCAACCTAAACGTACTACCTTTCGTTAGAGTCCCGGAGGACATAGAGAGATCTGAATCGTCATAAACAATGGAGTATAACCCATTGCTCGAGCTGTCGGAGCTGCACACATGCACTGTTGCTATCAAAGCTAGCAGCCAAATCACCATGATAGGTCTCTCCTGGGTCTCTACTGAGTCTCTACTGAGTCTCTATAATTATTTATTTTCGGTACACCATAGTTTCATGTTAGAGAACTAGCCGCCGCCCCATCAAAACGGAGAGGGTCGCATCACGCACAAGACCTGCGCCCGCACACCGCCAGCGAAAGCAAGCTAGATCGGCGAGATAATTCCCGGCATCAATAAATAATGTCAGCGCCCGGCCGGCGAGGCCACTGCTCTACGGATTGTATACCCAGCTTAAAAAAAAGCTAAACTCAGCTCTGGTCAGCTAACGCGAAACGACGGGCCGAAGAGCGAGCATAGCGAGCTCTTCAACCAAAGTTGAGCCCTATCAAAAAACCAAATGTTGAGCCCTATCAAAAAACCAAATGTTGAGCATAATAAAACTTTAGAAATCCTCGTCGCGATGAGCCGGCGGCTTGCTAGAATTATGGTTGTCATCTCCTTCCGTCGCGCCCTGGGTATACTCGGTCACCGCGCTGTCAACGAAGAAATCAGTGATGCGTACACCCATGGACTGTTTGTTCATCCAGTCGAACGGGTTCTTTGCATGATATATGCGGGTATACCCCAGGTCCACTAGCAACTGATCTGCCATAAACTGGACATACTGCGTCATAAGGTCCGCATTCATACCTAGCAGCCCGCTGGGTAAAGCAGTCCGTGCAAATCCGGCTTCAACGTCGACAGCCTCGCGCATAATAGTGTGGACTTCAGACTCTGATAGGCGATGCTTCATGCGCTGATACATGAGTACACCAAAGATGGTATGCTGGCCTTCGTCGCGTGAGATATATTCGTTCGCCTTAATCAAGCCCGGGAGCGCGCCTTTGTACATGTGATTAATCCAGAAGATAGCACAGAAGCTGGACTGGAAGAAGATCCCTTCCATAATAGTGTTAACCAGTACGACTTTAGCCAGGGGTGTCTTTGGAACGTGTAGCATCTGAGCGACCTTAGAAATCTCGGGATCCGTTGGGATTTTGATGCCGGGACGTAGTTGTATGGCTGCGGAGATACCGTTTCCGTAGACGTCGCATAGTTTTTGAATGGTGCGACGATGATCATGCGAAAGCCGATGCATGGGGTTGCCACCGCCCATCCATTTTTTCAACCAGTCGACCTTTTTCGCGATGGCTGGGTACTCAACAGCGGCGTTAAGCATAGACTTGCGTTCGGCTGGATCAGTGACGTAACTCTCAATCAGTAGATTGTAGGTTAGATTGTGAATGTCTTCCATCATTTCTTGGAAGCGATAGAATACTCGCGCCTCGGGCAGAGTGACGCGACCCGCCAACTCTTCGGACAAGGTTTCGTTAACAATGCCGTCGCTAATCGCGAAGAATGCCAGCACGAGCTTGATAAAGTGCTTGATAGGTTCGCTCAACGATGCCCAGCCGCGCGCATCTTTGTCGAGTTCAAGATGGATAGTTCTAGGTACCCAGTAGTCATTGGTCATGGCAGTGTAGAGTTTCATGATCTTTTTGTCGCACTCGGACGCCGTAATCGCCAAGGTATGCAGCTTAGGATCTTCCAAAGGTTCAAGTTCCTCATGTGTTAGCACCGTAGCATTAAGCTGGAAAGGGGTAGCCGCCTTGGGGTCAAGATTGAAATTAGTGGAGTCCATGATCATGCGTTGGTAAGCCGCTTTCAAATTTGTTCCAAATGTGTAAATGGTTATGTGGCGTAGATATATTTGTCGGTGTGATATTTTTTGGGCGGAGGTGTTTGTTTTTTCTCAAAGCTGAGAGCAGACGCGCACGTCCTAACCTCCACAAAAAATATGTAAACCTTGCCCGGCACACCCCCAAAGATACCAAGTTCCAACAACCGTAATCAATTAAATGTCCGAGTAGTAGGCGTCGATCTCCGCCGGAGTCATTCGTCGGACGGTGACGCTGATATACTCCTCAAACGCCGGAATATTTCCTGACCCTCCCAGTCCTAAAACATTAGTATCAACAAGTCGAAGTACCATGTCTTCCGTATTGAGCTCCAATGAAATTCCTCGCATCTCGCTATGAATGGCAGCCAGCTCTTTTACATAGACTTGTGCGCAGACCAAGAGAACCCCGATGGTTTCTTTTGCCTTGTTGGTCTGCTTCTCGAAGTGATCAAAGGCATCTTCTTTCCAGAGCTTAGGACTGCCCGCCGGATGGTGTGTGAGTGTAAAACTCCAAATCTCGCCGGGTGCGTGCTGCTTTTCTAAGACAAGTGGCTTTTGAACTGTGGGCATGTAGAACAAGGCCGATGAGCTGATGAAATTCTTGGGCATGCCCTGCATAGTGGAAATAACATTGGCCGTGCTGATGTGTGACTTTGGAACTTTGATCATAGGGACATGTTTGATTCGGCACCAATTAACCACGTTGTTGCGTGCGAACTGCAGGAAATAATTAACCAAGATTTGCTTAACCGGGAGCTCAGCAAGGTCTCGTCGGGCTTTCTCCATCCGACGAACTACAGTACGTCTACGACAGGCAAGCCGCTGCAGATAGGTTACCATCTTGTGTGGTTTTTGTGCAAATGGTTTTCCGACAACCCCCATATAGTCTAAAACATATTCAAGTTTTGTTTTTTGCGTCTTGGCTTAGTTATTGTGAAGCGGCGGCGTTGTGAGCACGCAATCTACGAAAAATGAACGAGCGTTGCTAAGAGTTTATTCTCTTTAGACCTCAGCAAAAAACTGAACGAGCAACCGGTGCTAATAGCGTAAGCGTTTAGACCCTCCGCGAACCCCAGCTTGCTACAAAAACTCAGCCCCTCTACAAGTATGAAACCAACGTCTTCGACCTATCAGGAGCTGAACGCTTCGTTGCTCACCATCGAATCGAAAATGAAACATCACGTTGCCGTGGATCGTATTTTGCTTCAGATACTAACGGAACACATCGAAAAAACTAAAACACGTGCTATTCATGAAGCGCTATGGGCTGAGCAAGGCCAGATCCTCGACAAATATAAGGCCAAGATTACTGAGACCGTTGAATACAATCTTAAACGCAAGGCTCGTGGTCGCATTCGCGTAGCGCGGATTCCGCCTTACAAAGAGCTGGGTCTGCCACTACCCGTAGTTTATGGGTTTACTAACGTTCTTATTAGTCATACTAGAGTCAAGAAGTCGCTTAATTTCTTGAATCCTATTAACGTAGCTAATGAGGTTTCGCCAGATGTTCTACATGATGTGCGAGGGCGTCTTTATATGAACCTCATCTCATTCTCGCGGTGCTTTACCCGTATTGGGGCACAAACGCAATCAAACGGCTGGACTTGGTCGGTTGCTAATCATATCGATGAGCTTGGTAACCCTACTCAAGACTATAATCGTTGGCGCATGATGGGATCTTCTAGAGCTTTCTCAATCCCAACGCCGGAGGGCTACTCAAATATGGGGCCGGTGCTGCCAGATCGCTATGTTTGGCCGGCGGCTCTGATTCAGGACGTGGCGCAGATTGACAATCCAGCTATTGATTACTACAATGGCGAACGTACTGGAATGGTTAACATAAGTCCGGGTTGGCCTGCATACGTCAAGGTGGAGTATGCACTTTACAAGCATTTAGTATGTAAGACCGCAGCTTACAAAAAGCTCATGCAGATGGTGGAATCAGGCCATAATCTATTATTGATTTCGCACGATGCCCCGGAAATACTGATGTCGGCAAACGGAACACCGACGCCGCCGTTTGATCAGGTTATTCCGGGCGTAGTGGGGCAAAACGGTGTAGGCACATTAGAAGTAAACGCGGCTAACATCCGAGCCTTGAAGCATCTTGAACTTGATTATGTGAGCTACGCGTACAGCCTGGCCGTGATATTGCTGCAGGGAGATGCGTGGTTATAGTTTGTTGTATTTGCTCAACGTTTGGTATTGGAGGGCTCAACATTTGGTTTTTAGGACTATCTATGATAGCCCTAAGTGCCCGTCGTTTCGCGTTTAGACGAGTTTGATATTTTTTGACTCGAGTTGGACTTGTAACTAACATTGGTGAGACGCGCGCGCTATTTGCTGGTCTTAGTCCCATGGATCGGCAATGACCACGCGCGTCCGCCAACGAGATTACATGGATATAAAAAATATCAAACTCATTTAACGCGAAACGACGGGCCGTTGTGCGACGCAGGAGCACGACAACCAAAGTTGAGCCCTCCGATACTACAAATCATCTACGCAACGTACTATAGCATCCGCCAAGCCGTCGCAATCGTTTTCTGTTGTTTGATCTCCTAGACTAACCCGCACAATACCACAGCGAATAACGTAGGGGGCTTTAGCCGCTTGCAGAACATGACTACCTTTACCGGTATTGCAGGCCGAACCCACGCTTACTATATAACCTGCTCCCTCCAGATCTTTTTGTAGCTTTAAGTTGCAGAAATGCTCGGCCAGAGGCCCCTCGCGAACTATCGAGAACCAAAGCGTGTTGGGTACTGTTGAACTCTCTGGCGCCCCCATAGGCACAATTTGATAACCATTGCGAAAAGGACCCGTGCCTTCCATCGTGTCGGGGTTTCCTACGTAGTTAGCAAAGTTACCCAGCGGAAAGCGCTCCTGCAATCGCTGCGTTATGTGTGTTTTCTTTTGTTGCAAAAGCTGGTTTTTATGGTCGCGATCCTTCAAGCTAATACTTAGCGCCACCCCAGTAGCAACAATACCGGGTGTGTTATCCGTGCCACCGCGAAGGCCATAGTTTTGCGAACCGCTGATTTGTGATGCGAGACGGCCGTTTAACTCACGGCTAATGATCAATCCACCGCAACCTAGCGGACCTCCAAACTTATGCGCGCTAAAACTAATAGCGTGAAGCTGACCTGCCGCCACTACTTCGCGTAGTAATGCGGGTATCTTTCCCATGCTTTGAACCGCGTCGGTATGGAAGATAATTGGCTGTGATAGCCCCTGCTTTTTGGAAAAGTCAGCTATGATTTGTCCGTATGCGCGCAGATTGTTAATGGCGCCGGACTCGTTGTTAACATGCATTATGCTGACCAGTCGCGTGTTAGGCTTCAGAGCATTCATCATAGTGTATGGACATACCAAAGTATTCGTCAACACCGGTAAGATGGTAAGTTCAATTCTGCCCTCTTGTTCTAGCTGCTTAGCACAATCGAGTGAAGTCTTGTGTTCGGTTTCGCTTAAAATGTAGTGAGGTTTGGGTGTTTGAGACAAAGCATCAGCCATACCGCGTAGTACAAGATTGTTGCTTTCAGACCCGCCGCTAGTCCAGATTACAGTATGCGTGTTAGGATCAGCACCTACCGATCCCAAAACCACAAGTCGGGCTTTTTCTATAGCGTCGCGGGCCGCTTCAGCATACGAGGCATGCGCGTTGCCAAGCTTAGAGGCTTCCAGCCATGCTTTCTTTGCTTCTTCGTACATGGGAGCGGTGCCATTGTAATCAAAATAACCCGGGCCGAAAGTCTCAGATTTTGAAGTTGTCTTAGCTAGATACCAGCCTACGTAAACCCATAGCAGAACAACCAAAGCGAGGACTATCACTGCCACCACTACTTTTGTATCCATAATTACAAAATCCGAGGATCTACCTCGTATATACATCAGTCTAAAAAACAAATAGTACAGATTTATGCTCGAATCATCTGAGCGCGCGTTTACTTCTTAGCCCTACGACCTACCAAGACCTTTACTTGATCGGCTACGTGGACTCCACCCCTAAAAAACAAATAGTACAGATTTATGCTCGGATCATCCACGCACGTTTACTTCTTAGCGGCCTTCTTCTTGGCAGCCGGCTTAGCCTTACCCTTAGCCTCGGCGGCAGCCTTCTTCTTGGCATAAGCAGCCTTGAGAGCCATAATCTCGGGAGACTTGTGCGCCATGACGGTCGCCTCGGTAACAGAAAGATTAGGATTCTTTTTACGGAGCTCCTTCATCTTTGCCACCGCGGGCATAAAGACCGTCTTCTGGTACTCGTTCATCTTGCGAGACATAGCTGCAATTTTTGGAGTACACGTACCTTACGTAGGATAAAAATAAAAACTATAAAACCAAAGGCCTTCCAGACAATCTCGGCGAACTACATTTGGACATTTGTTTGTGTAGAGATCAAGATGGCGTTTACCATGTACGGTGCGCTTATTTGGGGTTCGTTAGCTGTCGGGAAATTCGGCGTTGGGGCTATTGCCAAGCTATTTTTGAAACTAGTGTTGTGCGGGGCTGTCGGTTTCGTTGGGATTATTATCGGGTCGGTCTTCGACAAACCATTCCCGGAGAGCAACTGGCGACATGATATTCCTAGCACGGTAGGTGCGATAGCAGGAGTTCTGGGCTCAGCATGGATGCTATTTTTAACCACGAGTTAAAAAATGTAAATCACACTTTCAGTGTTGTCCCGCTGCTTTTTTCTCGGCTTCTTTGCGCGCTTGACGCTCGGAGTCTGTTTCGTGGCGCTCTCGTTGCTTTTGCAATTCATCCATCAGAGCGTCGACGTTGTCTCTTATCTTCCAGGGTATCGCAATGACCGCGGCCTGGAAAGCTTTGCTACCCACCATGCAAACATAAACCGGAATACACAAACTAGTATCGTATATCCTCACATAGCGACGGAACGCAGGGTCGCGAGCAATTGCGGGTATCACATCAAGGTTAGTATGCAGGCCAGTCAAAGGAGTGTATGTGCCATCTTTCTTGAATTCGGCGTAGAAATAGCAGCGTTTGCCTTTGACGGCGTTGTCATCAACCTGCTCGCGAAAGCTATTCATCATGAGCCGAACCCCACTTTCCATAAGCTTGGAGTTTGACAAGAGAATGGCAGTCTCGTTTGGGCTATAGTCGGGAGGTACCACGACTTGCATCTTGGCAGATTGCTGTTATACCTCAGTTAAGATTCACTTTTTTCTAATTGGCGTCGGTGACTATGCTAAAAAAAATGTACGAAAGCCCATTACTTTTTGTTTGCGCTAACGAACTCGGCCTTTACGACTCGAGCATTCTTACTAAGAACAACAGTTTCTGACGCTGGGCCGCGGTTCACATGGTTGGCGTGCATCTCGGCCATTTTCTGATCTTCGAACACTATGATCGAAATGCTCGGATACCAGTTATCGGTCACCACTGCATACACGAAAGATTTGACGGCTTCGGCCATCTAGCTTGGATACTCTCAATATACAATCACTTTTCTAATTGGCGTTGATGACTATAGTAAAAAATGTATGCAACTCACCCAAGTTACTGCGTGACGTCCTCAGGAATCTTGTTGACATCATCAGGAACCTCGACGATCTCGGTCTTTAGCACGCGGATGTCCGCGCCACGTTTCTCACCCTCACACTCAGCATAGATCTGGGCGACTTCACGATCATTGAAGACTCGAATAGATTCCTGGCCACCGCCGTAATAGTCCTCAGTAACCACGACGTAGATGAAATTCTTGGGAGCCGCGGCCATAGCTTTTTTTGGGAGTGTCGAGTAGCTGATTCTTTCACCAGATATATTCAATTTCTAATTGGAAGCACCCGCTATTTGCGATAGCATGCCGGCCACCGAGTCTCTGGGATATCCGAAAAACATCGCGGTTGCTCCGCTGCGTCCCCTCAATGAACTTGTATGGAACGCCGGACATATAGTGGCGGCTAACGTTCAGGTTTGGGCGCCTTTGAATGGACATAATAATACCATCGTGGGTGTACATCACACAGTAATCGCACATAATAATACCATCGTAGGTGCACATCACGCGATAATCACACCGCCGCAATTAACTGTTTCAACGAAGATAGCAATTGGCGCCGCGTGTATCGGAGTAGCACTATGGACATCACGCAAAATGATTGGGAAGTGGATTACACCATTTAAAAGTAAAATTGACTGAGTATAGAGTCTTACCGTGAAGCTCCGCTTCGATGGGCGTTAAGGACTTCTTTAAGGTCGCTATCAAGAATAAGAACTCCGAGTGGGACGGCTACACTATTGAAGACCTGGGCGTTTGGGTAGATCTTGAAGAAATAGCCGCGCCTCCCGAGCGCCCAGATGGAACTCTAGTAGACGGCCCTGTCCGCGTGGCTATCGATGCAAGTTTAACTATTTGGCAAAGCTCGCTCGGCACCGTGCTTATCGACACACTTACCGACAAGGAGGGCAACCCGACCGTGCATCTTAATACTATCTTTAACAAGATTATCATGCTTAAGCAAGCCGGCCTCGAGCAGATTTGGGTGTTTGACTCACCCGAGCCCAACGAGATGAAAAAGCTGGCTTATGCCAACCGTGCTAAGTCACGCGCTGCTGCTATTGCCGCTCATAAGGCTAAGGGTGGTTTTAAGCTAACGGGTGCTATTATTGACGAGGTTAAGAAGCTGTTGTCGGCGATGGGTTGCACTTATATTCAGGCCCCTCCCGGTATCGAAGCCGAGCAATATGCAGCTCGCCTCACTATGGGTCCTAAGCATCAACGTTTCTGTCAATATGTTTTGAGTGGCGACTCCGACGTCTTGATGTTTGGTGGTAACTTGCTCCGCTCCAAGAAGGTAGCTAGTGAATCTGGTAAAACGTCTAAAACCCAGTATTACACGTACGACTTGGATGTTATCCTGAAGGAAACCGGCATGACCCGGGCTCAGCTGATTCGCATGGGTGTAGCGCTGGGTAATGACTTCAACACACGCATCGAGAAGTGTGGTCCGAAGACAGTAATGGGTTCTATCAAAGCTAAGCCTCAGAAAGTATTCTTATCCTCCGAACAGCAAGCGGTGTATGCGTACTATGCTTCAGACATCAAGGACAAAATGAAGGCAGGTGACGCAACGGCTTCCATCTACGACCGTGCGGCAGTTACCAAGCTCCTAGTCGACAAAAACTTCGACGCCAAACGAGTTGACACGCGTCTCAACGGTTACGAAAAAGCTGGTGCGGCGGCGTAGTGACTTTTAAAGTGGCTAGTATACGATCTAAAACGTCTAATGATTTTACTTTTTTTAACCGCCCTGATCGGTATTACTCTTTATAATTTCGATTAACGGTAGTATATTACGACAGTCCACGACTATGGATCCGCCCAAAGCTGCCACTTGGGTTCACCAGCAACTTCAAAAAAACAGGCGCCGGCACATCGCTGGGAGTTACATGACGCTAGTAAAAAAAGAACCTGTAACGCCGAGCGACACCCATGCGCCCGTAGACGCCAAATAGACACTGTGATAAAACCTCTCAAAAGTGAACGATCTAAAACGTCTTGCGATTTTACTTTTTTTAACCGCCTTGATCGGGTATTACCCTTTATAATTTTGATTAACGGTAGTATATTACGGCAGTCCTCGACTATGGATCCGCCCAAAGCTGCCAAACCCAAAGCGCGCAAGGTTATTCCGCCTCCGACAACCACTATGCAAACGTTCGTTTTCAAGCGAGACAAGGGAGCCAATCTTCCTAAACTAGAGCAATGGCTGCAGCCGGAGTACACGGGTATTGGCGATGGAATCATCATCGATGAGATCAACGGCCAGGATGATATACTAAATCTCGCCAAGCCAATCCCGGTGAACCTTCCTAAGAACGCTCGTAAGGATTTTCCTAACTATTTCTACGACTATGAATCTCTCTTGGAACTCAAACGAACCATGAATAGCGCTAAGTCACTTATGGATCCTCTCCAGCGCGAGTGGCGACAGTTTCAAGAGTTTCAGCGGATATACCGCGGCTACGATATCCTAAAAGGCAAGCGCGGCATCCTAGTACAAACTTACGGCGCTGAAGTTGTTACGAATGCTTGGTTGAAAATGTACGAATTGGCTCGTTACATCACCCCAGTATGGGATCAAGCTATGAAGACCAGAGGCAAGGATACCAATGCGCGAGTTACTTCCCTGCATATTGCGGAGGCCCCTGGAAACTTCATAGTATCGCTAAATCACTACTTGCAGATGGAGCAACGTCGACTCTCGTGGGACTGGTTGGCTAACACGTATCGTGATCCCTTGGTTGCTGATCTAAGAGCTAAAGATCAAAAATTCAAAGAACCGAAAGTCGACTTAGACAAACCCAAACAGGATGAAACTGGCTACCTCGGCGACACTTACGGACTCATTGCCAAGTATCCAGACCGTTGGCTTTTCGGATCGGACTGCGACGGCGACATCACTAGCGCTAACAACATTCGCAGCTTGCAAGCTACCATAGCAGCACGCGGCTGGAAAGATGGCCGAGCTGACTTGGTCACTTCCGATGTCAAGTATGTGCCTGAGGGTAATCCGCAATACGAAGACGAAGAACTCATCAACCGGGCGGTGCAAACAGGTCACTTTGCAGCTTCGTGGGCTACTCTCCGCGTGGGTGGGACGGCTGTTCTTAAAGAGTTCAGTCATCTGGAAAGTTCGAGTGTTGCGCAACTGTACATGGCGACCCTTTCGTTTGATGAAGTTGAGGTATGCAAACCCCATACGAGCAAGGGACCTAACTCTGAAACTTACTTAATTTTGCGTGGTTATCGCGGGGTCACCGAAGAGCAACAGCGAGCCCTATTGAACTACATGACGTATATTCGCTTTATGAACTATCAACGAGCTATGGGATGTCCGGCCATCTTACCCAAAGCGTGGATTCCGGCTAAGTTTGTGGCTCAAGTCGAATCCATGCAAAAAGTCCTAGTGGATGAACAGGTCCTCGAACTCAAGCAGATGATGGCGGCTTATGATGAGTATAAGCGCGGAAAGTACGACACCGCCTCCTCGGAAAAGGCATCGTTGAAGATGTCGGAGGATTGGATAAAGTCCATGGACATGAAAGCACTGCCCAAGGAGCTGCGCATCCTCGACAAACAGTAAATTTAGGTTTAAACTCATGAAAGCACTGCCCAAGGAGCTGCGCATCCTCGACAACCAGTAAATTTAGTTGTGTGTATGAGATATTTTTTTCCAACTGTAGAGTGTGTTTAAAATCATAAAAGCACTGCCTAAGGAGCTGTCCACACTTTAAAAAAGTAAGCTCACCGCCTTAATAATATCGCCTTGGCCGTTTTTTCACGATGCGAGCAGCGACCGCATTTTACGCAGGAGTAAACGAATACCATAATTGACAGAAATCCGACTCCCAACACGATCAGAAATATGCCGAACCTATGACTCGGGTTAATCCTATTTGTGTTATCAACGCTTAATGTTTTGCTGATCTTACGGCGGTCAAAACTGCAACCCATGGTGATCGGGCAACCTCCGTATCCACCGGTGCTGACATTGTAACTTACGTTTTTGTAAGTGAGTGTGAACACGCAGCTATAGTGAGTACAGTTATAATACACAACGTCGCAACCAGGGATACGGTACCCGTCAGAATCTAGGCAATTATCGTTAGTACACTGGTCGACATCAGTGATTTGTTGCGTGAGATTGCAACTGCTGTAAATCGTGTAGTCGAAAGTGCCGTGAACAATGAGACTTCCCATGACTATCGGAACGACTCCGATGGCGGCCACGAAAACCATCAGTAGCAAAACTAATAGTGCTTTAACAGCAATATCGGTGTAGCCGCGCGGCTCGTCCGACCTTTTGCAAGACTCCTCCATGCTACGACATGTTGAACTGCGCGTAATCAATTTCTTTTTTGCGAAGTAACAAAAAATATATGGCACGCATACGTTGACCAACACACCTAAGTTTTTCCCAGTTCGGCCAAAGTTTAAGCACTCTTGATCTTGAGCTTCTTGCCCTCGGCGAGACGAGTCGTGTTGCCAGCTTCGAGCATCTCCTCATGGAACAATTCGTGGGTTTCGCCGGAGCCCATAACTGGAGGCGGGGCGACCATAGCTGCCTTGTCTGCTGCTGGGGTAGGCACGATATTGTCTTCACGCGATACCGCAAGTCCGGCGGCCTCATCGACCGACTCGTCACGTTTTTCAGAGTCGCCGCAACCACAGTCACCACCCACCTGGTTCAACTTTGCTAGTGCCGAATCGCTGCGGTCCTCGGGTTCTTCGCCACGTGCATACTTTGCCGGGGGACGCGGCGGGAGCGGGTAGTTAGGCCTGCGCATCTGCGGGAAATACTGCGGCTGGAATCTGTATTGTGGTTGGTATTGTGGTTGGGGAGCAGCCTGGGGTTGCGAAGTCAAGAAGCTGCTCGTGTCACGCGCCCACCAGGCAGTTCCGGCCAAGCCTACGATACCTATCCCCATCCAAATACCACCGGTGACCCAGCTACCGTAGCGCATTACAATAATACCGATCAGTATAAGGATAACACAGATGAAGATAATGATTCCTTGCAAGATCCGGGCAACACCCACGGATGCAACATGGCCGACTTTATCGGCGTTTTGAACTACTACTTGAGCAGTCTGTGCCGCGGCCGGAGCCGCCAGCAACGCCATTTGATCCTGATAATGTTATACAGCTCATTGTTTTTTACCCTCGAAATAAATCGTCGGGAGAAACACTTACTTAAAGCCCACGAAACATTGCCTCTTTGCGACTGATGTTCGGCGTCACTAGACAATAATCTATTCCCAATCGTCGGTAGTAGCACTTATTTAAAGCTCACGAAACACGCACTCGACCAAACGCGAAAAAATACCTCGCTCCTGGGTACGATGAGCGTTCATCGCTCGGGAGCCTACTGCGTGTGGGTGGACAGATCCCAACACAACAGTTAACAGCAACAAACCTATCACAGAGAAGTCCATGTTTCATCTACTAACAGTCATCAGCAAGATGAAGTCTCTGTGCCGCATCCGACTCAATTCCAGTCGTCCGAACACCACCCATAACGGCTTCCGTGCTTATTGCGACTAGACGAAGCTTTCCGAATGAAGTACGGGTAACCGAAAACGGAGCTGTCGGTGCGAAGGCCGGGCCAGCGTTATATTCACGAGAGCCTAACTAAGCGGCGATAATACTCTAGATGAATTTATATAAATAGCTAGGCTCCATGTAAAAAATAACTTTTGCCATCGACTGTCACATCATCGATGCTGCATGTGTTATAGTCTCGGCTCCAGTAAAAAATAACATGCGCCGAGATCACGTTCTTGTGATTCTTTATGCGTCCTTTATGCGTCCAAAACATCACTGTCCGGAGAGAATGGCATGTCTGCCGGTGTGTCATCACGGTAGTTACGAAACAGTCGTGCGTATATTTTTTCGTCGTTTTCCCAAACCATGCAGCCAATGCTAAAACTAATATTGCACGTCATTGGCGCATCAGTGATCACCTTGCCAACGCTTACATCATCGCTAGAATCAAAACCCGGCCTAGGATCTCCAGATTCAACGTTGCCATGCTCGTCGTCCGCCAGCGACAGGGTCTTGCTAACATTGCTACCGTAGATGCCCGCTGAACCCTCCAAGGTTAGATACACGACCTTCTGCATAATCACCGTGGCTGCGGTGGTCATAATGATATACGCGCGTCGAAGCTCTGAGAAAACCCCGCCAATGTTTGGACCTATGTACACAATCATACTGGTTAGCTCGGACTGCTTCAGGAAATTTTCATCTCCTTCCCAGAGCCCTGCGATCATGCTCTCGTAGGCGGCGCTCTTGTTTTGCCACATTGTGTAAATCAAAACTAATATAACCAAGACCAAAACCGCTATCGCGATCATTTCGGGGGACATATTGCTGGAGGGTCAGATGCCAAAACTCCAGCGTATGCAATACCCGTGAGAGTTCTGAATATGGATATTGTCTTAGTTTATAAATGATAAATATAGATATTGTCTTGGGTTACAACTGTCGTTTGTGAACATGGGTATTGTATCGGTTTACACTCTCTCCCACGAGTATGGGTATTGTATCGGTTTACACTCTCTCCCACGAGTATGGATATTGTCTTGGTTTGCGAAAGTGATAAAATATCAAAGGGCCTGTTTAAAAAAATATAGATTCGGTTCGCGAGTTCAAAACTTCAACAGTTCAAGACCTTAAAACTTCAACAGTTCACAGCTCGTCGCCCATGTCGTTGTCTGCGAGAGCGTCGTCATCGAATGTCTCATCCGTCGGAGGAGGAGCGTTAGCAGCCGGCTTCTTAGCAGCGCCCTTCTTGCCGGCACCCTTCTTAGCAGCAGCCTTCTTGGGTTTCTTGGCCGCAGCCTTCTTTCCCTTGGGTGCCTTCGGCTTAGCGTCGCCAAAAGCATCGGCCAGTTCATCCTCGCCCTCATCGCCGGAAGACTTGCGCTCGAGGATATGCTGCTTCAACTCGTCGAAAATGGCGTTGTTAAGGCAGGCACCTTTGTCCATCTTCTGGATCAGGTTCAACTGACGAAGGGTTGCCAGAATACCATCGAGGCGGAAGGCACTCTTGCATTCAACCAGGGAGTTAGCCAGGAAGATGCAAAGCACCTTGACGAAGCTGAGGAAGCCCTTGCAAAGCACATTGACCTTGGCCGAAGGG
>Ga0247723_1000470_pt1 | contig 27817 bp, 33 predicted proteins | sample MSEWelMarce5H_FC_FD_189079 | JGI IMG/M metagenome (GOLD analysis project Ga0247723, IMG submission 189079) | Subsurface sediment microbial communities from gas well in West Virginia, United States - MSEEL Well Study Marcellus 5H_FC | ecosystem: Environmental > Terrestrial > Deep subsurface >... | reverse complement strand
AAGGAGGATCACAGTGACACTAAATCTAAAGATTGAGATCCTTAAAGTATTTACGTTTGATTTAAATTTTTCTTCGGACAACAAACCAAAAAAGGAAGAGAAAGATGTTAAAACGAGCGACGATGCTTCTGGCACTACTAAGTCTAAGTAGTCCTGCATTTGCCGACCCTATAGTACAGCAATTTAAATCACCTTCCTTCACTGGTTACGGGTGGTCTTCGCACGTGCAATCAATTGATGCACAAGAGCGTTCGCGTGAACAAGCAATTAAAGATGCTGAAGCAGCGAAAGCAGCATTAGCACGAGCAGAGGCATCAAACACTCCTCTAGCAAAGTTCATGGCGCTGTTTACCTCTCAGGTTTACGCTCAACTTGCTACACAACTTTCAAACAATCTGTTCGCAGAAGGTGGGAATGCCAGCACAGGAACATTCAACCTCGACGGTAACTCAGTAAGTTACGTTAAGACGGGAACAGAAGTCACACTAACAGTTGTCGATAAGAATGGTAACACTACAGTTGTTACTGTTCCTATTGCTACGTTTGCGTTCTAAGGAGATGACCATGAAAAAGTTAATTCTCCTTCCACTTCTTCTTGCAACTTCTGGTTGTGTTGGTGCGCTTCATCCTACCGCCAACCAATCATATCTTTTCAGAGAAGACGCCGAAGTAAAACGTTTTGCTAATCCGAAACTCTTCAAAAATCTTCCAGAGTTAGACGGACAACCAATTCCAATTGCTCTGTATTCGTTCACTGATAGAACTGGTCAACGTAAACCATCTTCAACCCTTGCAAGTTTCTCTACTGCGGTTACTCAGGGTGCTGATGCATATTTGATTAAAACACTACAAGACACAGGAAATGGTAAGTGGTTTGTTCCTGTCGAGCGTGTCGGTATTGATTCATTAATCAAAGAACGTCAACTTGTTCGTCAGATGCGCGAACAGATTTCAGGCGAAGGTGCTGAACCTCTGCCTCCATTAAAAGTTGCGGGTATCATCATAGAAGGTGGTATCATTGACTATAACTCAAACATTAAAACTGGTGGTACTGGTGCTCGATTCCTCGGCGTCGGTCCATACCAGCAATATACACAAGACCAAGTTACAGTTAGTCTTCGACTTGTTTCTGTCCAAACAGGCGAAGTTCTTAATTCGGTTACTGTAGAAAAGACAGTTCTCTCTACTTCTGAGGGAGTTACTGCCTTTACGTTCTTCGACATGGCAACTAAAGCATTCGAATTTGATGGACAACAAACAAGTAATGAAGCAGGTAGTTATGCGATCCGTTCTGCCATAGAAACGGCTGTTGTTGAGTTAATCAAGGATGGTGAAAAGAAAAATCTATGGAGATTCAAACAAAAGGAAACGACAAATGAAACTAAGTAAGTTTTTATTCGTTGGCGCTGCTCTTTGTTATGGAACATCTGCGATTGCACAGACTGTGCTACCAACAGCACCAACTCCACCAGCAATCGTAACAACATCGCCAAATGAAACCGATGCCAATTCTGTTGCTACAACCAACAAGGTTTATATTGATCAAGAAGGGGGTAACGTAGATGTTAACGTTGTTCAAACTGGGACTGCTAATGTCATCGGTTCTGCTATCGATCCTATTTACCTACGTGGTGATAACCAAAGCGTCATCGCAATTCAAACAGGCAATGGAAACCAGCTTTATATGGGTGTCGTATCCGACACAGGAGCACAAGGAATCGCCGATGTAACAATTCGTCAAATCGGCGATTTAAACACTGCAGATATCCGTTGCGGCACTCTGCAATCAGATTCTTCATGTAATCAACTTGATATGAATGCTAGGTTCACTGGTAATAATAATGCGTTTGTTTTCCACGGTTCGGGTGCTAATATCCGCAACTCGATGGACTTCAGCGGTAACAATAACACAATCAATATGGATGCACTATCACCAAATGCATCACAAACAATTCTAGTAACAGGTAACTACAATGATTTTGATGTTACTCAAACTGATCTTGGTGGAACATTCGGTCACTCTCTGTATGTAAATCTAACAGGTTCTCTTAACACTATAACAACACAACAATATGGTGCATCGGAAACTGTTATCAACATTAACAGTGTGGGATCTAATGGCACGTTTAATATCAAAACTGGTCACTAATCTTCTACTGATATTTCTGTTATCGACTCCTGCCTTTGCTGGTATTGGGTCGATAACAGATTTCAGAGGTGGTGGTGCTATTAAGCGTGGCGCCAAGACCACACCAGCAACTAAAGGTTCTGGTGTTGAAAAGATGGACACAGTGTCCACCAACTCTCAAGGTAGATTTAGGATTACATTCAATGATTCGACTACAGTTAATATTACAGAAAACTCGCGACTTCTTGTGGATGACTTTGTGTATGATGGTGGAGGGAAATCAAAAGGCAAACTCGGGTTACGAGTTGCTCTTGGAACAGTTAGATACACTTCAGGTAAAATCGCCCACGGAAACGGAAAAGGCGTAAACATTCGCACACCAACTGCTACTATCGCAGTTCGTGGTACAGACTTCGTTATGTCGGTTGATGAAGCAGGTCGTTCTACGGTCGTGCTGGTTCCCGAATGCTATAACGAATTAGATATTACAAAACAAACTGCCGAATGTCCTAATGGTATGATTGATGTCATTACGGCATCGGGCGTAGTTACATTAGATAAACCATTCCAAGCAACTGTTGTTGAGAACAACTTTGCACCACCTGCTCCACCAGTGGTCATCAATCCGTTGATTAAGTCACTAGACAACAACGTTCAGATTGTTCCGCTGGAAACAGATGATGGTCAAAGTCTCTTGCAAGTTGCAAGAGACAGTTTAAAGAAATTTGTCAATCCTTCTAAAGCAGCATCCGACGACAATAAAGATCCAGATGCAGGCACAAATGATAACGTTGAACAAGTTTCCATAGCGATGCTTCGTCCAGCAACACCCCAAGAACTTTTAGATGTTTATGCTGAATTTAATGAGGGTACGAAACCAGCGGAAACAGTTTATACTAACGTGTCTCCTACATTTAAGAAAAACGTTCAGGTCGGGTGGGTGTATACTCGTTTATCCGAGGACAAGCAACAAGCAATCACTATCTGGTTAGAAAAGGGATCAGAAGCACAAGTTGTTTCTGTGCAGAACGGACTTGTGGATGTCTATAACTTTATGGACGACAAGTGGACAACATCTGGAACTGGTAGACCGCAAGGTAATATTACAGTAATGCAAGAAACAGGTGCAAGATGAAAAGACTAATTGCTCTCTTTCTACTGTTCTTTGCAATGCCAACATTTGCGCAAGTTACAAACTACGGTTTCGAGAATGGTAACTATACTGGTTGGACTGTGAGTAATGGTTCGACCACTGCAAGAACCACATGGGGTCCAGATGGTTCGGGTGTTCAAGTTACAACTGGTATGACTAACTATTGTCCAGGTGGAGGTAAGTGCTGGACAGTTACTCCATATGGTTCTTACATGGTGTCACTACAAGCAGGGGGAGGTTCTCCTGGATTTGATAGTGCCATGACAAATCTCGGATTACAAAGTTCCACGATTACATCAATTAGAAATACCATTTACTCCAATGGTAATATGTATCCTACAAACGCAACTTCTATTAGCAGGACAGTATTTCTTCAAGCAGGTGTGACATACACTTATGCTTGGCAGTATGTCTCGACTGATTATGTTCCATACAATGATGGTTCGATGATCACAGTTACAGGTGGTCCAGGAACTGCCACTATCAATGGGCAAACTCAAAACTTTGCTCTTCTCGGATTTACTAATCCTGGAACTGGTAACTACTCGACAAACTCATATGGTGCTACTGGTTGGCAAGTTGCGGTGTTCACAGTTCCCGCTGATGGAAATTATCTATTAGGATTTGCTTCGTTCAATCTTGGAGATACAGCATTGTCGCCAATTCTGTTTATTGATCAGATGCAAGGTTCAACGCTACTGAATGGAACAACATTTACTCCAGTTCAACCAAATGCTGGTTCTTCTGCTCCACCACCTCCCGCACCAACACCACCTGAACCAACTTATCCGCTGGCAAGCATTAGTGCTAACCAAACACTAAAGATTAATCAAACAAATTCCATTACACAAAACTCAATCTATATTAATGCTACTGGTTCTAACAACTCCGTTTACATTGAACAGTTCTCTAAGCAGAATCAGATTCGTGGAGTTAATGGTGCACAAGCAATGTTGATCAATGGTAGTGGCAACAGTATTACTATTAATCAAGGTACAGCAACAACACCAATCGGTAAAAACCTAGCAGAAGTGTCAGTGACTGGTAATAACAATATAGTATCGTTGACACAACAATATAATGGTAAATATGCTGAGATTGTGACCAATGGTCTAAGCAATCAAATAACTGCACAACAAAAAGATGCTAACGGAAAATCCTTGTTTATCAATGCTTTAGGAAACTCTAATAATATCAGCACCTTACAACAGGGAACTGGCAGTCACTTCTTGGAAATAAATGCTCCATTTGGTGGAGTTACTGCATCTGTTACTCAATTAGGTGCGTCTGCAAAGCAATTTCAACTTTTACTAAATAGTCCTGGAATTGGTGTAACTGTCACACAAAATAACTTGACTGTCGCTGACTCTGCGAAAATGGAAATAACATGCACGACTGGACCATGTAATGGATACTCTTATACAAAAAACTAAGAAAGTTTTACTCTCGCCTTGGTTGGCACTATTTACTTTTGGTATTCTTCTTTGGGTAAAACTATCTGATCCATACATGGTTGAATCCACGAGATTGAAGTTTTATGATTATTTGATGCTCGGTTCGCCGACGCAATCTGAACAAATTGTAACCGTCAATATCGGGGAGAAAGCAATTGAGAAATACGGACAGTGGCCTTTCCCGAGGGAAGTCCATGCTAAAATTGTTGGGGACATTTATGGCAGAGGGGCTGCTCTTGTTGGTAGCACTATACTTATGCCTGAGTCTGATCGGATGGGGACTGATCGAGTTCTTGCGGATACCCTAAATCAGTATCCAGTAGTCCTGAGTCAGACAACAACCGATTCATGTAAGGGGGTGCAGAATATTGCTCGGACTGGAGTTGCCGTAATCGGCGACGGACAACCGTCTGAATTTCTTCCTCAATACCCATGCGTTCTAAGTAATATCCCAGTTCTGCAAGAAGCAGCCGTCGGTGTTGGTATAACGTCGACTCTACCCGAGACTGACGGGGTTGTAAGGCGAGTTCCTCTTCTATCTCAATCAAAAGGCGAATATTACCCTGCATTTGCGATAGAGATGCTGCGTGTAGCTGCAGGAGACTCTTCGTATCAAGCAAAGATAAATCAGACTGGTGTTGAAGCATTACGTGTTCCTCAATTTGATACCATAAAAACAGATGAATATGGTCGTGTGTTCATTAATCCTAATTACCAATTTCAGTCATACGAAATTGGATCGGATCCTTTACCTGACCTGAGTGGTAAAATCGTCGTAGTTGGTGTAACTGCTGCTGGTATTGCGAATCCAGTAGCGACTCCCGCAGGTGCGCAACATCCCCATCAGTTGCAAGCGTCAATTCTTGAAACTCTGATAAAAGGAGATTCGGTTGCGATTCCTGTGTGGAGTCAACTTGCGGATCTTGCAGTTTTTCTTGGTCTTGCTCTGTCATTGATTATTCTTTCTCGTTTTAGATTCTCAATAGTATATATTGCAATTCTACTAGGTGGATATCTATACTTACCAACATATTTATTTCAAACGCAGAATATTTTATTCGATGTTTCGTTTAACGTCTTTGCCATTGCATTAATCTATATGCACATCTACACTGCTAAGTTTATCAGTGAGTTCCTACAAAAACAACAAATCAAGAAGCAATTCGGAACCTATCTGTCACCAGATCTCGTAGCACAACTACAACGTCAACCAGAACTATTGCAACTGGGTGGTGATTCTAGAGAACTGTCGATCATGTTCACAGACGTTCGTGGGTTCACTACTATTTCTGAGCACTACGGCGAAGACGTTCAGGGTCTGACAAAGATCATGAACCGCTACATGACAGTCATGACAAGAGCAATTTTAGAGAATAAAGGTACACTTGATAAGTATATCGGTGATGCGCAAATGGCATTCTGGAATGCACCTGTAGATAATAAACAACATGCATTGGATGCTGTGCGAACAGCATTCCAAATGTTAAAGGATTTGGAGACTTTTAATGAAGAAGTTACGAGAGAAGGCATTCCCGCTTTTGGCATGGGTCTTGGTATTAACACTGCCACTGTGGTTGTTGGTAATATGGGCAGCGACCAGCGTTTTGATTATACTTGCTTGGGTGATGGGGTTAATCTGGCTGCTCGTCTCGAAGGTCAGTCCAAACCTTATGGTGTCAAACTCGTCCTCGGACCACAAACGGCCGAATTGGTTGGGGATGTATACCAAGTCGTAGAACTTGACCTGATTGCAGTGAAAGGTAAGACAGAACCTGCGCGAATCTATACAGCATTCCCATTTTTTGATGCTCCTGGCGAATTGCAACATAAGAAGTTCTTGCAACTATATCGCGAAGGTAAATGGGAGACTGCTAAAATGTTTGCCAGCGACTTAAAGAAGTGCTGGCAAGGAGAGTTGGTCAATTATTATGATATGATGCTCGAGCGCATGGAGGGCGAACCTCCTGCTAACTTCGATGGCGTTTATCGAGCAACGACCAAGTAAGTAGGAATGTGTTCGGGTTCTTGAGATCGTAGAACACAGGTTCTTGTTTTGGGTTTATCGTATAACTATGTTCTAAACTATACAGATCTTGTTCTACTTTCTCAAAATGCGTATCGAGTTCCTGATCGTGGATTGATGTGCTCATTGCTTTTCCAGTTCTATCTTATTTACTAACTTCCACATAATCTGTTCTATGATGTTTGCTTCTTCGTCCAGGTCTGCGTCAAACAATGCATTCTGTAATGCGCCAACGCTACCATCGACCAATTCGTCGAAATATGGTGCATCTTCTTCAAGAAAAGAAACGGTCATTAAAAACTCCTGCCAAGATTTTGTTGACAATATTTGCGAAATAGATCTTCATAATCACCAGTCTTATAAACCCATGCTTCATATAGAAGTTGGAGTGGAGTTCTACAATCTTCGACTAGTTTGTTAACGTAGTAACCTCGATCGACTAGTTCTTCGATAAGTTCTTCGTCGTCAAAATCTTCAAGTTCAATATGGACTTCTGTGGTAATGTATGGCATTATGCTACTTCCTTCTCATCAATCATATCGCTCTTCAGAGACTGCTTCCATTCCAACTTACGGCGGAGAAACTCTTCGAACGTCTTATAACTGGGGACACCATTCGCTTCTAACTCACCATTGATTTCTAGGAAATCTTGGGCGATATATCCCCATCCATTCCACTCATAACCAAGAGTTTCAAGTAGGGTTTCTGCTTCTTCAGAAATTTGAAATTCATTCATATCAATCATCGTAGTCTCCATCATAATATTACCAATATACCCCATTTCCAGGGAAAAGTCAAGCCTCTTTTTTACTTTCTTATGATATATTTTAAAAGTGGGTTGTCGCGCTTGACTCGTCCTTTTCTGAATTCGTATTCTAAATAATTTTCTACGGTTTTGACTCCGTTTATGTACGTCGTGATTTCTCCGTCGTACGCTCGTTGAAGGTGATAAACCTCGTCTGCTTTCTTTTCGTGGTTGAACTTTAAACGTTCAAAATTACCGTGCTTGCTGATTTGTGCTTTGATTCGGTTGAACTCGTCTTCCATTTCGAAAATTTCGGCGGTTTCTAGTTCTTGAAAAAGGTGATAAAGATCGGTCATTACATTCTCCTATTATCCATTCTACCGCAAAACGAGATAAAAGTCAACACCTCATTTGCTAAAATAATATCTTTTTTTCCCTTGACTTTTGTCTCGATAACAGGTATACTGACTATGTCGTCTAAGGAAAAGGATAAGTTTTATGTCAATGCACCTCATGTCCCCTGCGTTCACTACCACCAGCACTCGCAAGCGCAAGACTGCGAACAAGGGTGTGACTGCTAAGTATGCCCAAGATTGGGTTGCTTATAACAAGCATATGAAGAAACTTGGATGCAAGACCAAGACGTTTGACGAATACGTTACTTATCGTCAGGGTAAGTATAAACCCAAACTGAAGGGTGTCGTGTCGAATCCTATGCACGCAACTACCCTTCGTCGCGAGTCGCCTAAATACGAGAGCGGTGATGGCATCGGTGTTACGTTTGCCAAGAAACCTAATGAATATACTGGCACTCTGATCAAGGGCATCGCTACTATGCACAAGAGCAATGCTGTTCCTGTCATTGATCAAAAACAAATGGAAGAAATCTCAAGGATGCGTCGTGGTTAATTTTGATGTTGTAATGAATTGGATGGAATACATCCGCAATAATCCAGAAAATGCATACAGATTTTCAGAAAACTTTTGGCCGAGTCAGATCGAAAGTAAGAAGTGGTTACTTGAACATGTAACTCCCATGGATAGATCTATCGTAATTTTTGGCGGATGGTATGGAGTTCTTGCACAGTTTATTGCACATAAATTTCCAAATGTTCAAATTGTAACTACTGATGTAGACCATAGTTGTAAAAAAGTATTTGATGCTATCAATAATTATTATCACGAGATTCGTTTTCGTCAACATGACATGCAAAATGGAATGCCTGCTGTCTGTATGTATCCTCATCTAGTAATCAATACAAGTAGCGAACATGTGACGCAGGAAGTTTATGATGCTTGGTGGAACGCTATTCCTAGCGGGACTAAATATATCGTCCAAGGAAATAATCTAGAAAATCCTGAGCATGTTCGTCTTGCCGATAATCTAGAGCAATTCTTAAACATAAACAGAATCAAAGAACCAGAATACGCTGGTATGTTGAAGTGTGGGCATTTCTATAGATACATGGCAGTGGGATACAAATAATGAGCGATGGTGCACACGAAGAGCATAAGTTAGATGTTCACTCAGTAGATTCTTACTGGAATTTTCTAAAAGAAAAACGAGAACAGATTAATGCTGTCAGTCCTTCGTTTTGCGCTGCGAAATGGAAGCAGTCTACAATCTTGCTTTATAGTGGAGAGACACATAGTTGTCACCACCCATCAAGACACAAAATTACTCTAGAAGACATTAAGGATAATCCAAGAGGCATTCATAACACAGCGGTCAAAATGGCAGCAAGAAAGGATATGCTAAATGGAATTCAAACTAAAGAGTGTGACTATTGCTGGAAAATTGAGAATCTGAATAAGGATTGGATGAGCGATAGAATCTATAAATCCACTTATTCTTGGGCATTACCGCATATCGAAGAAATTGTCGAGTCAGGAGAAGGTGCTAACATAGATCCTTCTTATCTCGAGGTTGCATTCGAATCAACTTGCAATTTTAAGTGCGTCTATTGTAGTCCCGAAAGTTCTTCTCGTTGGCAAGAAGAAATCGAAACACATGGACCAATAGAACTTGAAGACTTCAACTTACATGATCTTGATTGGTTGAAGGAAGTTGGTAAACTGCCAATCCATCGTAAAGAACAAAATCCATATATTGATGCTTTCTGGAAGTGGTGGCCTGACCTCTATCCCAATCTCCATACGTTTAGAATTACTGGCGGCGAACCCTTACTCAGTAAGCATACTTGGCGAGTTCTTGACTACATCGCAGAGAATCCCAATCCGAATTTGACACTTGCGATTAATACTAATCTCAATGTTCCTGATAAATTGGTCGAAAAACTTGTAGAGTACATCAATAGAATCTCGTGTAATATTAAATTGTTCGACGTTTATACATCCCTCGAGAGCACTGGCAAGCATGCCGAGTATTCTAGATTTGGTATGCAATTTGATGAGTTTAAGAAGAACTGTAAATATGTTCTGGATAATACACCGAATACAACACGGTTACATTATATGACCACAATTAATTTGACTAGTGCTCCGACATTTCTAGAATATCTCGGGTATATCAGAGAAATGCGATTGCAGTATTATAGCAAGTTGCACGAATTTAGAGTAAGAACCCACTTGTCATATCTTCGTTGGCCTCGGATGTTATGTTTGACACTACTATCAGATGAAGATAAGCAGAGGTTTGGTGACATGTGGATCGATTTCGTCGAGACGCATAAATTAACACCAAAAAAATCGACCCAAGAAACATTTTATTTGGAAGAAGTCGATCAAGTAAAACGATTAGTTGACTATATGAGATCGACAAAAGAACCTCAGTCTCTTTATAAAGACTTTAGAAACTATACTCGCAGTTTAGATAAACGTAGAAAAACATCATTTGTTGAAACGTTTCCCGAACTTGCATATTTAATGGAAGACGAATACTATGGATGACGGTCTACTAAAATTTAGAAACAGTATACTGAATTCTAAATCCGCATCTTTTTGTGGTGCGAAATGGGGTAACAGTACTCTTTGGTTAAACAGCGGAGAGACTAGTAGTTGTCACCTTCCTCCAGTTCACAAAATGGACGCTGCACAAGTAGCAGAAGATCCTGCCAAGTTGCATAATACTGACCATAAAATTAAGATGCGGGAATTGATGCAGCAAGGTCATAAACCAACAGAGTGTGACTATTGTTGGAAGATCGAAAGTATGGGACCTGAATACATATCAGATCGTGTATTTAAATCTTTACAGTTTACACAAGAAGAAATGCAGAATTGGTTTGATATACCCGCAGATGCTCGTGTTGTTCCACCGACACTAGAGATTATGTTTGATCGCACCTGCAATTTTGCTTGCAGTTATTGTAATGCAAACTTCAGCACAACATGGGAACGAGACATCAAGAAGTTTGGGCATTATGATCTTGAAACATCGGGAGGTGGAGCATTCAAGCATGATGGTACTGCCAACAATTGTTATGAAAAATCAGAAAATCCATTCATTAAAGCATTCTGGGAATGGTGGCCTGAGTTAAGCAAAGAATTGCGTGTTCTGCGCATTACAGGCGGCGAACCTCTGATGAATGTCGATGTTTGGAAACTAATTGACATGTTTGCTGAGGAAAAATATCAGTTTGAATTGGGTATCAATTCCAATCTTGGTGCGAAAAAAGCAATCATTGATAGATTGATAGAAAGTTCATTTAATATCAATAACTTAACTATCTTTACTAGTATGGAAACTACTGGAGCGCAAGCAGAGTATATTCGTGACGGATTAGTCTATGAAGAATGGAAAAATAACGTTGAACGAATTCTTTCCGAATCTAATGTAAAACGAATTGTTGTTATGATGACAATTAATGCTTTGTGTCTATTTAATATTACTGAGTTTATGGATCAAGTCATGCAATGGAAACAGAAGTATGGCAATCGCATTAGTATGAGTATTAATTTCTTGCGTTTCCCTGCATTTCAAAGTCTTACCGTTTTGCCAGACATTCTCAGAGAAAATGTATATCAAAAACTTAGTGATTGGTGTGAATTAAATAGAGACGATCCAAATCTCATGTTTACAGAAAGAAGTGATATCGAGCGATTGATTTCTTATGTTGACGTTATTGAAACACCACATTCATATGACACAGATCTAGAAAAAAACAAAAGAGACTTTAAAAGATTCTATACTCAATATAGTTCTCGTAGAAATAAACCAATAGATGTATTCCCAGAGGAGTTTTTACAGTGGTTCAACACTCTCTAAGAAATGACGGGTATTGTACCCTCCCGTTCAATCATATGAATCTACATCCCAACGGCAACGTTTCTATTTGTTGTGTTGCTAAAATGGATGGTCCAGATAGTGGATTCGCCAAAGATAGTCAAGGAGAATTGCTAAATTTAAAAACACACACATTTGATGAAATCTTTAATAGTTATTCGACGAACAGAATTCGCGAAGAAATGTTATCCCAACAGTATCCATCTGCTTGCGAGGGTTGTTATAAGATTGAGCAATATGGTGGAAAGTCGCGACGAATTACTGAAAATAATCGATGGGAAAATATTGAGAAACCTAAACTAGAATTTCTAGATATCAGATTAAGTAACCTTTGTAACTTAAAGTGTTTGATGTGTTATCCTGACTCTAGTTCTTCCCTTGTGTCTGATTATAAAGAATGGTCTGACCAACTTCCATTTATGACAAAAAACAGTGCTGAACATGAATTGTTTCAGTGGTTCGACGAAAGTATTATTGATCAACTATATGCACACAAAGACACTTTAAGGTATCTGTATATTAATGGCGGCGAACCGTTTATTATGCCGATGCACTGGAAATTACTTGAAAAACTAATAGAATGGGGTGTCGCTAGTAACATTCATATCAGTTACAACACCAATTGCACAACTTATGATGAATCGTTCAGCGATTATTGGAAACACTTTAAGGTTGTTACGCTTGGTTGTAGTATGGATGCAGTAGGTGATAGAAATAAGTTTATTCGATACCCAAATGATTGGGAAAAGGCGAATAGAAATATTCAAAAGTTTCTAGAAAATCCTCATATCGCTGCTATAAACATTACATGTAGCATTCAATGGTTGAATGCACCATATCTACCTGAGTTTTATGAATGGGCAGTTCCGCTCACTAAACTCAAACCCCACACAACTATCAATCAGAATTTCATTGTGTTTCCTGAGTATCTCTCGTTGAATTGTGCATCAAAACAATTCAAAGAAGATTTAAAGTTGCTATACGAAGACTCTCCGTATTCAAACTGGATTCTTACTGAAACAATGAAATCGTATCTTCGTGTTGAATCTGAAGATGATAAACTTTGGAATCAAGGTAATAAATACTTAGACGTTGTTCAACTGAGTAGAAAAATGGGTCCGTGGAAAGATATATTCAATTATGACTATCAATACTGAAAATAATAAAAGTATCTGTAGATATCCATGGGTCCATAGTTATATCGGATCTCAGTATGAGCGAAAACTTTGCTGTATATCAGAGGATATTGTTCCAGAGGAAAAAACACAAACTAAAGATTTCTGGAATTCTTCTGTGATGAAAGATGTTCGGAAAAGAATGATCGCAGGGGAAAAGATTAATGCTTGTTCGGTTTGTTATAAGAACGAAGAGCAAAATATACAATCTTTGCGACAACAGAGTTGGAAAGATCATCAGACCGAAGAAGAAATGATCTCAGATGCTATAAGTAAAACCGAAGAAGATGGTTCTATTTCTGAATTGCCTGTATATTTTGATTATAGAACTATCCATTGTAATTTACAATGTTTAAGTTGTGGTAGTATTTACAGTTCTAAACATAATTCTCTGTTCAGAGAAATGTGGGGTCATGCACCAAAAATGTGGCCTTCTGGTAAAGAATTTGTAATAGATTATAAATTTGAAGATTCTATGGCGCAAGAAATTATTGATTGTTTGGACCAGCGGAGATTGACCAAGATCTATTGGGCTGGTGGTGAACCGATGATGTCTCATGTGCATTGGAAAGTAGTGGACAAATTACTACAGATTCAATCCGAAGATCCTTCATATTTACAAAAAATCTTTATTCATTACAATACTAATCTGACTCGACTTTATTGGAACGGTAAACTTATTCCAGATTTGTTGCAGTTTTATCAACCAAGTATACAGGCGAGTTTAGATGGAACTCATGAAACATTTGAGTTTTGTAGAGACGGTGCATCATGGGATGCTGTATCTACAAACTGGAAAGAATATCATTCTAGACTGAATGAAAAAAATCAATTTGGACTTTCTAGTATCATGTCTGCTCCTGTATTGATGGATATTGATAGGTGGTTCGACTTCTATGAACCGTATGATCCAGAACTTCACTCACATAAATTGTTCAGTAATATTACTGCAGATTCTTACCAAGGGTTTTTGGATATTAGACTATATCCGCAAGAAATTTTTGATAGAATAGTTAATCATGCCATCAATAAATTTGAAAATTGTTCTTTACGAGGAAAAGAAAGAACGATTGCTATCTTACAATCATATAAGATAGATAAAAGTCAAAACAAAATATATTCTGATCTAGAAACTATTAAAACTATAAAGAAAAACTGGGAATACAGAGAAAAATTTCTCAAAGGAAAATACACCTTTGAAAGTTTAACTGCGATCATCGATCCAGAAGTTAGAGATTGGTATATGTCGATATGAGCGAAACTAAAATTTATTGTCCATCTATGTGGAAATCGGTTCATGTTGATACCGATGGTTACTTAACTCCATGCTGCCTTTTCATTCATAGAGAAGACAAAAAAAGTAAACTTGTCGATATACTACACGCAGAAACAATTTTACAAGAGGAATTCCAGGAATATCGAGATCAACTCTCACAGGGAATTTGGCCGAGTGGATGTAATCAATGTAAATTTGCAGAAGATGAGGGAAGAGATAGTAAACGACTACAAGATATGTGGATGTTGCATAATGGAACAATGCAAACTCCACCTGAAGATGTTTCCCTTGAATACTTGCAGTTAAAAACTGGAAGATTGTGTAATCTTCGATGCACAATTTGTACTCCTGCGTGTTCAACTGCAATATCCACAGAACTGTTGCGCATAGGAAAATTGGATAGAGCAACATACGATCGACTAAACGAAGAGATTGCTTGGTCTTATGATGTGGAACAATATAAAAAATTGAATCCAGGTGAAAATGGATATTTCAGAATTGATATTGCGGGCGGAGAACCTCTATTAAACAAGACACACTTCGAGTGGTTAGATCAATTACCGAATCCTGAAAAAACAATATTGCTATACAATACAAATGGAACGCAAAGACCCACCAGAAAAGAAATTGATATTTGGAAAAAATTTAGAGGAATTATTCTATCCTTTAGTATAGATTCCTACGGCGATAAATTCGAGAAACTTAGAGTGGGTGCTAAATGGGATCAAGTATTGGATAACTTAAAATACTGCCAAGAAGAAATTATAGCAAAGGAATTCGATTTACATACATCAAATGTTTCTGTTGTTATGACAGTAAGTAAGATGAACGTAAGAGATGCAATTCCCCTTTACAAAATATTGAATCAATATGTGCGATTTAATAATTCAAACCCTTTAAATTTTAATTACTTGTATTATCCTGACCACATGGCATGTCATAACATGTCGCGTAAAGAACTCGAAGAAGTAATCGCATTATATGATGCTGAAATACCTTCGTTGCCCGAAAACGGTAAAATGCGGAAACAATGTGTTGATTTACGAAATAGTCTATCTTCATTCTTAGATGGAAAAGAAGTCGAAAATCCAAGACCAATGCCGAAAGATCATAGAGAATGAAATTTGAAGGAAAAACAAGATTAGTTTCGTTTGGATGTTCATTTACTTCTGGTCATGAAATAATTGATCATGAATTATTAAATATTTCATTTGACGAGTGTAATTCTCTGAAGAAAAAAATTGGTTCTATATCTAAATTTGATCTTTATATGGAGAAAACCACGGGTAAATCTTTAAGGCAACTTTCTGATATATCTTCCAAGCGTGCATATGCTGCTAAATTGTCTGATCGGTTAGATTTAGAGTATAAGAGTTATGCATGGCATGGTCATGCTCTAGAGCACTCAGTTCTACTATTTTTACAAGCTCTACATAAAGCAGAGTTAAATCCCCAAACAGACTTATTGTTTTTTGGTTTAACTTCTCCACAACGGTATTTACATTTTGGACCAGATGGACGTGATTTGACCAGAGTGATATGCTCTCCGTTTAATAATATCGATATTTTCTACAATTCATATAAAATAATGCAAACATATGGTTTTTCTCTGCAACAAATCATTGCAACATGCAAAGAACGAAAATTTGATTTCATAATACAACCTGTCGTTCCTGTAAAATTTATGAAGTATGATAGTAAGGTGCATAACTATTATGTCGACATGATAGGAGGTTGGGAGTTTATGCCAGTATTTGATGAAATATTAAGTGAATCTCTTAAATATTCGATTGATGCGGAAACCCATTTACACGATTTTATAGATCCAGACATACATAAAGATTGTCAATATGCACATCCACGCGAGGAAGTTCATGAATTATTTGCGAGGCATTTATATGATAGAATTACTAGTTAGAAAAATTAAACAGTATTATGAGATCTATAAATTTAAGAAAAAAATGAAAAAACTAAAAAAACTGGATCCGTTCATCTATGATTGAGTGGGGAATCTCTGCTGCCGCACATGACGCAGCGCTGACTGTTGTTAACGGGAAAGAAATTCTGTTTGCCTCGAGCGCAGAGCGTTATAGTGGTATCAAGAATGATAAAGATCTTAATAAGGATCTGATTGATGCTGCTCTGAAGTTTGGTAAACCAGAGAAGATCCACTGGTACGAGAAACCAAAACTTAGAGGGATGCGTAGACTACTTTCTGGTCAAGGAATTGTTCGGTTCAGCGTTCGGCAGTATCTAAAACATTTTGGTCTTGAAGTTCCTGTTGAATTTGCCTTGCACCACGAATCGCACGCAGCAGCAGGTTTCTATACCTCTCCATTTCATTCAGCGACCACTCTTGTAATTGATGCTATCGGTGAGTTTGATACGGCATCTATCTGGACATGTTACGCACATGTTATGAAGAAACAGTGGAGTATGGATTATCCTAAATCTCTTGGGTTATTCTATTCTGCTATGACGGATCGTGTAGGTCTGAAACCAAACGAAGATGAATATATCCTCATGGGTATGGCAGCGTATGGCGTAAAAGAACGTTATTATGATGAGATCAGACAATTATGGGAGAAAGAAACTCTTCATCGTGGATGTAAGTGGTGGAGAATGGATGATGAACCTCATCCATTCGATATCGCTGCTGCAACTCAACAGATATATGAAGAAGAATTCGAAAAACTACTGATACGTGCAAAGAAGATAGATCCATTCCAGGAAAATTTGGTTCTCATGGGTGGTTGTGCACTTAACTGCTCGGCGAATCATATCGCACTAAAACATTTTAAGAATGTTTGGATCATGCCAAATCCTGGTGATGCAGGAAGCAGTCTTGGTGCTATTGCTGCAAATAATCGCGAAAAGTTAAACTGGCAAGGTCCATATCTCGGTGAGAATATCGAGGGTGAATATCCTGTCGAAAATCTATTGACTTATCTCAAAAAAGAAGGTATAGTGGGTGTTGCAAATGGACGAGCAGAGTTTGGTCCACGTGCTTTAGGTAATCGTAGTTTGTTAGCAGATCCAACTAGGAATGATATCAAGGACAAGGTAAATGCAATTAAACGAAGGCAACAGTTCCGTCCATTTGCTCCAGTCATCATGGCAGAATATGCAAGAGACTATTTTGACATGCCAGTTTCGGCATCCCCTTATATGCAATTTACTTCAAGATGTAAATATCCTGATCAATTTCCTGCTATTGTTCATACTGATGGAACAAGTCGAGTTCAGACTGTAACCAAGGAACAACATCCTGGATTGTATAAACTACTAGAAAGATGGTTGGAAGAAACAGGTTGTCCGATGTTGCTCAATACAAGTTTGAACATCAAAGGATTTCCTATGGTAAATGATTTACGAGATGCTGATATGTTCCAAGGATTATACCGAGTGAAGGTCTTTTAATAATAAATATTGTTATGGGTAAAGTAGTCAATTTTCCAGATAGATTTCTCTCTTGCAGAAGGTATCGTATATCTTTATATACGGACTTCGAGGTAGAACTTGTTCTTGCTGCATTGAATACTTATCCAGAATGCGATAAGAGATATAATGCTGATATGTTACAGACATTAGATCCAATTTTTGTTAGAAAAGCACTTGACTTTTCGATAGGAAATAGTATAATAAGTGATGTCGCTAAAATTGCGATACAAAACATAATTAATAACATGGAAGAGATTCCATTTGACGAGTAATACATTATGAATATTTTTTATCTCGACAGTAATGTCACCAAGTGTGCAGAATACCACAACGACAAACATGTCGTCAAGATGATTCTAGAGTATGCCCAATTGCTGTCAACAGCACATCGTGTTCTTGACGGTAAAGAATATATTGATGCTTCCTCTGGACGAAAGATCAAACGATGGCGGTTAGAAGATACTTCTCTTGAAGCGCATCTATACAAGGCAACGCACATCAATCATCCGAGTGCTGTTTGGGTCCGCCAGTCTAATAACAATTATAACTGGCTTGTTTGTCTATTCCAATCCCTCCTTTCAGAATACACTCATCGCTATGGTAAAATCCATTCTTGCGATCGTCTAGTCTATTGGTTGCGTAAACCTCCTGTTAATATTCCTGTTGGGTATAAGACACAACCGACTCCTGCTATGCCAGACGAATACAAGGTTCCTGACTCTGTTCAGTCATATCGTAATTATTATCTCGGCGCAAAAAATAATATGGCAAAATGGAAAAATCGTCCGATTCCAGAGTGGTGGAGCGTCGCAAGTTAATAAATACTTGTATGGAACAAACAAGAACTCCCATCCCTATCCTAGATACCGATGTCCTCGGTAATTAGAGGCGACTCCACTGTATGTGGAGTCGCCTTTTTCGTATCAACCCTCTAGAAAAATAAGGACTGTAAATGTCGAGAAGAAAACAAAATAATCTACAACTCGTCACACCATCTGAAACTGTCATTCAACAGGAGAGAAGTTCTAAATGCAAAGTTTCTTATAATGATTTGAAAAACATTTCCCCTCTTAATTTTAATCAAAGAACTTTTTTCGAAATTTATGATAAACAAGCATCAGCAGTCCTACTACACGGTGTCGCTGGCACTGGTAAAACATTCATCGCTCTATATAAAGCACTAGAAGAAGTATTAGATAGTTCAACCAATTTCGAACGTGTAATTATCGTCCGATCCGCTGTTCCTTCTCGTGAAATTGGACATCTTCCTGGAGATGAGAAAGAAAAGACAGAAGTTTACACTATGCCATATGTTGAAATATGTGAAGATCTATTTAATCATATTCAACCCTTCGCTCGTCTACAAGAACAAAAAATCGTTCACTTCTTAATTACATCATTTGTTCGTGGTATCACTCTAGATAATTCCATCGTCATTGTTGATGAATGTCAGAATATGACTGATATGGAACTAAATTCAGTTATGACTCGTATTGGTAAAAACTCAAAGGTAATTTTCTGCGGAGACTTCCGTCAAACTGACCTATATAAGAAGAACGATATGTCTGGATTGCAAAAATTCATTGCAATTGCTGACATGATGCCTTCGTTTAAGACTGTTGAGTTTACCGTAGACGATATCGTTCGATCAAAACTTGTAAAAGAATATATAATTGCACGACTAGAATACGAAAGTCGCTACGCAGCATAAGGAAACAAATATGGAAATTCTAGAACTATTTCACGCATCACTTGGTGATGCATTTACTGGCGTTCCAAAAATGCCAAAAGATCACGCACTTCAGCGTCCAGCACAGTTACAGGCAGAATTAGATTCGCTTGATGCTGGGGATGCAGAAAACGAATTGCGCATCACCACTCTTACCCGCGAAATCGGAGAAGCGCAGGCAGTTGTTGATACTGCAGATTATACGGAAGATGCCGCAGAAATTGCATATTATACTATGTATCAAACTGCATTAAAAACTTGGGTAGAGCAAAATTAAAGCTTGACTTTTCTATAAAATTATAGTATAATGAATTTATGATGTTTAAAACGATATATGAATATGAAGATTTCGCTCAGTCAACTACAAACGAAGATGGTAGCAGAGTTTACGTTAATGCCTCTGGCGTAGCGTATCCTTCTGCTACCACCGTTCTTTCAGTTCTATCCCGAGATGGTATTACTGCTTGGCGTAAGCGTGTTGGCGAAGAAGAAGCGAACAGAATCTCAAAACAGTCCTCAACTCGCGGGACTAAACTCCACAATGTAACTGAATCGTTTCTGAAGAACGAAGATCTTGATTTTCAAGCGCATAATTTCAGTCTGTTGGATCTAGAACTTTTCAATAAGTTTATGCCCATCCTGATGCCGATTGATAATATCCATTGTCAGGAATTGGCGCTCTATAGCGACCATCTGCGCATGGCAGGTCGCGTCGATTGCATTGCCGAATATAACGGACAACTTGCAGTTATCGACTTCAAAACTTCTAACAAGTTAAAGAAGAAAGAACATATCAGTTCCTACTTTATGCAGACAGCAGCATATGCTATCATGTATGAGGAACGTACTGGCATTCCTGTTCCTTGGTTGGTAGTTCTTATTGCAGTCGAAGGCGATGAACCACAGGTGTTCATCGAGAAGCGAGACAACTGGGCAAAAGAATTGCTTCGAACTCGTGATTATTATGAAAATGGTTACTATTTGGCTTGACTTCTGAACAAAACTATAGTATAAATAGAATATCAGTTGTTGATACAAACTGAATGCTGCGTAGGACAGGGGTGCAACTCCCCTCACCTCCACCATCTATACATTGGGGAGAGGGCGTAAGATGCCTGATAATACTCAATGATCCAGTGTATAGTTGATGGGGGTGTACTTAGGATTCGACTGCGAGTTGAAGGTGAGAGTAGACTGATTGACTGGGTAAAGCGCCCATAAAAAGTAAATGCAAACGATAACGTTGCCTTTGCCCTTGCTGCGTAAGCAGTAAGTCATTGGGTTTTCGGCGGTTTCCCTCGAAACAGAATAAACCGCCAACCGTTCTAATTTAGCGGTGAAAAAAGACTATCAAGGGTCTCGAAACCCTAAATATAATGCACCTTTGAAAAAAAGTGCCCAGTGTAGGGAGTCACTGGATAATCCTCTCTCCAGTTCAACAATCCGAGGAATAGAGATGCCTTCCTTCAATAAGAAGACATTGAAAGTTCTTTCTGCATTTTTACTAGTAATTGTAACATATTGTATATCATTGAGTTATGCAAAAGAAAGAATCGAAGACACCGCAATGGAATACACTGTCGGTGGATATGAGAAAGTCGAAAGCGTAAAACGACAAAAACAAGAAATCTTACAAAAACAAGAAGAAATTATACAAACTAAAATTCAAAAAGAAAAAAAGAAATACCTGTCACAAAACTCTCAGGCAATAACTTGCCTAGCAGACAACATCTACTACGAAGCAGGTAATGAACCCAGAAAGGGTAAAATCGCGGTTGCTGGTGTTACAATGAATCGTGCACGCAATCCAAAATATCCATCAAACGTTTGCTCTGTCGTTTATCAGAGAACAAGTAGGGTCTGTCAGTTCAGTTGGACGTGTATGCGTCGACCTGCCAAAGACCCAGTATTATATGCTGAAGCAAAAGATATTGCGAAAAAAGTATTGACTTCTGAGATCAATACGCGTATAGTAGTTAATAATAACGTGTTGTTCTACCATGCGGATTATGTCAATCCAGGTTGGAAATTACAACGAGTTACTAAAATCGGTAGACATATTTTTTACGCAGGATAGATTATGACAACGGAAGAAATTCCACTAACTGATGAGTTTTTAATTACAAAGCAATTTAAGACAGCAGCAGAGTTTTCCATCTTTATTGAGAAACTTGCAAGAGAATCTAGAACACCCTGTATGGATATTCTAATAGACTACTGCGAGAAGCGAAATATTGAGGTGGGCTCTGTTGCTAGTCTCATCAGTTCATCACTTAAAGAAAAGATTCGAGTCGAAGCGCAGCAACTCAACATGTTGAAAAACGATGATGGGGTTTTGCCTCTCTAATGGACTCACTTCAAGTGTATCAATTGTATCTCTCATTGAGATTACATTTCACTAGACCTGATTTCGATATTACCAAATCCCGTAAGGGGGTGAAGGTTTCAAGAGAAGCATTTCTGAAACGCAAAGACTTATTTGCTCTGCGCAAACTTGCAGAAACAAAAACTAAAACTGAGATCATTGATTTTCTAGTTGCTAATTTTGTGTCTGGGAATCAGTGGGGTGGTGTCTTCGATGCAGAGGCAAATGAAGTCTATGCAGAGTGGCAGATACGTATGCAGAAATTGGGATACACTTTTAAACAAGATATCCAGACTCTCTATGCAGACGGTGATCCATTTGAAGTAATTGACGGACAACATCCTAAAGTAATAAAACTTTATCTTGGTAAAAAGATTTCTCTAGAATCTATTGCTATTTTGGCAAAAATAGGTATAATAGAGAATACCGACTATAGTTCTTTATCGAATGATTTTATTTGGAATGACTTCGTGCATTTGGTAAAGAAATATAAACCCTTTGTCAAAATTGACAAAGATTACTATATCCGCCAACTAGAACAGGAGATTGGGACGGTGGTACACTAACTATGGGTAAGTCTCGTAGAAACGATTATTATGAAGATCGTGGTTCTGACCGCATTCGTCATAATGAAAAAGACGTAAATAAAATACGTAAAAGCAAAAACAATTTGTATAAATACTATAGTAATCGGGAAGATGATTCCGACGACGACTTATATTATGATACAAAGTAAAAACAACATACAACGCAAACATAAGGACAATACATATGTCAAATAATTCACTATCTGACCTCCGCAAGAATCGCGGAAATTTCGACTCACTCATGAAGGCAGTTGAGTCAATCGCAAACCCCACTACAGAAAAGCGTGGAGACGATGATCGTTTCTGGAAACCGACTGTCGATAAGGCAGGCAACGGTCAAGCAGTGCTTCGTTTCCTCCCTGCTCCTGCAGGTGAAGAACTTCCGTGGGTTCGCATTTGGGACCATGGTTTCCAAGGTCCAACTGGTAAGTGGTATATCGAAAATTCGCTTACTACCCTTAACAAACCCGATCCTGTTGGCGAACTGAATTCCGAACTTTGGAACTCAGGTATCGAAGCGAACAAGGAAATTGCTCGTAAGCAAAAGCGTCGCCTTTCTTACATCTCCAACGTTCTTGTGATTCGCGATCCCGCAAATCCAGAGAATGAAGGTAAGGTCTTCCTCTACAAGTATGGTAAGAAGATCTTCGATAAGATTAAGGACGTGATGCAACCGACGTTTGAAGACGAGAAGCCTGTTAATCCGTTCGACCTTTGGGAAGGTGCTAACTTCAAGTTGCGCATTCGTCAGGTAGAAGGTTATCGTAACTACGATAAGTCAGAATTCGACGGTGCAACTCCCCTCGACGATAACGAAGATAAGTTGGAGCAGATTTGGGGTAAGACCCATTCGCTTAATGCGTTCCTGGATCCTTCAAACTTCAAGTCATACGACGAACTGAAGAACAAGTTGAGTGCTGTTCTCTCGACTGGTGCTCGTGTTCCTACTGCCGAAAGGACTACTCCTCTCGATGCTGAAGACGAACTGTTCGTTGAAACTAAGATGAAGTCTGCACCAGCAGCGTCCAAGGCGAGTGATACACCGCCATGGAATACTGATGATGATGAAGATGACACGATGAGTTATTTCTCGAGTCTCGCAGACGACTAAATGAAAAGGGGGACTTAATCGTCCCCCTTTTTTTATCCGAAAGATCTTCTATTTTGGAACCGTTGCCAACTACTGTCTTCAGTTCTAACAGTATCCATTGGTAGAGAACCACCACCATTATTTTGTTGTGGTGGAGCAGGTTGTTGAATTACAGTCGGTGGCGGAACATTAATGACTGGTGCAGTATCTTCTTTTGCACTTTCTGTCATCTCCTTTAGATTTGCCGCACCGCTATTATTTCCTGTTTCTAGATTACTCTTGGTAACAGGATTGGTTTTAATAGACCCTGCAGTATTCGGTGAGAATATCTCTGGACCATTTTCACCAACAAGATAAGAACCATTAGCAGATACAGGACCACCTGCTGCTCTTGCTCCGTCGACGGATTGAGTTGATCCCTCCGTTGATTCTTCGTTATTTTCATTGGCAATATCTCTTGCTGCAAGAGCAGCATCAATCCCAAACGATGCAGCAGTTCCTGCTCCCCCTGCTAAAAATCCAACACCACCAGCAAGTCCTGATGCAACTTCTCCTGCAGCACCTAAGAAGTCACCTTTCATCAGGCGACCAGCACCAAAGGCAAGACCAGCGCCGACACCAAGAAGCGGAATTTTCTTCAGCAGAGATTTACCTGCTGCTTTACCTGCTATCTTCGCTCCACCCTTACCTGCTGCTTTAGTAATTCCCTTGCCAGCGGAAGATGCCATTGCTTTCTCAGCAACATTACTAATCGCACCCTTTGCTTTTCCAAGCATATTCATACCACCTTTGGCAATTTTACCAATGGTGCTTCCCTTATCGACTTCTTTACCGATAACTGCAGATGCTTTACCAAACATCCCTTTTCCAAATTGAGATGCCTTTCCAAGAATCCCTTTACCTTTTTCGGCGACTCCTGCAGCGCGATCTCTATACAATTTACCTATTCGAGATTGCCTTGCAGCACCACTCAGAGTCTTACCGTTTTTGTCTACCAGTTGCTCTGCGGCAATACCTCTGTTCTTGATGACGTCGGTTGCTTTACTACGCAAAGCACCTACGCGATCTGAGATAAAGTCTGTCGCCTTGCTCTTTATTGCATTTGCGCGACTTACAACTTTTCCTGCCACACCTTCTACAACGGTTGTTCCTTTGTTGAAATATCCTTGTGCTTTATCTGCAAATCTGGAAAGTCCTGGAGAATATCTCTGATTCTTGAGACCAGTTAGTAGTTTCTGTCCACCAGATTTGAATCCAGCATATGCCCCAGTTATTCCGCCAAGTAGAGATCCTCCGCCACCTTGCGACCCAGAATCATCTTGCGAACCATTACCAGTTGCAGGAGTTTCTGGTGTTACTCTAGAATTTGCTGATTCCGTACCACCGATCACTACCTTTGGAGTAGATTTTTCTTTTGCTTCTACCTTCGCCGATAGTTTTTCAGCGTTTTGCCTGTCGATGTTTTCTGCACGTTTTTGTGCATCAGCAGATGCTTGTTCTGCCTCTGCTTGTGCTACTTTGTTACGATTCATAACTTCTTTTACATTGGAACTTGGATCCAACTGTTTTTTACCAGAAGGTGCAACTCCAGCACGTTTTTTATCGAACAACTTATCCTTGATTTCTATAATGATGTCTTTGATTTCATTTAAGATAGATGAAATATCATTTTTATCTTCGGGTACAATTCCACTCTTGGCAGACTGAATCTTTACCTTTGGTTGCTGCGATTCTTTGTATTTTGCTTCAAGAGTTTTGTTAATCTCTTCCATTGAAACAGGTTTACCATCTTTTCTGTAAGAAAAGTCTTTTTCAGAAGAAGGTTTGATGCCTTGTTGTTCTAAAATCTTTTTGTGTTCTTCGGTAAGATTTGACATCTTATCAATAGACTTGAATTCTGCAATCGATTGTTTTTCCGACTGATTAGTTTCTGTCTTGCTCGAATCAGATGCTGAATTATTAGTTTCTGTCTTACTTGATTCGGAAGTTGACTTATTGTTCACAGACTTATTATTGTCATTTGTTGACTGATTAGTTTCTGTCTTGCTCGAATCAGATGCTGAATTATTAGTTTCAGTCTTACTATTAATTGCCTCGGAGAACATTTTCTTCAGGCGATCTACTTCAGAAACTCTTTCATTAGATTGGTTTACTTCGCTTCGAATTTCTTCTCGACGAGATTCTTGAGAATTGAATACCTTTCCAAGCACTCCGTTCTGCGGAGTTAATCCTTTTTTGAATCCTGTTGTGAATTCACTACCAAAGTTTTTGAAACCTTCGATCAATCCTTTGGTTGGCGTTCCTTCTCTTCCAGGTTCCTTTGAGTTTCCGAAAAACTCTTGCTTCAATCTATTGACGAATGTGTCGTCGTTTCCTTCTAAGGTAAGACCTTCTGCCTTGAAGCGTTCGTCTAGAGATTTGTTTTGTAATTCTTTACCGATGTCGCCAAGTTCTCTTGGTCCACCACTCTCGCTTCTAGCAATCATTTTTGCTGCGAGGTCATTGATTTCTTTTAGAGATTTCTTAAACTCTTCTACGGTCTTGAATTGCAATTTTGTGATTGCATCCAAGGTGTCTTCCATGAGTTTCTTATCTTGAGATTCTAATGATCTGATTGCCTCGGTAGTATTCTTATCAATAGATTCAATAAAACTGTCGATCAATCTTGCTGATGCTTGCTTATCTGCAGGTCTATTTTTATTGACATCAAGAACCTTGCGAATTTCAGAAAACAATTTGTCCTTGTCTCCAGATTGCATTGGTTTTGCCCCAGAACTTGAATTGTTCTTGGCGGTTTCTATGACCGTAGCAAATCTTTCTGATGCGGACTTGGTTTCCATTAATACTGCTGCCTTTGTTTATCTGCTTTTTCTTTTAAGTGCATTGCCAATAAACCAACATAAACTTCCCTTTCCCAAGGAATCATATTTTCAAGTTCACTTAACGAATATTTATGTTCGTGCATTAAAATAAAGTTGGTTTTATAATGATTCCTCAAGTTATCATGAGAAAGGGTTATTCGAAAAAACTTTCTACACCATCGAGGAAAATAACATTGTGCGTCGAACAACTAGGACAATTATAATCAATCTTGTGTTCAATTCTGGGCATAGAAAGGAAGAATTCTGTAATCTTCTTAAACTGCTCAGAAGTTAAATTGTCAACAAATTGCTCTACTTCTTTTCTTTGGATGTCCTTGGTCGTGAAGACTTCATCTGCGGTATATACACTATCGATACATGAAACGACCAAATCATATGTTGTCGAATCACCCTTCATATCGAGTGCAGTTGGATACCGCATAATAACTCCAAGACCATTACTGAGATCAATCTTGTTTGTATGACCTTCAGTAATTGTAGGTTTGATTGATGTCAAATCAAGTTCTGCTGGAGTTTTGTGTCCGCACTCTCCGCATACCAAATTAAACTCTGTAACTTGTCCGATTGATTCAGAGCGAAGTTTAATAAAGATATTCTGGAGTTCAAAGAATGGGAGATCTTTACCGATCAGTTTACCGAAACTGCAAACTTCGACGATTTCTTGCATCGCGTTTAACATTTCGTTTTGATCTTCAGATTCTGATGCCAGAATCAGTAATTTTTCTTCTCTGACCAAGAATGGTCTGAATTTAACTCGTTCTTTACTTCCAATCATATCAACGTGAAACGTTGGTGTTTCCATAACGGGTAACATAATATTCTCCTAATAATTATCCAAGCGGTTGACCTCTGTCCGCATATGTATCGCCAGCCAGTCCACCAAGCACATTTTCCATTCTTGATCCGACATTTTGCTGCAGTTTCCAAGTTTTGAAAGTAAAGGTTACTGGCAGTCTAACGAATTGCGTATTTGACCATGCTAAAGAAACAGGTGCCATTGCTCTAGGCCATGCTTCTTCGATGATCCATGTTTGTGTTACTTCGTCTTTTTGATCCAAAGAATTTAAGACGATTTGGCAAGTATAATCCGAATAGTAACCAACATATCTCTTCTCCGGATCTACGATTTTGCGCATCCATGTATCGAAATACTTTTTCACTTTCCAGTCTTTGTCGCAAAGAAAGGTAAAGGTTGCAGATTCGCCATTATAGTCTAAGAATGTTGCACGATTTTCAACACGGTTATTATACTTGAATGGTTTGGATCCCATCATTAATCCAGGGAAGATTGCTTCTTCGCACATCAGTGAAGTATACGCAGTGTTATTGTTTTCGGGAGTGTTCTTTTGCCCCAGAAGAAATTCTGATGCTTGTGGAACCCCAGGAATATTCAACAGCGCATTGGTAATACTATTTTCCAAACCGTTCATGCATTTCGGCGTTCCGATAATTACTTCGAATCTATGCGATCTGGCCAAGTCCTTTTCTTGCACTTCTGCAAGGAACTGTGTGATGCCATTACC
>Ga0247723_1000469_pt1 | contig 27869 bp, 12 predicted proteins | sample MSEWelMarce5H_FC_FD_189079 | JGI IMG/M metagenome (GOLD analysis project Ga0247723, IMG submission 189079) | Subsurface sediment microbial communities from gas well in West Virginia, United States - MSEEL Well Study Marcellus 5H_FC | ecosystem: Environmental > Terrestrial > Deep subsurface >... | reverse complement strand
TTGCTCGTTGGATTAATCAAGGAGGAAAACGTAAAGGTTCTTTTGCAATTTATTTAGAACCATGGCACGCTGATGTTATGGAATTCATTGATTTAAGAAAGAATCACGGTAAAGAAGAAATGAGAGCGAGAGATTTATTCTTAGCTATGTGGACTCCTGATTTGTTTATGCAACGAGTTGAACAAGATGGTGATTGGACATTATTCTCACCTGACGAAGCTCCTGGTTTATCAGATGTTTACGATACACCTGAAGAAAAAACATTTACTCGTTTGTATGAATCATATGAACAACAAGGTGTTGGTAGAAAAGTAGTTAAAGCAAGAAAATTGATGGATGCAATTTTAACTGCTCAAATTGAAACTGGAACTCCTTATATGTTGTACAAGGACCCAGCTAACTATAAATCAAACCAAAAGAATTTAGGTACAATTAAATCATCAAATTTATGTACTGAGATTATTGAGTATAGTTCACCAACTGAACAGGCTGTTTGTAATTTAGCATCATTAGCGTTACCAAAATTTATCATAAATGGTGAATTCTCACATGATGTGTTATATAGTTCGGTATATCAAGTTGTAAGAAACTTAAACAATGTTATTGATTTAAATTTCTATCCTACAGAAGAAACAAAACGTTCAAACTTTAAACACAGACCAGTTGGTTTAGGTATTCAAGGTTTAGCCGATGTATTCTGTTTATTGGGTTTACCATTTGAATCTGATGAAGCGGATACATTACAGACAGATATTTTTGAAACAATATATTTTGCGGCATTAACATCTTCAAAAGATTTATCAAAAGAAGTTGGCCCATACGAATCTATTTCAGGTTCACCAATAGAAAAAGGTATTTTCCAATTTGAAATGTGGGGTAAAAAAGACAAAGAATTATCAGGTCGTTGGGATTGGAAGTCATTAAGAAAAGAAGTTGTAAATTACGGAGTTAGAAACTCATTATTAGTTGCACCAATGCCAACAGCATCAACTGCACAAATTTTAGGTAACAACGAAGCGTTTGAACCATTCACAACTAACTTATATTCTCGTAGAACATTAAGCGGTGAATTTATCATGATTAACAAACACTTGGTTAATGACTTACTTAAATTAGGTATGTGGAATGATGAGGTTAAGAAAAAATTAATCATGGAAAATGGTTCAGTCCAAAATATTCCTGAAATTCCAACACAAATGAAAGAAGTCTATAAAACTGTTTGGGAAATGTCTCAAAAAAGAATTCTTCAAATGGCCGCAAATAGAAGTATTTTCATTGACCAATCACAATCATTGAATTTGTTTATTGCTGACGCAACTAAAGCAAAATTACTTGCGGCACATCTATTCGGATGGAAATTAGGATTAAAAACCGGTATGTATTACTTAAGAACTCGTTCTGCGGTTGATGCGTTAAAAGGTTTAGGTATAGATATGTCAACAACTAAACCAGTAGAACAACCACAAACAGTGAATACGGTGGTAACACCAACAAATAATCAAATCATCAGTGAAAATACACCTGAATTAGTGATGACATCGGAAAGACCAACAGACTCACCTTTTGAGTGTGAAGGGTGTGGTTCGTAAAGATAAATGGAAGACCCCCTCAATTGTATTTTTAAACTTCTATGTTTTGAGAATAAAGAGGGACGAATATCAAGACACTAAATTAACCCAGCTTCGGCTGGGTTTTTTATTTATTACCATTTTATAATAGTTTATATTTATTGGTATGGCGGTAAAATACGGAATTGATTTTCCTTTTAGAGACAGTTTAGAGGGTAGTTATTTAAAGATGACTTCAGCTCCCGATAGGGAAGTTAGAGCCAATCTAATACACCTATTATTAACAAAAAGAGGTAGTCGTTATTTCTTACCTGATTTTGGTACAAGATTATATCAATTTATATTCGACCAAAATGATATGGTAACTTGGAACTTAATTGAAGAAGAAATTAGAGAATCGGTAAAAAGATACATACCTAATTTAGATATAACAAATCTTGAAGTGATATCTGCAGAAGATGATCCTGATAACGTGAGAACATTTTCTTCTGATGAAGACGAAAGACTTTTTAGGGTTTCAGACAGCACCAATAAACCATACACCGCTAAAGTAAAAATTGAATACACAGTTAATAACGGAGCCTTTTCGTCTTCAGACTTTATAATATTAAACATTTAAAATGGGAAAAAAGATATCATACGCAACCAGAGATTTTGCGGGACTTAGACAAGAATTAGTGAATTTAACAAAAGAATACTACCCTGATTTGGTTAAGAATACCAATGACGCGTCGATATTCTCTGTATTGTTAGATTTAAATGCTGCGGTTGCCGATAACCTACACTTTCATATTGATAGAGTTTGGCAAGAAACTATGTTGGATTTTGCTCAACAAAGACAATCGTTATTTCATATTGCAAAAACTTATGGTATTAAAATACCGGGTAATAGACCGTCCGTTTCTTTATGTGATTTTTCTATTAACGTACCCGTGAGAGGAGATAAAGAAGATGATAGATATTTGGGAGTTGTTAAAGCAGGAGCTCAAGTTTCAGGTGGAGGACAGATTTTTGAAACATTAGAAGATATTGATTTTTCTGACCCATTTAATAGTAGAGGAGAACCAAACAGACTTAAAATACCTAATTTTGATAACAATAATAAATTAATCTCATATACGATTACAAAAAGAGAACCTGTAGTTAATGGTGTTACAAGAATTTATAGAAGAGTTATTTCAGAATTAGACCAAAAACCATTCCTTAAACTTTATTTACCTGAACAAGATGTATTAGGAGTAACATCAATTATCCATAAAGACGGTACTTCGTTTGGTGCAAATCCATCATCTTCAGAATTTACAAATAATACAAACAAATGGTATGAGGTAAAAACATTAATACAAGATAAAGTTTTTATACCAGACCCAACCGCCGCATCAGATTCGGATAATTTTAAAGCGGGAAAATATATTGATGTTAGTAACAAATTTGTTACAGAATATACACCTGAAAGTTATTTCTCAATAACATTTGGTTCAGGAACGGTTAACCCATTGGACAACTTAGATAACTATATGAATGGTTCTTTAAAGGTTAATTTAGCAACATATCTAAATAACATGTCATTAGGTTCCGTACCAAAGGCTAACACCACATTATTCATCAAATATCGAATTGGCGGTGGTAAAGACTCAAATTTAGGGGTTAATGTTATAACAAGTGTAGATGACGTTGAATTTGATGTTAACGGTCCAAATGAGAACTTTAACTCACAAGTACAACAATCGTTAAGGGTAACTAATGTCACTGCGGCAATAGGTGGAGCAGACCAACCGTCCATAGAAGAATTGAGAAACATGGTTGCTTACAATTTTTCAGCACAAGATAGAGCGGTAACCTTAAATGACTATAAATCATTAATTGAAACGATGCCATCCACATATGGAGCACCTGCTAAGGTTAATGTAATGGAAGAAGATAACAAGGTTAAAATTAAACTTTTATCATATGATGAAAACGGTAATTTAACTGATATTGTTTCTAACACATTGAAAAACAACATTTTAAATTACCTTTCTGAATATAGAATGATAAATGATTATATTGATATCACAAGTGGACAAGTAATCGATTTAGGATTAGAAATCGATTTAATTGTTGATAAGAACGAAAAAACGAGTGATATTCTAAAAACAACAATCCAAAACACCATAGAATTCTTTGCAATTGAAAAGCGTAAAATGGGTGACCCATTATTCGTTGGAGATTTAATGAGAGAAATTGGTGCGGTTTCAGGAGTTGTAAACGTTGTTGATATAAGAGTTTTCAATAAAAAGGGAGGAAATTACTCAAGTTCTGAGGTTTCACAAGATGTAAACGCAACAACAGGTTTAATCACACAAACCGATTTAACGATATTCATGAAGTCTAATCAAATTTTCCAAATTAGATTCCCAAATGTAGATATCAAGGTACGAACTAAATCTTTAGGAACGACTACATACTAAAATGTTTTTTCGTTATAATAGTAGAAAATCTCATGCTTTCTATTTATTATAAGAACAATGCAAAAACATAGAATTTCAACAAATATTGGGAAGGACCAAAGAGTCACGGTTGAGTTAAAACAAGACTACGACCTATTGGAGGTTTTATCATTAAAATTCACTCAACAACAGGCATATACATCATTATGCTCAGACTATGGTGTGGTTTGTGGTAGAGTTACAGCAAATAACGGATTAGGTATACCTAATGTTAAAGTTTCTGTTTTTGTACCACAAAAGGATACAGATTCCACAGACCCTGTTATATCAGCATTATATCCTTACACATCGGTTGGTGATAAAAACGATGAAGGATATCGATATAACTTATTACCATCAAGAAAACAACACGGAGGACACGTACCAACGGGTACATTCTTCGACCAACAAGAAATATTATCAAGAGAAGAGGTTTTAGAAGTTTATGAAACTTATTACAATTATACTGTGAAAACCAATAGTGCTGGTGACTTCATGATTTGGGGAGTTCCTTTAGGTGAACAAACAATTCATGCTGAAGTTGACTTGTCAGATATGGGATGTTTTTCAATTAGACCATATGATTTTATTAGACAAGGAGTTGATGAGAAAAAATTTGACAGATTTTATAATTTTAAATCCGATGAAGATTTAGATGGATTAGAACAAATTGTTGCATTCAACAAAAAGATTGAAGTCTTTCCGTTTTGGGGAAATCAAGATTTATGTGAAATAGGTATATCAAGAGTAGATTTTGATTTATCCGATAAAGGAGTTAAGGTAGAACCAATATCATTAATTTTAATTTCATCTGTAACCGATAATAATTCGGATGCGGTAAAGAAAACTGGTGTTATTAGAATGAACACCGGGTACAAATGTAATTTACAAACTAGTGGCGGTAAAATTGAAGGAGTTAGATATACAGGTAATAAAGTTTATGGTTCAAATGGAACAACATTATATCCCGAATTAGAGTATTTTAATCCAGGTGTTATAGAAGATGATGGTACAGCAATGGCTGTTATTCCAATGAACATGGAATATACTTTTACAAATGAATTTGGTGAAGAGGAAATAACTAATGACCCAAATAAAGGAATCCCAACAACAACAACCGCAAGACTTAGAATTGGTTTAGGTGAGGGAAATACAGAAGCAACAAAGGGAACAACATCAGCACATTATTTAATACCACAAATTAGAGAGTACAATAAGAATGCGGACGGATCAAATAATTTAGGTGAATATGATGAAGAATTATTAACAACCTATCAATTTTCAAATGTATTTGAAGATTATATAAATATTGTTCCACCATCTGGTGTAACTACATCTAATATGTCAGCGGCATTTGTTAATGACAAACTAGCTGCAATGTTAGGAACAAACAACGGAGGGGTTCCTGAAGATGTATTCTATAAATTTATTTACGGTAAAGTATATACACCAACTTCTTTTCAAGGATCACACTACGAAGTATCTTCTGTGGAATCATTTTTTGGTCTTTCTAGAAGGGATGCTTTTTTAGGTATAAAACAAATTAGACCAAGTCAAGAAGATGATTGTACAGGTAATGCGAATTATATACCAACAAACTTCGCGTTTAGAAATAGAATTAAATTTAGTTTATTAATTTCTTCTATTGTTACATTTATACAATTTGTTTTTGCAATTATTATTGTTAAGTTTTTTGAATTTATTGGTTCATTTTTATTTTCGGTAGGTCAAGGTTTATATGGAATATATTTTGGATGGCCATTTAATTGGAGACCATTTGCAAGAATTGGTGAACAATTTATGAGTGCCGCGTATAGTATGCAAGATAAGGGTACAAAAGTACTTCCATTAACTGTTTATCCTGATTGTGAGGAGTGTTCTGAAGATACAAGTGGGTTTGCCGATTTATCAACCGAATCTGAATACGCCTCTATTGGTGAAATAAGATTAAAAGTGGTTGGAATTGGACAAGGGGCGGGAAGGGTTATGTTAATACCAATAGAATTTAACACCTCAACTACAAACGGTTCATCTTGGTTAGCGTCAGATTTTCCAGATGCACAAGCAAGAGAGTATAGTTCCGATACATCATCACCATTAAACAGTAATAATTTCCAATTAACAAACCCAACAAAGGCAACACAAAAAACAATATTAGAATTTCTTCATACTGCAAAGGTTACACCATTACAGGGGGACATAAACGATAGTAGATTTATTGCAGATATGTATTCTTTGGTTGACGATACAATTATTCCATTTACGGTACCTCCAGACAAGGAAGGTGCGGCTTCCATATCGTTTTCAAATTTTGTATTAAACTTTAATCAATCAAATAATGCTTTAGGTAATAAAGGTAGATTTAGTGCTGCTCAATTTAGAAGTCATTGGAGAGCAACTTTTTTGGGTCCAGATAAAGAAGATAGTTGGGAGGCGTACGGTGCTTCGGATGGACCAACAAGATTAAGTACTAAAATACAACAATGGACAAATGTTGTTGGTATATGGAGAAACTATATGGAGGTAATGTCATTTAGTCATGAGGAGTGGACAAATTTGTGCGGTGTTAACTATTCGGGATATGAGGGTGGACATAATGGAGTTGGTAATTTTACTGATAGAGGAACTTTCGTTATCATGAGAATTTATGATAGAACAATTAGAAAGAAAAATCCAGATGACCAAATAAGAACAGAAATTGCAACAGAAGTAGGTTGTCAAAAATATGACAAAGCGTATAACGAGACATTATCGTATAAATATTTATGGGCAACACCAGCATCATCATATGGTGATTCACATTCACCAATCAATCCTTTAACAGGATATGCCGCTGGTCTAGTTGAATCCTCAACACCTGTTGCTGGTTCGACAATTATGGCCGATATTATTGCGGGCGGAGGTTCAGAAAGAATGCCATACTTTAAAGTATGGTCAAAAATTGGTAACAAATATTATGATAGAAAAACTAAATCCGGTTACTCAGAAATAAGAGACGGTGTTTTTACAATTATACCTGTTATTCGAGGGTCATCAAAAAATATTGATTTATTAACAGAATGGTATAAAAGAAAAAGAGTTGGTTTATTTTTCTGTGGAGGAGTCACAAATTTTTCATTTATAGATAACTGGTTAAATGGATTATTATACTTCTTTAAATTTGACTATCGAATTAAATGGGATAACCAACAAGTTCTTGATTTAAATCAAAGAGGTTCAAAATTCCCAAGAGAATTGGTTTTCTATAATGTTTTACATAAAAAATTCTATTATAGAGCAACACCATACAACCCAACAAATAAATTTATCGGTCAAAATTATTCGAGTTATTTAGAATTGTTACACCCAACAACATTTTATGATGTAGGAGTGAGAGATGAATTTATGTATGAAATTTGTTATGACCCAAGAATTGACCCAACGTGTTCTGTTGTTAGAGATTTAACCACAACAACATACCAAGACCCTGCAAATATTATTGAACACGCAATTAATTACCGAATGGATATATCTCAAGCTAAATTTGATGTTGGTGATTTCTTTAGTGATTCAAGTTATAATTTTGGACAGGTTTTAGATGGTGATATAACACAATTAATTTCTATTAATAACGAAGCGGGTATAGAAGCATTTGATTTAGACTCATCAAAATATTTTATGTTCAATGGTGAATTTTTAGACCCTGAAGAAACTCCTGGTAAAGATTATTTTACAGGAGGAACTGGAAATTACGGACCAACACCAATTGATTTTAAATTAGACGACAACGGTAGATTTGTTAGGTTGTGTCTAAATAATAGATTAGGTGATTACTCACAAAAAGTTCCGTTCTTTTTATGGGATAAAAAAGGTGAAGATTTTGGTCCATTTAATGCAAATTCAGATAAACAAAGATGGGATAGAACTAAAATTGCAACACAAAGAATTCAAAGAGTTATTTCAATATCCGGTGAAACTGAAACAGGTACAAACTATTTGTTCCCTGATGGAGAAGAAGAATTTTTATTATTACCAATGACTAAAAAACATTCCACATATTCATATGACGGTAACTATACTGATATGATGGAAAGATTTGATAGAATTGAAACAACTCCACCAACGGACCCAGCGTCTCAATATACTGAAGGTGACTTATGGTTAGAAGTAACATCTGGAGATTTAAAATCACCATCAACGGGAAACATTTATCTTGTTTCTGGGCAAACTTGGTCATCACCAATAAGTTATGTACACAACAGTAAAGAGTTATTTATTTTCGGAACTGCTAAAAATTATAGCGGTAATAAACAAGTATTATCTACAGGACTACAATTTTACTTTGGTATAAGACCGGGTAAATCAGCATTTGATAGACTAATAAAATATTACGGACCTAAAGGGGCGTTCCCACCAGCTGAATAATGGAAAATAAAAAAGAAATATTATTACCTAGTAAAAGGTACAAAAAGGCGGACGAACAAGATTTAAATTTAAACATAGGTTTAGAGACCTCCCAAACTTTATTAAGAATTGGGGATAAAGATATTATTTTAGATATCGATAAACTATATGACAAAGAAAGAAACGAAAGTAACAAGTATAAAATTTATGGAAAACTTAAAATGGTTTTTCGTAACATGTATAGTGGAGATACTTCATATGATTATTTACAAGAGAGAGTTTATTTAAATGGGAGGGGAGATGGTTCAGATAACCCGACATTAGCTGGGTTTTTACCATATGATGAATTTGCATTTTTAAGAAGAGACTTGTATAGAAAAGTTGTAACACCAAGTAGTGTTAGTGGTAGTACTTTAGGTGATTACACACCATCATTAACATATGTGGGGTCAACAGACCACACAACAATCACACCTATTACCGCACCGTATCATAATTGGAATCTTTATTTAAGTTATGTTTATTCTGGAGACACGAATTACCAAATGACATACACATTAACAGGTAATACGAAAATTTCATTTAAAAGCGGAGATGGTATACCATTTAGATTATCAAACACTTTCAACTCATATTACGAATTTACTGCACCTGTAGAACATGGAATGAGTTCTGGTGAGTTTGTTACATTTTCAGGAACAACAATAAGTGGAACAGTTTCAGGAAGAACATATTACATCGATAGTGTTGGTAATGAGACATATAATTCTGAAAAATATGTAATTAACATATTAAAAAAAGAATTTAAAACCATCACATCAGTACCGACATTAGTTATAGGAAAAAGATGTATCGATAAAAATAATATAACTGGATCAACATCACAATATTATATACATAAACATAAGTTGTTAACAACAAGTACTGATTATATAATGGATAATATTGGATTTGAATCACCAATATGGGAAGAAGAAAAGAAAATATTATTTGAAAACGCTGCGGGTGCAAATGATACAATTGTTGAAAGAAATAGAATGGAATCTGTTCTTTATGATTTTAAAGAACCATTTGTTTTAACAGGTTTAACAAATAATTTAGGTTATACACCAACGGAAGTTTATGTAACCACTTTATTTAAAAATGGTAATGGTTATTTTAATTACCCACCAAAAGTTGGATATAAATTCAATTTTCATAACACATGGATTGATGAACATTTTAATGGTACAACATCTAACGAAAGCACAATGGGTGCAGGAGGAACATTTAGTAGACAAGGTATAACATTTACAAGTGGAAGTACATTAACGAAAGGAACTATATTAAATGGTGCATTTGTCGAATACAACAGAAAAGAATTAAAAGAGAGAATCATATGTGAGTCCTTTCAAAAGTTTACAAACCCAACCACAATATTTGATTATGGACAAGATGATAGTACTATTTTTTCTGGCTCGTCAGTAACAAATATGTTTGGATTATACTATCAACCACACCATAGAGTTAAATTAAGAGAACTATCACCATACACCGAAAGTGCAAAAACAAAAGACATTTTTAACTTACCGGAGAACGCTAAGTACGATTCTAACGAAGGTGTGTGGAGATGGAGAGATTTATATGAACACGGATATGTCGATATCGACGGATATGGTACAAAGTTTCCATTTACAAACGGTATTCATTATGTAAAAAATGACATAAACTTCTATTTAAGAAATGAGAGATTCTACACAAATAAACAAGATGGAATTTCAAAATTCAAAGATAAAAAAATAACCGATTGTTAATGAAAATACTAAGAGAAAATACCGATTTAAATCTTGTATTGAACCACGAACTTGACTTTCAAATGAATTTGGGATGGCAAGAAAACATGGAACAATTTGAGGACGAGGTATTAAACGATATTATTAACCCAATCGACAATTATGAAACTGTCAGATATATTCATAATCCAGATGGTACTGACGAGTCTGATATATGGTTTTATTTTTATTTTTCTAAAGAAGGTAGTTATTACCAAGGATTAGATTATAGTTTGGTCGGTATAGAACCTAAAGAAAATGCTAAAATGTTGAGACAATCAACAGAAAGTTTTTTTAGATTGGAGTTTTACAAAACATCAAATTTATTAGACGTTAATGGTAATGTTACTGGTTACACCGCACCGACAAGACAGAATAGAAAATTAATATTCACAAAAAATTTAACATTACCATTAGGTGAAAAATATTTTTATACTCCATTACAAGAGAATATACATGTACCTGTTTTCCACGGTTCAAATTATACAAACAAAGAAAACATGTATCTTTTTTGGTTTCAAGACGAGAGTGTTTTAGATGAAACAAATTTAAGCGGTACGACCACAGGAAATACTTTCTTTATGACCGCTAAATTCTTTAATGCTAAAGACGGAATTATTACAGATTTTTATAACGACGTGTATTCAACATCTCATGAAATTAATGAGAATGAGGACATGTATTTTCAAGTTGATATAGATAAAAGAGATTATTCATATAAGATTTTTAAATTTAACGGTACGAAAGGTAACCAAGTCGGAACAACTAGCTCACCGATAAAATTTTATGAAAGTGGTGGAGGAATTAACATTGACCCAATAACCCCAACACCAACCAATACATTAACCCCAACCCCAACACCAACAACGGGAATGGCATTATCACCATCCCCAACACCAACACCTTCAACAACACCTGAGGGACCACCAACACCAGTTTATTATTGGTATAAATTAACAAGATGTGATAATAATACTATAAGATATAGTAGGGATTATATTTCAGGAACGTGGAGTTCAGGAATGAGAGTTTATTCTATTGACCCTAACATAACATATGTAATTTCAGGATCGGTTGCAACAACAGAAACAGACCCAAGTCCTGGAGACCATCTATATATTACAAGATCAACAATAACAATAAACGGAGAAGAAATCGGATTAAATGGTTGTGATTATGTAGAACCTCCATTTATTAGAACACAAAAAATATTTGCATATTCATTAAATAGCGGTTACCCTACATCGGCTCAATTACAACCTTATTGTAATCAATATCCATATGTTCTACAGAGTGCAGGTTATACACAATACGGACCTTTATATGTTAATGAGACAAGTATTACACCACCAACAACATATACACTATGGGATGCAAATACGGGAGGACAAACATTTAATGGGAATGGTAAATTATATGCAATTGTATTACCCGGACAATCTAAAATATCATATATAGCAACTATTTCGATAGGAGGAACAATAAGCGATTGGTCAAGTTGTTCCTAATAATTAACTAATTATAATAAATGAAAAGAATAAGGCATTCTATTAAGAGAAAAAACATACCACAAACAAAACTGGTTTCATTAACCGGTCGTTTTTGGTATGACTCTAACGAAGAACTTATGTCTTGGACTGGAAATACGGGTAATGCTTATGTGGGACCGTTAACCGGAGACACAATTTATAATGTAAGCGGAGGAACCGTTCCGTATGGTTATTATAGATGGGGAACACCAACCCCAAATACTTGGAATTTAATTACAGGAACTGGAAGTACGGAATTAGAAATTAAAGAAAACCTTAATAGTAAATTATATAATAATCATCAAGTACCATTATTCTTAGATTCAAAAGTTGATGAATATGGTCCGATGGTTGGATTTGATAAAAACATTGGAAATGAAAGTCAATCCGTATCCATTAATTTCAACTATTCAGTTGATTGTAATGTTGTTTCTATAACAGGAACTACAAATGCAACCTCCACAAGATTATTTGATGAATTACAATTTACCATACATTGGGGAGATAATAGTACAACACCGATTAGTGTTAATGGTACGGCGGTAAAGGCATATTCAACAAATGGTAATAAAGATATTAAAATAAGTCTTAATGAACCATGGTTTACTCAAGAAGTAATCAAAGCGGTTGCGGTTAATTGTGCGGAGAATCTTACTCCAACACCAACAATGACTCAAACCCCAACAGTAACACCTACTGTTTCTATATCTCCGTCACCAACACCTACCGCATCTGTTACTCCAAGTGTTACACCAAGTGTAACTCAAACAAAGACGCCGACAGCAACACCAACTGTTACACCAACAAATACTGTTACCCCAACTGTTACCCCAAGTGTAACACCGACAAACACTGTTACACCAAGTGTAACACCAACGTTATCACCGTCACCAACACCGGAAAGTTCAAATATTACTCTCAGAATATATGACCAAGTAGATAGTCCTGATGATAATAGTACATTCACATTAAGATTAATAACTGGAAATGGAGACATATTTAAAACTTGGAATGCAAGTTCATCATCACCTTCAACAACAACACCATATCTACAAGTTAATGAGAATTATGATTTACTACCATATGTTAATGGTGGAGATGGAGGAATATTTTTGGCGGAGTGGGTTACATCTCCCGAATATTATTGGAGACACAGAATTAAAATAACTGATGTTGTAACAAACACGGTTATTTATGACCAATCTGTTATTGTTGATAATAGTAATTCGTTAGAAATTACACAAAGTATATTTTCAGGAGACAATTATTTAGTGGAAGCATTTATTGAATACGTGCCAACCCCAACTCCAACACAAACACCAACACCAACTGTTACAGTTACCCCAACCGTTACTCCAACTGTTACGATTACACCAACTGTGACACCAACAAATACCGTTACACCAACAAATACAGTTACGCAAACACCAACACCAACTGTTGACTGTACATTTAGTGGAGGAACAGTACAATTTGTGGAATATGAGGTTTTACCTGTAACAGGTTTAGTTTGGGAAACCACAAATAATGTAAGTGGGGTAACAACATGTGCCGATGCTGGTTGGATTATATCGAGTGATAATTTAGCAATTCGTTATAATGTTTCAGATTCTCAGAACTGCGGTGGTACTTGTAACTCAACACAAACAGGTACCGCAACTGCAACTATTACCGTAGGTGCTATCGACACATATTTGAATATAGATTTTGAAGGAGTTGGAGAACGTGAAGCGTCAAATTATGAGGTAATTTCATTTAGATTAGATGGTACACTATTAGCGAGAGGTAACGCTCCAGGAGGTAGTTTACAATGTCAAATGGGTCCAATTGTTGAAACGGTGTTGGTCCCTGGACCATACTTACTATCGGCGGGCACGGTTCATACGTTATTAATTAATTTCTCAACAAATGACCCATTATACCATGTTGATGCATATTATCAAGTTAATTTAAGTTTCACATAATAATATAAAAAATGAATATAACAAAAGTATTATATAACGGTAGAGAAAGAGATAGGAGAGGACAAATTTCCAACTTCGAAGATTTACCAATTGAAGTAAAAGATAATTTTAGAAAAATAAAAGAATCAATTGAAATACATTTTAATAAAGAAATGGATGTGAGGGTTATCGGTAGTCATTTAGAAGGGTATTATGATGAGTTCTCTAATTACGATGTTGTTATCGATGAAGATACTTATTTAACAGGATTGAATGAAGAAATTAGTAACCAACACCAAATAAACGTAAACGTAGTATTTGATACAATAAAATATAGTCAATCAATAATAAAATAAAATAAACATGTCATTTTCAGCATTAGTATCGTTAGGGACTGTAGGTGGGGCTATAACTTCGGTTAAGTTATACACCTGTACTGATGAGTGCTCTTCATGTACTGAAATGATTGCTTATGATAATGTTGCCGTTTCACTTTTCCCATTACTTGTTGAAGGAATACCAAATAATACAACACATATAAAAATAGAAGGTTTTGGATTATGTACAACATCACAATGTATTGCAGTATCCAACATACCTTCACGAACCCCAACTCCAACACCAACTAAAACTGTTACACCAACACCAACTATTACACCAACTGTTACGATTACACCAACAGTTACACAAACACCTACGAATACCGTTACGCCAACTATAACACCAACTGAAACGCCGACCGAAACTCCTACGCAAACACCTACAAATACGGTTACATCGACACCAACGCAAACACCAACGAATACAGAAACGCCTACGCAAACACCAACAAATACCGTCACACCAACGGTGACAGAGACTCCTACGCAAACACCAACCGAGACCCCTACACAAACACCTACAAATACTGTTACGCCAAGTGTTACACCGACAGAAACACCTACTGAAACACCTACGCAAACACCAACGAATACAGTTACACAAACACCTACGAATACCGTTACACCAACTCATACACCAACGTATACGGTTACATCGACACCAACGCAAACACCAACCAATACTGGAACCCCTACGCAAACACCAACGAGTACAGAAACTCCAACTCCAACACCTACTAATCCGTTAGATAGTAGTGGATATTGTATTAAAGATTCATTGTACTCAACATGTTTTGAATGTTATTCTAGTAACATATTAATTTATGATGCGGATCAACCAATGGAGGTTGGTGAGTTTTTATATAAAGGACCTGATGGTTCTGAAAAATGGACAATACAAGATATTCAAATCACGTTATCATCAAGCGCAACAGTGTTTTATTTAGCGGGAGGTGGATTAACAAATGTTTTAGAAATTAGTGAATATGGAGTATCAGGAAATGCATATATTTCATCAGTTACAACATGCCCAACCCCAACTCAAACAGTTACACCAACACAAACAGTTACACCTACTGTTACACCAACGGTGACACCAACGAATACCGTTACACCAACTGTTACACCATCATCCACACCAAACTGTGGATTTGATTGTGATATTACGGAAATTTTGGTACCGCCAATAACATATTATAATGTACAAAGATGTGATGACCAATACACACCAGAAGATGAATCAGTTTATACTGGCGTTATAAAATATAATGGACCTGATAATTTCGGACCAAGCTATGGACAAGTTGTAAAAAGTACTAATGGTTATTGTTATATCATTATAGGTTTAACCCTTTTAACACCTGAAACTTCAGGTATCATTGTTAGTGAACATTCAACATGTAATGATTGTACGGTACCACCACTATCAAATACACCAACACCATCACCATCACCAACAAGTACGGCCACACCTACACCAACCATCGCCATTACTCCAACTACCACACCGACATCTGGAATGGAGTTAAGTCTAACCCCAACACCGTCACCAACATCAACACCAACTCCATTTGAGGGATGTGTGGAACCAACAACAATTGAAGTAACTACTATGTGTTGTGACTATGACCCACAATTAAAAGAATTGTATTTTAATTATTATGATGGATGGTCAGATATAATAAGATTCTATAATGGACCAACTAATTTTAGAATATACTTCATAAATGGAGCAAATATAGCCACTTACTACAATTATAATAATAGTGCAAGTTTAATTGGATTGAGTCAAGCATCTTATGGTATTAGCTATAGTGGTACTTGTCATGTGGAAGGTAATAATATTATTTGGATGGGTAACCAATCAATTGGTACTGAAGCAACATCACCATTCTTATACGCACCAACAGGACAACAAATTTGTGACCATACCAATGAACTTATATTCTTAAAATATAATATCGGACAAACATCTATTCCTAGCGGGGCACCTTTAGTTGTAGGTTCACAATTATATCAACAAGGACCAAGAGGTGGTTATATAAATGTTTATAGAGCTGGTAGTTATTTATTACCTAACGGAAACAAATATAATGTCAATTCAATCGGTATTGTTGAATCTATAGAGGTTGGGGCTTGTGATTCTGCTTTCTTAAAATCAAATATTGATAACAGATTTAGAAGTATTAAAAACCCTACAGACATTAGATCAACTAGACAATATTTGAGAGGTGTACAACTAAGGTCAGTACAAACGTTAACCGTGGGTAATTGTTATAAATTCATGGGGTTAGACGGTAAATGGGTAAGTGGAGAATTAATAACTAAAACATCGACAGGATTCTTAACATATGATTTAGTGATAAATAAAATAACGTGTGGATAATGTTAAAAAAAATATTTAATATAAACAAATAATGGTAAGGTATATATATGTTAAACTTCAGGGGAACTCCGCAATTGGACCTTACAACATCTATTATGATGATTTGTCCACATTGGCGACTCTGTACTATGAAAATAGTCCTGCAACAGGTTTAACATTAAGTCAATTAACTTTTTATGATGGAGTTTTAGTTTCAGTACCACTAGAGACAACTAAAATTATTGTCAAAAATACCGATTTTATTTGTGAAAACACTTTAGATAAACCTTTAGCACCATTAACTCCAACACCTACACCAACGTCAACTGTTACACCAACAATGACGGTTACGCCGACCGCAACACCAACGGTGACCGCTACTCCTACCGTTACTCCAACAAATACTGTTACACCAAGTGTAACACCTACTAATACACAAACACCAACAAATAGTGTGACACCTACTAATAGTGTGACACCTACGAATACTGTTACACCAACTGTTACACCAACTACAACTGTTACACCAACATTAACACCAACCAAGACAATAACCCCAACCCCAACCAAAACTCCTACACCTACACCTACAAGTACACCAAGAAGTTGTGAAGGATGTACGTCATATGATATTGTTATCACACAAGGTGATATTAATTTAAGCACTGACGGTAAAGTATATGTTTATTATTATGAATGCGGAACATCTACTGGAGATATGTCATATTTGACATTCTCAAATCCAGGTACATATACAAATTACATTTGTAGTGATAACTGTTCAACTGAACCATATGTTTGTGTACAAAATGGTGAAGAATGTACATCACCACAAAATAATTCTAGATTAGTGGAAAAAGATGGAGATTGTGCAACTTTAGGTATTACATTTAGAAGTGTTTCGTGTAGTAATACCGAATATCAATTTACAATTTCATCACCGGGTTATACATATATAAACACTAAATTTGATATTGGTCAAACTTATGGTAACGTACCTGTAACGGTATCGTACACATCATTAAATTCATCAGACGAGGTATTTGTTGGTAATCATGATGAAAGAATAGGGGAATTATACACATCAACACTTGGACAAGTTGTTTACCAAGAAGATGTAATTGGTTTTTATAGTACAAAAGAAAAAACCACAATGGACGTAGTCGTGTATTCAACCGCATATGAAAACGTCTTTATACCATACACATTAACAATTAAAATGGAGTGTCCTAGTACATTAGATTGTGGTAGTAATTTAGTGACAAAAACTTATGTAACTGGAACTCAAATAAATGTGACAAATACTGGATATATTAAATACGATACCAACACAGACACCGTTTATAAGTTTGTATCATCAACCGGAATGCATAGAATAGATGATTGTTATGTTTATGAATCATTAGCCGCTGGTACCCCATTTGCAGATTTAGCGGTGTTCACAGAATTATATAGTGGTTATTCATGTAACGCAGGAACTGACGATTGTTTAGAATTAACATTTGTTTCTAATGGTGGTGAAACGGATACAACAATTGGATGGGTTAGTTGTGTTGGAGCTTGGAGAACAAGAACGTTAATATCTGGAGAGATATTCACAACTTGTGGGGTTAAGGACAGTGGATACGGAGAAGGAGTATCTATTTCACAAGGTGCGTTATGTTCAGGAACGGTAACCCCTGCGGACATATACTATAACGATGTTAATTCTGAATATCACTTTAATGGTTGGTTCTCTAATGTTAAAGATAATAATAATATGTGTGGAGGATATCCAATTAGTTTCTACTACGTACCTGGAACTGAATTATTTGCACCACCAAGGTATATTTTCCAAGATGCTGCTGGAACAACACCGTTTAATTTAAATTATTTCGTCTACTCTCCAATTCCGGCATTAGGTGCCAGTGGATATGATTATAATAAAATAACTGGTGAAGTTGGATTACAAAATTATACATGTTTATAAAATTAATTAAAAATGGCTATAACAACATTAAAAGTTCCTGAAATATCGAACAATTTTAATAAGGTAGATAAAATTATTTGGTTTAATGTATCTGACATCGAAGGTACATATAGTATTAATCTTTTCATAACACCTAGTCAATCTTTAGATACCACTGTTAGTGTTTTTAATTATTCAACAAAAGAAGAACGTTTTAGTAAAACATACCCAAAGTCGTCAAATAGTGGTATTATTAATGAGACAATAAAAATAAAACATACTCCTGGATTAAATTCACCAATTTACGGACTAAAAACAAGTTAAAAGTAATTATAGTAGATGAGTTCATTTGAAATAAATTGTACAGTAGCGGGGGAGGCGCCAGATAATCTATCACACGAATGTGGTGTCACCAAAAGTTTAACATGGACCGGAAACGGTACACATAGTGGACTTTCATTTTATTTAATTAGAACACAATTATCTAATCTTAGACCCACATATGTATTTAAAGTACCAAAAGTATTAAAACTTTTAAAATTTATATTCACACCAATAGCACCAAATATTGGGTCAACAAAAGTTAAGGTAAGAATAAAATACAACGTAGACGGAGTTCTAACAATATTAGATGAATATGACTTAGGTAATATATCCACACAAACAATAAAATATCACCAATTATTAATGGATTTAGATACCAAAGATAATGGTTTTATTATGTTAGATGTAATAACATCTAACGGAACTAGCGGTGCAATAAAGGTAGAATTAGATTGTGACCCATCATTAATTTCTGCAGAATTTTGTAGAGGGTTTACATCATCAACACAACATTGTTCAACATGTCCACAAACTGTGACATATTATAGAGAAAAATTACCCGATTCACCTATTGATGGTTTAGTGAATAAAAACGTTACCGATTATACACCATTTTTAGTTGGACCGTGGTACATTGATCCATATTTACAAACTGAACTTTATAGTGATGAAACTTTAACGTTAAATGTTGGAAATTTAAATGTAAGAACAAAGTATACTTATAACTCTTCAACACATAAATTTGAAATTGTTGGTAATTGCTTTGGTGTTGGGTATGGTTGTGGTACTAGCGAAATAACAATACCGTTTTATTTAAGTGGTTATACTGAAAGTACTCCATATTTACCTGGAACACCTAATGTTAAACCAAACGGGTTAAAATATGCAATTAAGAATGTATTGGCAGGTACCGCAACTCAAAATAGAATAGTACCTGTAACAGTTACTGCCACAGATAGTGCCGAAGATGTGTCATTATTAATTACAGATGGACTTAATGGTGATCAAATTGGTAGTGTTTCATATTCATACGATTCTGGAAATGTTGGTGCATATGATGTTATGACACCATTTAGTTTAATAAAAGTAAGATATAAACTTGGAGAAGGTGCATTTATAAAAATTGGACCCAGAGATTGGAACACATCTAAAACATTTTATGTTGTTACAACTAGTGGATTAGTTAACATTAGATTAGCCGTCGGACAAAATAAATCATATAATGGAGGTACAACTAATGTGAAAGTTACAATTGGTTGTGGTAGTGAGATATATGGATATGATATGGGTGTAAATCCATATTCACCATATGATGCATACCATAACCCAAAATTCGTTACTAAAATTTGGTCTAAGTTACCAATATCACAGTGGTCAGGATCTACTGATAATTACTCAACAAAAGGTAATTACATTTGGGCGGATAATTTGTTAACAACACCATCATTACCATATTTTTATGGAGATAGTGTAAGAACATCACCAACAAATAAAGTCTATCAAGTTGGTAATTTATTAAAAAGAGAATTTGGAATAACGGTAGATTATGTTGCAACTAGATGGCTTGTTGGACCCACTAACACTAAAGAAGTTATAGATGGTCCGAGGAATCATGCTGGAACCATTTTCCGAGATTTTTATTCAAATCCGCCAGCGGACTTACCTGAAGTAGATTTGAATGTAAGGTTTGTTCCAGCAAATGTACATCCAACTATGGTTGGAGTTGGGACATTACATAAAATAATCAATAATACTGATTTATTACAACCGTCTGTTTATTCTTATTTATTAGGGTGGAGTGGATCAACATCAAATGAGTATGATGTAAACAATAACACATTTACATTATTTGATTTTGGAAATAACAAACATTTACCTGCCACAGGATTTGAACATTGTGTGAATTATATGACCAGGGGTTACGTTGAGGGTAGTTATCTACCTAATATACCACAATACATGGTCGATAATAGATATAAATATTGGGCTGGTGGAGGTGCATTAGCGGGTACTATTCTTGGTTTTTCAATAAATTTAGGTGTATTTGGTGCCACATCATTATCAACATGGGCAGGTGCAGTAGGGGCTGGAAATTATGTTGGTGCTACGGGTAGTTTAGCTAGTTTAACGGCTGGAACTGCAACTTTAACCCCACTTGGGATTATTGCATTATATGTACTTCCAGCTTTAATATTTGCAGCATTAATTTATTTTATTCTTCCATCACAAAAATTATTTGTAGAAACACCAAAATATTTTAGAAGACGATTTTCAAATAAACCCTTCTTAAATGATAGTGATTCTGTTATTAAAAAATATGATAATTTAACTGGTGACATAGGTGGGTACTATTCGGATGGTGGGTATATCTATTCTGTACCGGCTGGACCAACTTTTGGACCACCAACAACTAGAAAATTGTCATACAAATATGTCGACGGAATAAAAACATTTACTCAAATAGACATATTAAATGACACAACAAAACAAGAATATGTAATTGATACACCTAGATTATTTTATTTATCATATATTTCTGGTAGACCGGAAAAATATAATACTAACCCAACACTTTATTCTAGTAATGCTATTTCTTTAATAGGACAACCACAATCATCAACACTAATTGGTGAATTAAATAATCCAATACCGATAACGTATAGTCTTCCTGTTGGACATGTTGTTTCAACAACATCACAAGAAGATGCGGATAATCAAGCACAAGGATATCTTATTTCATTAACAGAATCAACAGGAACAAATACAATATCTGCCGAAAAGAAACCAGGGGTAACTAATATTGAAACGTATTTTACTCATGAATTAAAATTAGAAACAATACCAAATTATTTTCTACTTTGGTATGATAATTCTGATTCTTTAGGTATAACAATAAATAAAAAATTATATTATGATGTTGACGGTAGATTATCGGCATTAAATGGATATTATAGAGATTATAAAAAGAGTAATTTAGTATTTTATAAAGTTCAATATGGTGTTGTTACTGATATTTTTTCAGGAACAACTTCTTTAACATCACAATTGAATGGTGGAACTTATAATTTGAACGGTGTCAATCTTGATCACACAAGTGCTTGGTTCATAGATTCGTATAACCCAAATGACTTATCATTATCATTTAGTAATGATGTTGACGGTTTAATTACAAATTGGAATACAAATCAATTTTATACTGGAGATACAATTAATAAAGGTATAATAAAAAATAGAACAAATCCTGATAGTTTTTATCTTTTTGATAATAATTTAACCGCAATAACATATAGCGAGGCAAATGAATCTTCATTTAGAGAAGTTTATCCTTTTGATTCTATACCATTTACATATCATAAACCAAAAATACTTTTTATTAATACAGTTGAAATTTGTGATTTAGATAATGATGATAATGGTTTAAATTTTAATGTTTTTGATTCTAATGGAAACTTATCACCATCTTATTTTGGAATTACATTTACGGTAAACATCTATACTGGAAGTACGGTATTATTTGCAACAAAAAATGTAACTATTGGGACAAATGAAACAACTAAATTTGTCCAACTAAACATTCCATATAGTGGTGGTACAATAACAAGTGTTGATATAACAAGTTGGGATTCACCAAATCCATTTAATAAAACAACATTTGAACAAGGTTCATTTGCACAAAGTGCGGGTGTGGATCCATGTGAATATTATAGTGGAACAACATACATTGTGGATTCATTTGGTTACGTACAATATGATGAATTTGACATAAGTACAGGTATAGTTGATACAATATATTCAAATGTTACCGAAGGTATATATACAATAACTCAACCGATTGCTTATAAATCATTAAAAGGTTCACAAGATGAGGTTAATTATTCTCCTGTTGCAAATATTAGAATTTTGGAAACGGGAGATTGTTATACGGTACCTACACCTACACCAACACCAACGATGACGGTTACACCAACATTAACACCAACAAGTACAGTTACTCCAACAGTGACACCAACAACAACTGTTACACCAACCGTTACTCAAACGCAAACACCAACACCAACAACTGTCTGCGAATTTGGTTTATCAGTGATTATATTAACACCAACACCAACACCAACCGTTACTCAAACTCAAACCCCAACATTAACACCAAGTGTAACACCAACAAATACAGTAACACCAACCATAACACCTACAAAAACGGTTACACCAACCGTTACTCAAACGCAAACACCAACACCAACAACAATTTGTGAGTTCGGATTATCGGTTCAAGTATTAACACCAACACCAACACCAACTCCATCATCAACTCCAAACTATCCACCGACAGATATTTCGTTAAGTAATGATTCAATAAATGAAAATACCGCAACAGGTACAACTATCGGTACATTTAGCTCAACAAGTCTTGATCCGGGTGACACATATACCTACTCATTAGTTGCTGGTACTGGAGATGATAACAACAGTAGTTTTATAATATCAGGTTCATTATTAAAAAATGGATTTATACCAAACTATGAAGTAAAAACTTCATATAAAATTAGAGTTAGAAGTACAGATAGTATTGGACAATTTACCGAAAAACAATTTACAATTACTATAAATAATGTAAATGAAGCACCTTACGGATTATCATTAAGTAATTCATCACAAGCAGAAAATACCGCAACAGGAACAACAATCGGAACATTCTCAACGTCCGATGTTGATGGTGGAGATACATTTACATATTCATTAGTTGCTGGAACTGGAGATAATGATAATGCATCGTTTAGTATTGATGGTTCATCATTAAAAAATGCTGTGGTGTTTAACTATGAGGCTAAATCACCATCAACATATTCAATTAGAGTTAGAACAACAGATGCTGGTGGATTATATTATGATAGTACATTTACAATAACCATAACTAATGTCAATGAGGCACCTACAGATATTTCATTAAGTTCGGCTTCAATATCCGAGAATGTTCCAACAGGAACAACAATCGGTACATTCTCAGCTACAGACCAAGAAGGTGGTGCAATGACATTTGCATTACACGATACTGTAAATTATCCTGATAATAGTAGTTTCACAATTACATCGGGAGTATTAAAAAGTGCGGTTGTGTTTAACTACGAAGCTAAGTCATCATATTCAATTAGAGTACGAGTAACTGATAGTACAAGTTTAACATTTGACAAAACAATAACTATTTCAATTACGGATGTGACAATAACACCAACATTATCTGTAACCAATGTAACATGTCATGGTGGTACTGGTTCAATTACTGTAAGTAATGTTGTCGGTGGTACTGCAAATTACACGTATTCTAGAAATAATGTGGATTATCAGGTTAGTGCAACATTCGGTAGTTTAACTGCTGGTAATTATGATATCTATGCAAAAGATAGTTTTGGTGAAACTGGTTACACATCGGCAACAATAACACAACCAACACAACTTAGTGTAACAACGGCCTCAACAACAAAACCAACATGTTGGACTGGTACAACAGGACAAATAATATTGTCTGGGTCTGGTAGTTCAGGTTTATATGATTATTCAATTTCATTAAATACTGATACTGCTAATGCTAGTAGAACATGGCAAACAGGAGCAACATTTAATAGTTTATCTAGTGGATATTATTATGCAAAAATAAGAGATAGAAATACACCAAGTTGTGTTTCATCTGTTTTTGGAATTGATTTGGCCAGAAGCCAACCATCCGCATCAACTACAGTCGTTAATCTTGATTGTAACGGTGCTTCGAGTGGTAAAATAACAATTTCATCTATGGGTGGAGGACAGGGAGGACCATATGCAATTAAACTTAGTGATGTTAATGCAATGTCAGGAGGAACTTACCAAACTACCACAACAAGTAGAGAATATACCGGTAAAACGGCGGGAACTTATTACTATAAAGTAAAGGACGCGTCTGATTGTGAAAGTGATTGGTATTCAGTAGTAGTAACCCAACCAACGGCATTAACAGTATCATTAGCGGTAGGAAATCACCCAACATGTTATACAGGTAACACAGGTTCAGTTGTTGCAACCGCCTCTGGAGGTTCAGGAAGTTACACATATTATATTAGTAGTAATGAATCTAGTTATGGTGAACAACAATCAACCGGCACATTCTCAAATAAACCAACTGGAACATATTCAGTATTAGTTGTTGATGGTAATTATTGTACGGCATTCTCCAATAATGTTACATTATCTAAGTCACATCCTGCGATGAATTATACCGTTTCAAACTTAACTTGTTATGAACAAAATAGTGATGGTATTTACGCCGGTTCAATAACGATAAACTCAGTAAGTGGTGGAAATGGAGGAACTTACAAATATAAATTAGGTTCAGGTGATTGGACTAATTGGCCGGGAACCACATTAGTTTGGGGTGGATTAAGAGGAGGAACATACTATATCTATCTTAGAGATAAAGATGATTGTGAGTTTTCATATGGAGTTGTAGTATCCGAACCTTCACAAGTAACTGCAACGGTTAGTGTATCTAATCCAACATGTCCTGGAAATTCGGGTACAATAACTATATCAAGTCCAACAGGTGGTTCTGGAACTGGTTATAAAGTTAGAAAGGGAACCAATGGTGATTGGTTAGATGCACCACAAACATATTCGTATACAACTACTGGCACTTATAGTGTTTTTGTTAAAGACAGCACTCCATGCGTAACTGAATATTCACGTACTATTACAATACCTGGAGCAATTACTGCAAGTGTATCAAGTGTGGGTTATCCAACATGTTGGGATAGTATAAATGGTAGCATCACAATAAATGCTGGCGGAGGATCAGGTGTATATAACTATAGTATTGATAATGGTGACACGTACCAAGAAAGTGCACAGTTTATTAATTTAGCAAGAGGAACTTATTATATAAGAGTTAAAGATAGTGCTGGATGTGAATCACCGTCAACAGGAAACTCTGTTGACCTAAATACAGGAATACCAAATGCAAACCTATCAGTGGGTACTATAAGTTGTCATGGATCATCAACATCAATTGGAACATCAGGACCATCATCAACAAGTACATTCTTTAGATTTAATTCAGGAAGTAGTTTCAATGGTTCAAATACTACAAGATATAATGTTGGAGGGAATTATTCAATAATGTATCAATTCCTAGCTGGAGATTACACTTTCAGAGTTTATAATGCGGCTGAAACATGTTGGAAAGATTACACCGTAACAATCACTCAACCATCACTACAAGATGCGTCAATGTATAATGTGGTGGGAGCATCTGTTGCAGATAATGATGGTTCAATAACGATTTCTTCTAGTGGTGGAGTATGGCCTAAGACATATAGATTATATAAAGATACGGCGTCCCCATATAACCACTACCCAACTGATAATCTAATTACAACATATACAAATGTACCACACACAACACCGTCTAGAGTTGTTACGGAATTATCTTGTGGTTATTATTGGTTACAAGTGACAGACGCAAATGGATGTGTCACAAATGCTGGACAAGTTGAGGTACCATGTGCAACAGTTACAGCAAACGCTATTTGTTACACATATACGTATAGCTCAGTACCAAGTGACTTGTATGTAAGATATAGAGACATTAATACTGATGTTATAACAGTAAGAATAATAGATCTTGAAAGTATGGATAATGGTGACGGTACATACACTGCAGGTATATGTGTTAAAACAGGTTCTTCATATGCTATACCTGTTTGTGTTCAATACGGAAGTGAAGTAACATGTCCTAACATATGGATTCCAGGTACTGAAGAATGTTCAACAAATGGTTTTTGTCTAATAAACCCAAGTTAGGCTTTAAAGAAATAATAAAAATAAACAAATATTTATAAAATATGGCAGTAGCAACAATAACAGGGACAGGATTAAATTTGGCAACCGCTGCAAATAATTTCACAATAGCAATTATTGATTATTTAGGAGCAACTACTCTGTATGCAACAAATATTTCCAGATCAACATTAATTAGTGGATATAATGTAACCATTAATCCGGGTGATGTTACAATTAGAGCAACAAGCACAGGTGTATGTGGTAGTTCAGCTGATGTTGATGTATCAACGCTGGCTCTACAAACATATAGGCCAAGTCCAGTTGAAGGTACCACATTTGCTGGGGAACCTTATTCTTTTGATGTAGGTGGAGGTCGTGATGGTTCACCTGGTGCTTACGAATTAGTACTTGGGGATACTATTGTTTATCCTTTTATGAATGAGACAGATTTTACACTTACACACGTATCAACAGTAGGTGGACTCAGTACGGGACCTTTTTTAGCTGGCACTTTGGGAACTCGTATTGTAGGGAGCACAACTTTAGAATTATTTGGGGAAACAAGAACTAATTATACCTTAGATCAAACACTTAACACCTCAACATATAGAGTGACGTATAACCCAAATGGATTATCAAGAGATTTTAATTTTTATTGGGTTACTGGACTTTAATCTTAACGGTTTATTAAAAGTAATTAATTGTTTATATTGTACCAAATACATAGTAAAGATATTTACTAGTGTACAATTTAAATTATGTCAAATTCTGGTAGTTTTGCAACAATGTCGTTCGTTATTCCATCATTCCTTTTGGAAGATGGTACATTTTCATCCGCATCTGCAGTTACACAAAGTTTTTTAGATTTTAGAGATTCAGGTTATTATGAACATGATAACACTGTTTTGGGGCAAACACCCACCTATCCATATACGGGAAATACAACATTTACATATTTGGGAGTAGGTGGAAGTAGAATTGACGAATTAAGAAAATACGGTTCAACAGGATTTACACAAACATTAACATCAGGTTCTAATTCAGAAGGAGTTGGTTGGACGGGATATACTTTATCACACGTTGGGTCAACCGTAACAGGTACTTTACAATATAGAGACTACGCAGACGGTTATACCATGATTACAGGTAATACCACTGGATTTACAAAAGAAGAGATATTTGATGGTATATTGACGAGAAACGAACATTTTTTAGGGTTTGTGGAACAACCAACCGTTTATTCTGATGTTTTTGTTGAAAGAGGTAAACAAGGTGTGATGGAAGTGAACCTAAGATTAGGTGAAGTTGACAATATGGGAGAACTAAGTGTGTATAGTGGAGGGT
>Ga0247723_1000468_pt1 | contig 27920 bp, 41 predicted proteins | sample MSEWelMarce5H_FC_FD_189079 | JGI IMG/M metagenome (GOLD analysis project Ga0247723, IMG submission 189079) | Subsurface sediment microbial communities from gas well in West Virginia, United States - MSEEL Well Study Marcellus 5H_FC | ecosystem: Environmental > Terrestrial > Deep subsurface >... | reverse complement strand
TAGTCTGTATTTGGTTGTGGCCACTTACTTTGTTTTTCGCTGGTTTAGGCGGAATAATATTAGCATTTATTGCGTTTCCAATAATTCCCGCAACTATGATTATGCTACTAAGCGCAAGCGTTGTAATGCTAGCGTGCAACAAAACTTATAACCAAAATATCCGTGTAAAAACAATGTGGGATAAGTTGGACACTAAAAAAGGATTTTGGACTGTTGTCACTGTTTTAAGTTTGTTAATAATTCTACTACCTTTGCTCTTTAATTAAAGTTTTGCCACTAAAAGGCGATAAAAAAGGTAGAAGGAAGTACAGGGCTTCCTCAGGAGGTTAGCAACATGAACAACCAAGAAGTAATCCAACTAAGTGAAGTAGCAGAATCAAAGGATTTACCTTTATTTTGCCTTACACAAGCCGAATTAGCTGAAGAAGCTATACTGGTAGCTTTGGCTCGCTTAAATGCAAATCTAGGAGCTAAAGAAAGCTTTAGAACACTAGCCCACACTAGACCTACTAAAAAACAAGAATGGAGCAGCAACAATGACTAACCAAGAAATCGAAGAAGTGTCAAACGACCTAGACCTTGACCAAGTGTTTCAAAGCGTTCTCAAGGCAAATTTAACCCCATTTCAACTAGCTTTAATAGCTAAGATGAAAATGACAAAAAAGGAGTAACACATGACAACACACGAACAACAAACAGCGGATGAGTTGCATAAAAAGAACATCGAAGAATTAAAGAAACTTGAAGATATGTTAGACGCGTTTACGAAACAACTACAAGAGTTTGAACAAGAACTACAAGAAAGACGGAGTAAGAAATGAAAGAACTAATCTATACAACTTCACTAATGATTGCTATAATGACTTTAACTTTACTTAGTCTATTAGCAGTAATGGCGTATGTAGACGCTAAGGACCAAGTTTTGATTGAACGGAGTAAACCATGAACGCTTATAACACAACCGTATTTGTTGTTATTCTTATCCTAGGAGTGACTATATTAACGTTAACAGGTTGTGTACATCAGCCAGAGGCTATATGCCAAAGAACTGGGTTAGACATCAACCGTATTGAGATTAATTCTCAACAAGCCGATAAAAGTTACCAGGACAGCATCAAAATTGTATGCTCTAAAAAACAATTTAGGAGTATTAAATGATTGATAATATTCAAATAAATGCGGCAGAAAACTATTTAGAAGCCAGACGCACTTTTGCTGCACCAACAATTCACTACAATTACAAACGCACTTATAACTATATTTTTAGAAAACAATTAAATTGGTTAGTCTACAGTAAATTACAGAAAGTGTAACTTAGTGTGTAATGGAGGGGCAATGACAGCTAAAATAATATCAATGGAAGAGTTTAAAAAACGCAAAACAACCCCTGTGTATGAGTTAGAATACTGGATTCAAAAAGTATGGGAACAAACACAGGCAGAAGAAAAAGCTAAAGAAAAGAAAAAAGCGGCAGAAAGAGAATGAAGGACAATATCAATGTTCTTAAATCAATGGAGAAACGATAATGACCACACTATTAGAACAATGCTTTAATTTATCTGAAGGGGTTCAATTGGAAGCTGTTAAGCAAAGTGGGCATGCAATTCAATACATCAAAAACCCAACAGAAGAAATTAAATTAGAGGCTGTTAAACAAAGTGGTTTAGCAATTCGATTCATTAAAAACCCAACGGAAGAAATTAAATTAGAGGCTGTTAAGCAAAATGGAAACGCAATTGAATATATTAAAAATCCATCGGAAGTAGTTAAGTTAGAAGCTGTTAAACGAAACGCATATGCAATTCGATTCATTAAAAACCCATCTAAAGTGGTTCAATTGGAAGCTGTTAAGCAAGAGGTATATGCAATTAAATACATCAAAAATCCATCTGAAGTAGTTAAGTTAGAAGCAATTAAACAACACAGAACAATTACTACAATAAGAGATTGGGAATGTATTAATCACAATACTATAGGGTGCAAGACACATAGTAAAGAAGAATGGATTAAAATGCTACCAAGCTATACTCTTGTATATAATATAACTAAAAAAGAGTTACAACAAATTATTAAATATCTTAAGCTGGAGGAATAATAATAATAATGACACCACTATCCTTATTTTTAATACTACACTTGCAATACTATCTCCCGATACAGGATGCAGCTAAATTAGTATGCATAGCTGAAAAAGAAAGCTTATTAAACCCTAAAGCTATTAACCACACACATAACACAAATGGAACTAAAGACTTTGGATTATTTCAAATAAACAGCCTTTGGAAAAAAGAACTTGGATTAACAAAAGAACAATTGTTAGATGTAAACATTAATATATCTACAGCCGTTTATGTCTATAATAAACAAGGCATAAAAGCTTGGTCTACACACAAACGTTGTTTATAGGAGAATAACATATGAAAGAAACACACGTTATACAATGTAAAAGATGTTCTAAAAAAGTGAAAGTAAGCTTGCGGTACACCCGATTGTGTGATAGATGTAGAGCTAAAGAAAACAAAGAACTTGAAGGGTGTTATCACGAAGGCGATTATAGTTTTGTAACCCATAGGAGAAAACTAAAATGAAAGAAAGAATTTTAAAAAGCATTGTAGTAAGAAACAGTCGACCAAGAATCCTACTCATGGGTTATTTTGAACAAATTTGCCCTGGGTTTATTCGGGCAGAACATCTTGAACGCAACCGCTATAGAATTTGGTACTGGGAGAATGTGTAATGAAAATAATAAGTTTAGTTATCATATGTTTATTTGTAACAGCTTGTGGGTCAGGGACAAGTGGGCCCGAAACCACAATTGTAAACCCCACAATTACCGAAACAGAAAGTCAAACTTACAGTTGGTTTGATGTATATGATACCAAACTTGATAAAGAAATATCAATAGATAGTTATAACGAAGATTTACGACAAACAAAATCATTATTTAATTATACGGTAGACAATAAAGGCAATGAGTTTTATATCTCCAAAAACACCGGAACTAAAAGAATCTTAATGTTTCCAGGATATGGTCTAAACGCAGACAATTATTTAGGCTATCCGTACAGCCCTTTAACTAAAAAATTAATAGATAATGGATATACCGTTATTATGACCAATAACCCGCCTTACAAAAACAACACTAATATTTTATTTACCAACAACGGGTCAACCTACAACACAACATTTTCAACAATGTTAGACGATAAATTTAATTGGATAAATTTTCAAATTGGGCATTCTTTAGACTATACTTACTACGGAACTTCTTTCGGGGGGTATCATGCTTTATTGGCTACTTGCTTAAAACCTTACAACCATACTATTTTAACAACTTTGTCAATTATTCAGCCAGGGGATTTATTAAAAAACAACCAACAAATCCTCAATTCAATTACATCAGATAATTGTGTAAAAACTATCCGTAATAAAAAAACTGTTTTTGTTTACGGGGATGCAGATAAAATTGCTAAACCAAAATTTATAGAGGACTACATTGCATTATTAAATTCTAGAACAGTATATTCAGCTAAAATCCTTGGACTAGGGCATTTAACAACTGAATTTGGAGACCGATTGGCTTTTTATCGACGTTAACGACTAACTCTTGTACTAATCTTACGAACAGTAAGACCCATCCCTTGAAGATTTATACTTTCAGCAGCTTGTCTATGTTCTAGCTTAGTTTGAATCCAAGTAGATACTTGGCACTCAATAGGGACAAAAATTCGCACGGGTTCAGCACTATAGGTTCCAAGTTCGATTGTGGATGTTTCGGATAAACCCCATTCAAACCCACCCCAAGGCAATTCACCCCAGCCTCCAACAATAGCTGAATTAGTCCACTCTGCATTAGTAACTTCATTAGCGTCTGAAACAAAACCAATGTCGATTTTACTACAAGATTGGTTTCTAAAATGTAAAGACAATTCAGAAAACTGTTGTAGTGTATCTTCAGTGTATCCTAACGGACTTGTTTTTATAGAACTAACAATAGCTTTATAATGAACAGGCAAATCTGATGCAGTAAAGTTAATATTATTAGCAAAGGTACATACAGCTCCACTTACATTAGTAATACGATTGATTGTATCATCCCAAACTAATACATCACCAGCGGTTAAAGTTAAAGGACTAATAACACTACAACTTCTGTTATCTGCGGCAACCCCACTAATCAAAATAGTTGTTCCACTTTCATCACAAAAGTCTAACTTTGTAGCTCGTTTTCGCATTTTTATAATAGTATCATCAGTCGTAATAGCATAATGAGTGTTATCTGAACGTTTAACAATTCCGGATTTATATAGTTTATCACTAGTTGTCCACACATTTGTTAATACATTATATACATATGTTGTTGCTTCCCCATTGTTAGGAGTAATTGTAGTCAACATATAAAGACGTTCATCATCAACTTTGGTTGAATAAGTATTAGTAGCAAAATCTGCATCAGGAAAAATATTAGTGAGTAATGGCTCAATTTCTCTGGAAACAATAGCTACATTTGTTTCGGAAACCATTACAACCCCATCTAAGGAGCTACAATATATAGCCCCGTTTAAATCTTGAACAGATTCCACTGCATTACAACTAACAGATAAATCCAAAGGAATTACACTAAAATCACCTCTAGAGGAACCACGTAAACTAAAAAAGCCATCTTCTTTTATAATAATAAGAGAATTTTTAAGAGGTTTAATACGAAGAATCGCCGCATCTTTTGAGCCGATTAATAAAAAACTAGTTAAAGGAAATGCTTCATATTCTTCTTGTTTGCTTATATATAAGCCATTAGGGTAAACAGAATTTGTAGCGATTTCAGATAAATCAATAACAGTGTTAGGGAGAACAGGGTCAAAATTACTGCCAACAGTAGAAGAACTAGCCTGAAAAGCAAAAACATCTGTATTAATCCTTCCGTAAGCAAACATTTGTCCAGGTAATGATTGACTAGAGCTAGTGTAACTTAAATAACAATTAGCATAAGTATCCCTATTAACTGTTGTACATAAACTTCTAGCAGTGGCATCAATATTGCTTGCAACACTTGAACTGGAAGTTTGTAATAGGAAATTACCACCAAGAGCGGTATTATAACTAACGCTACTAGCAGCTGTGTACCTTCTAATAGGGTAACAAGTAGCTGAAGTTACAGAACTTTCATCTAATGTGGCATCCGTTCTTCCTGCGTTTGTGCATTCAATATATGTCACACTGACTGCAGTGATAATAAATTTGCCGTTATTAGCAGAATTCGCAAATCCCGTAAACAACACATATTGTCCTGTTTGTAAATTAGTTACATTGGATATACTATATCTAACAGTCGTACCACTTTGCCAAACAGCGGCTGTAGCAGATTTTGAATTACTAGTTTGTAAAATATCGACATAGTCCCCGTTTGTAAAAGTAGCCGCAGCTGACCTGATTAACGATAATTCATATGAATAAAATGTAGTCGGGTAAGCTAAAAACATGTGGTTTTTAAATACAGCGGCATCTCTAGCTACAGGCGGTTGAAAATTAGCTTCTGCTATTCCTTCTCCTGTGTTTGGGTTTGTGTATAGATAGGTCGTTTTAAATAAGTCGTCAACTGAATCGGTGTACTCTATATACCCCGCCGAGATATTAGCACTAGTAACATTTAACTCTTCAATTAACTGTAATGTAGATTCATCAGGCTCGACGTCATTTGATATAGAAGCATCAGTTCGATATAATCTCCAAAAGTAGGTAGTATCTACCCCTGATGGAAGAGTAAAGACAAGTTTTGGTGCATTTCTAATACCAAAATCTAAAGCAGTAACTCCTGATGGAGCTGAAGATAATACAGCCGCAGTATTAATTGTAAACTGGTTATCTGTAATTCTTGTAGCAACATACTCACCATCAGGAACAGCAACCGTACCATTTGAATTGCGAATAGTCACAAAATCATTAGTTACTAGCCCATGGGAGGTATAGTTTATAGTTACAACATAACTAGCTAAACTAACAGACGAAGCAGATAATAAAACGTTTGTATTTTGAGTGAGTTCCGAAGGTGCTCCAAGATTAACATTTGAATTTAAATCTCGCCTTCCAAAAATTAATCGATAACCACGTTGTGTATCTGGTGTATGAATTCCAGTTAAGGGACTCCTGGTGGTTCCACTACCCAAAGTATAATAAGTTAAGTCAGGTGCCTTTGGAACTCCAGCTTGTAATAATGTAGCAGATGCACTTTCCATTTTTAAAAGAAATTCATTAGCTGTAATATAACAATTACCTGCTGCTTGAACAGACCGAGGGTATGTGACAGTAAAAGTTTGCCCTGTTAACGAAGTAGTGGAAGTATAATCCCCATTGCTGTCTTGATTTAATATTTTAACATACGAAGACCCTACTAAAGCTAATACATTTTTATAGTCTTCTAAAAACAAAGGAGTGGCTGTTGGAGCTTCAACAAATAAACTATAACCATTTCTTTTTTGTATAATATTATCGCGAGAAACTAAAACATTTTCAGCGACTTCGCAGTAACCCGCTAAATCCCCAAAAGAGTTTCTTTGTAAGTTTAATCCTTTGAAATCTTTTATAAACATTAGACTGTAATTCCAACTCTTCTAATTGCCCTGTTTCTTAATAAACCATTTTGATTTAATATAACTTTTGGTTCACCAGTAATACGTGGTGTTAAAATATCTTCCATTGCTCTACGAGCTTCTATTAACTTTGGTTGAGCTTCTTGTAATGCTTGTAAATCTTTTTGAGCTTCTAATATTTTAATCTCGGCCGCTTTACATAAATATTTATAACATTCATTAGGTAAACAAATAACATCCGTCTCATTAGCTAAAGAAATTCTATCACCAGCAACTAAACCTGTAGGTATATCTGCTACGGTAAAGGTAATATCCGATGCGCCAATAGCTGATGGAACTTTATCAAAAGCTGCAATTCTTGGTTTGCTTCTATCATTAGCTATAGTAAAATCCAAATAAGTGGATGTAGTAAATGTAGAAGGCGGAGCAGCCGTTAAAGTCACAACACCTGTAGTATAATTTACTGAGGAAATAACTGCAACTTCATCAGAAGCTACTAATTTTGAATGTCTTATTGGATAGCTGTAGCCAAGATATTCCGATGTGGAGGACGAAACCCCAGGCACTAATACTAACGAAGCGTCGTTAGCAAAATAAAATCCCGTAGGGGAACCAGTTCTTACAGTTTGCGAACCAACTGTATAATCTAAGTAAGCTAAGTTTCTTTTATATGTAGGAGAGGTAGCAGAATCTTGTATAACAACGTCACGCAATTGGGACGCTACTGCTCTGTAAGGCAAAGCATATGTAGAAGTGTTAGCTGTTAACGCTTGTGTTTCAGCAAACAATAATCTATCAGCATGCAATCTCAATATCATTGGAATTACAGTACTTTCTATTTCTTCATCAATCATTGCATACAAGTCATCATCAGTAAATCTAAATGTACTAGATACAATCGTTTGATTTCTTTTAACTGAAGCTAATATTTGACTTGATGTATATGCCATTATTTTTTCTTCTTTACTTCTTTACTTGGCGTTTTAGGGCCTCTCATATGTACAGAAACTCGTTTGTCTTGATTTCTAGGGCGACTATCCATAAGAAATTTATCAAAAGCCGATAATTCTTTTTTAACTTCCTTTTTTTCTTCCACTTTTGGTTCTTCAACTTCTCCTGCCTTTTCTAATTCAGCAGAAACTTCAACTTTTTTTGCACCGTGGCCCTTAGCCATGTGTTTATGCATAGATTCCATTAAGTTAGTTAATACTTTTTCTATTGCGTCCATTATTTACTCCTACGCTAGTGGTACTTCTAAATACCACGAAAAATCTTTTGTTGATTGATATACACTGCTGCCATTTGTAGGGGTTAATCCATTGGTTGAGCCAACACCTGCTGTCCAGTAAACTAAAGATGTACTTGTACCTGTGGCTGTAACTAAAGACCCACCGGCATCAATTAAATTTTGCATTTGATGTGTACCAACATGAGCTCCACTATTTCCAGTAGTATTGTTCACCGGAATTTTAGAAGAAGCAATTGTCAAACTTACAGGAAGGGTAACGCTTGCTAACGACGCTGCAACAATACCAGTTGTTGCAAATCCCCAACATTTTAATTTATCTCCATTAATACACCAAAATGCGGAACTATTAGTTACTGTTCCAAACCCGGTATAAGTTGGAGTATAGGATAAAGTGTCAGTATTGCCATAGTGGTGTATCCAATGAGAATTTGTGGTTGGTGTGGCTTGTGTAGCTATAAACCTTGTAGTTGAATAAGGATAAACGTAACCTTCTGTTGTTCCGCCACTGGCATTAACAGTAATTAAATATTGAGACGTATTAACAAATGTCCATTCTTCTCCGGCTACAATAGAAGTTGTTGGTAATGTATAAGTTCTAGCAGCTGTCGGAGTGCAAATCTGCAAACGAGCATATGTATTATCAAAAGTAACATTAGAATCGTTAGCTGCAACAGTTCCAGCATTAGCCAAACCTGATTCAAATTTTTTAACACCGGCAAAACTTTGAGCAGATGTTGTTACAACACCCCGATTTGAGGTGGACGCTGAGGGTAAATTTAAAGTAATTGTATTTGCAGAATGTGCTACAGCAAAATCTGTGCCGGATGTGCCTACCACTATACTTTTATTTTCTGCAGCAGTTCCAGCATTATTCACACCTACAACTTGATTAGCTGTACCTAATGCAGCAGGTACAGGTGCTAAACTTACATCAGCATCAGGCATCGTAAGAGTTCTAGTTGTTCCTGTTGAAATGCTTGAAGCTTGAAAGGCTATTTTTTTTGTGTTATCTAAATTATCTATAATAAAGGTACTATTATCAACTAAACTTTTATTTGTTAATGTTGTTGTACTAGATGGTGTTAATGCAGTCGCAGTAAAGTTACCTATAATCTTCCAATCAGTACCACTAAAGACTAAAGCTAAAACTTGTTTATTTGCATCCAAAACATAAGATGCTGCGCCATTTATAGTGTTTGCTCCGGCGGGATTAATTGTAATATTATAAGTTGCAGCAGCTCCACTCTCATCGGCAATAACAATGTATTGTCCACTAACTCCGGTGGGTAGATTTACAGTTGCAACTGCAGCAGAAACATTTACACCCACATAACAATCTGTAGTAGAAGTCACAGTCACAGGAGAACTTGTAGCTGTACGACGACCAATTAATTGTTTCCCCGTTGATTGTGCATTGTCGGCCAATGCCGCTAAAAAGTTAGTTAACGAAGACCAACCTCTTTCTCCAGATTGTGGTATCGAATAAGATGTACCATTCCAAGATTTTGTTAATGTCATTATTTCCGCCTAACCAATTTTAAAATTTTTGCATTTCTTTCTTTTACAGTATTTTGTTGTTGAACAGGTTTAAAAGAATATTCTTCTGTTGTAATAGATAGAATAGTTTCATTAGCAAGCATAGCTGTATTTTTACCATTTTTAAATATAGTAAAATTATCACCATACTCTACAGATGTAGCATCAATAGTAACAACTTCTTCATAGGAGTCTGCATGTAAAATAGTAATTAAATATTTCATTTCCCATCTCTCTCTTGTATTCTAAATGATGATTCTTTTGATATGGATTCCCTTGAAACACCTTTTACTTTTTCGTAGGTTCTCATACCGCCTAGGCCTAGCAACCCCAATAATACACTCATAACCTCTCCAGTGTCAAGATTAGGAAGCGCAGGAATTGGATGCCCAATAGCAGCAAAGATAAATATAAGTAATGGTTGGATTAAAAAGTTGTAAGCAAAAATAGCCGCGCATATCCAGAGGATAGCGGGTCGGGCACCAGCCACGAACAGACTAGCGTGAGAAGCTTCAATCTTGTTTACCTCTAGTTGAGCTAAATGGCCTGCTTGCTCTAATTTTAATAGCTCAAGCTTAGCCTTAGCGGCATCGTCTGCGTTGGGAAATATTTTATCTATAATTGTGCCAACCAAAGCAACTACGCCAGGAATCATGAATCACCTCTTCTTTAAATAATGTTACAGATTGACAGTTTTTAACCGATATGTTATAAAAGATAAAGGAGGGTTTATGACCAAATCAATCCAAGAAATTGTAAACGAGTCTCCTGTAGAAAATCTCTACAATGTCGAGACTTTAGATGCTAATGGAAAATTTCGACCAGTCTTAAAAATCCACAGAGTAGAAGATTGGACTTACGTTGCTATACCGGAGTTTCTTTCTTACGATGAAGCTTATGACAGATATGCGGCAATAGAAGAAACTAAAAGATTAGTCAAATATTCTAGATACTTAGTCAATGGAACAACTCCAGCTGTAGTTGAAGTTAAGCATTTTTGGATGGACCCAAGTTAATGATAACACAAGAACTCTTACATCAAATATTTGACTATCGAGATGGGCATCTTTTTTGGAAAATAGCTAAACCAAAGGTCGCCAAAAACTCCAGGGCCGGGTCTGCATTTACTAACAAATATATTCAGGTAAAACTAAACCAAAAACGCTATTATATACATCGCTTAATTTACTTATATCATCATGGTATTCTTCCTCAATATATTGACCATATAGACGGAAACTCAGCTAATAACAAAATAGAGAACTTACGACCAGCAACACAAAGTCAAAATCTAGGAAATAGCAAACAGAAAAATAATAACACATCAGGATATAAAGGTGTTTGTTGGGATGGACAAAGGAAAAAGTGGCTAGCCCGGATACAAATTCATTATCAATTTATTCATATAGGGCGATACAACAGTCCTAAAGAGGCAGCGATTGCATATAACAACGCGGCTTTACATTATTTTGGTAAATATGCAAAATTAAACGAGGTTCAACATGGATGATAGATTTAATAAGTTTTTCTTACTGCTACATAAATTGGAAGGTGGGTATTCAAACCATCCAGTAGATAAAGGCGGAGCCACCAATTATGGGGTTACCCAAAACACATATGACGCATATCGAGCCAACAAAAAACTAAAAACTCAGTCTGTTAAAAAGAGTACACTTGAAGAAGCTAAAAAGATATATTTTGAAGAGTATTATTCTAAAATAAACTATATTGAAGATGAGTTTGCACATTATCTTATATTTGATTTAGCTGTTAATAGTGGAGTAGGAGCAGCAAAAAAATGTATTGCAGCAGTCAACAACCCCCATGACCCAAAAGAAATTTTAAGCTATAGAAGAAATCTCTTTAATACAATTGTAAAAAATAACACCTCTCAACAAGTATTTTTAAAAGGCTGGTTGTCACGCCTTCGCCTAATAGAGAAAGAATTTACTCAAGATTCTGAACAATCTGCCGATAAAAAATAACGGAGGGTCTATGGCAAAAGAATATAGAGCGGTTGTAGTTGATGCTTTTCACAGTGATTTAACACTGGACCGAAAATTAAAAGAAATGACGGACCAGGGATATACTATTATACCCGTTACTTTTCGAGGCAATGTTATAATTTTTGAGCGAGATGTGTTAACAATTGATGAAGCAACCACCTTAGAAGAATTGTTAGGAGAAATAAAGTGAAATTATTAATTTATATTGAAGTTCTATTATTAACCGCTATTTGGATATTGCTTCAAACTATTTTTACACCTATAATTAGTTTTATAGTGAAAACAGGAGCTATGGCATCCTTTTACTCACGACACGGACTTCATTTTTGGCAAACTAAAAAAGCAACAGAAGCTTTAGTAAAAGATTTAGAAGAACAACTAAAAAAATTTGAAAGTAAATAAGATGGCTTATATCCCTATCGATTTTGAGTTTTTTAATTCGCAAGAGGAAAAACCAACATTAGTCTGTGCTGCTATGGGTGACGAAACCTATTGGTTGTTCGACGAAGACCATGTAGAGCAGTTAAAAGCCGATATTTATAAACATATTAAACAAGGTGATATCTTTGTAGCCTATTATGCAATAGCTGAAGCTCGTAGTTTTCTATCTTTACGTATTGACCCTATGGATGTTCAATGGATAGATTTGTATGCCGAATTTAAAATGCAACAAAACTGCAACTATGAATCTCAATATGGTAAATATATTTCTAAAAATGGTGAAGAACTTTATAGTTTTCCTACTAAAGGAGAAGATAACAATAACGCCACTAAAGTACCCGGAGATTACATTAATGCTGTATACAAAAACTTAGGTAAGATTGTATCTTCCTCTGAAAAAGCTTTAATGAGAGATTTAATACTCTCTAAAAATATAGATAAAATTACTCAAGAAAAACATAGAATTATGGAATATTGTTTGGAAGATACTCGATATCTTATACCAACACTAGAAGCTATTAAAACAAACTTTGTGCAACGAGGATTGCGTAATTTTGAAGGAGACATGTTAAGGCGAGGTCGCTATGCAGCGGCAACAGCAAAATGCGAAGCAACAGGTATACCTATTAACTTAGATTTATTAAATACTGTTATAACTAAAACTCCAGAGATTTTAAAACATGCAAGAGACAATGTTAATTCTTTTTGTAGAATATTCGAAGACGCCTACACGCCGCCACCAAAACTTTACAAGAATGGTAATGTTCATACATATAAAGAAGTCCCAGCACGAAAGAATGTTAAAGCGCTCCATTCCTTTATTGAATCACTCGGTATCGCTGAGTGGCCTAAAACTGATGCGACAACACCTGTCCCTAAAACAGATAAGGAAACTTTTGAAACATATCGTTATATACCAGCCATCGAGGCTTTATACCAGTGTGGAAAAACTGAATCATCTATGAAATGGTTTAGTAAGGAGAATGGAGATGGGTTTTTTGATGCCTTTAGTTATAGTGACTTACGCGTTAGACCCTTCTATGGAATATTTGGTACACAAACAGGTCGAAATGCAGCGAAAGCAAAAACTTTTCCTTTTGCCATGTCAAAATGGTTACGCGCTATTGTGCAACCGCCAAAAGGGCAATATATTGTGGCGGCGGATTTTAGCCAACAAGAAGTGGCCGTTGCGGCTGCTTTGTCAGGAGACCAAAATTTACGGGATGCGTATTTATCCGGGGATACATATTTAGCTTTTGCTAAATTAGCCGGAGCGGTTCCACAACATGCTACTAAAGTAACACATGAAAAAGAACGAGATATGTTTAAATCCACCAAACTTGGGATTCAATATGGAATGGGTTATGTTAAATTAGCTCACAAACTCACTCACGATTGTGGGAGAATATTTACGCCCGATGAAGCAAAAGAGTTAATCAATCACCATAAACAAGTATTTCCTAAATATTGGGATTTTTTATATGAAATCAGTAATAGTTATGAATTAGGAGTTCCAGTTATTACATCAGATGGCTGGACATTATGGAATGATAACCCAATTACAACTTCAGTAAGAAACGCACCCGTACAAGGGACAGGTGCTGCTATTACTAGAGAAGCAGTAATATTAGCTTGGGAAGCTGGGCTAATTGTTATGTGTTCGTTACATGATGCTATTTATTTAATTTCTTCTAACCCAGAGCAAGACCAAATTACATTAGAACAATGTATGAAACAAGCGGTCAATAATATTTTGGGTAAAAGAACTATTGACATACGTATTGATTTTAAATTAATCTCACATAATGACGTTTGGGTTGAAAAAGCAGCTCAAAAAGAGTGGGATAAAATAAATTCAATCCTATGTCAGGGCTAATACATCGCCAGGAGATGTATACAAACAAAATCGCGGACCAACCGCAAAGGAGATTTTATGACTGATACTATTGTAACTGAAGAAAAAAAGGTAATTCCTTTTCTTAAGTTTGGAGCTTTTGATGCTAATAACTATGCACCAAAAAAGGCAAAGGAAATTGCAGAAAACGAAAAAAAATATGGAACAGTTCGTTTATTAGCGGGTCAAACTGTTAGTGGAGAAATTACAGGATTTTTTGATAGCCCTAATGGTCAATTAATGTACCTCAAAGATGCGGTAATTGATAACATGACTATTGGACGTGTAAAAATTCCTTTAACTACTGCTCTTGATTCTCTTATCGTTAAAAAATTAGAAAAAATTAGCGGCGAAAAAGTTTCTATTAAATACCGCGGCCTTAAAGAGTCTAAAGCTAATGCTGGTAAGACATATCATGATTGTGAAGTGATTTAATGCCGGCAATAAAAATGCACGACAACGAATATTTTGCATTGGGGCGTCTAAGTTTTTCTTCTATGAAGCATCTCTTAGATTCTCCAGCAAAATACTTACATCAAAAATCATTTCCATTTACGGGCAATGAATATACTGAGTTAGGTACGGCAATTCATAATTATTTACAAGGGGCTAAGGATATGGTTGCATTTGAACCCGACCTTAGCCAAATAAAAACTAAAGAAGGCGTAGTGGCTAGAAATCCGTATATGACTAATGAAGGAAAAGCTTTAATTAAAGAATTTAGAGCACAACTTCCAAAAGGGGTGGTTGCAGTTCCATTTGAAACAAAAGCAATTTTGGAACAAATTGAAAAGCAATTTAAAGAAAACCCGTACATTAAAGATATTATGGATAATATAACACATACCGAACAAGCTTATTTAGAAACTGTAAATGGATTAGAATTTAAAGGAAAACTTGATTTTGAAGGTAAGAATTTTATTGTGGATTTAAAAAGTACTGGTAAACCTGCGGATGAATATTCCTTTAAACGAACTATTTATAATTCGCATTATGATTTACAAGCGGCTATTTATTTAACTATGAAATCTCAGGCTCAAAAAGTTCCAGTTGAATCTTTAGATTATTATATAATTGCTGTTGAAACATTTGCACCTTATGAGATAGTTCCTTATAAACTTTCTCGCGATACAATTAATCATGGGTTTGTAAAATTAGATATTGTCTGCTCTCGATATAAAGACTTTATTATAACTAAAAAACCCATGCATTATACTATTACGGAGATATAATGGGTAAATTACGAGATTTGTTACTAACAGAGGGTAATTTTCCGTTAGCAGATTATAAAGACCCGTCTTATAAGTCGCAAGCTAAAAGTGTTAAAGTTCCAGATGATATTTATCGTCAAGGACAAACAGAAAATGAAGTTCGAAAAGAAGTACATGCATATTTAAAAAAGGAAGGGTGGATTGCTACAACCATGTACACTGGAGGCATTCCAACAGGTCATGGGTTAGCATCTAATCCCGCTAAAGGGTTTCCAGACATAATTGCATTGCACCCGGTAAAACGTTGTATTATTTTTATTGAACTTAAGAAAAATAAAGGAGGTACTCTTTCTCCTGAGCAACAAACTTGGCATACAGATTTAAGACGTTGCAAACAAAAAGTATACGTAGTAACATCTGTAGACCTATTAAAACAACTTTTAGAGGAAGGCACATAATGAAAATAGAATTGCAATTATTGCAAGAAGATTTAACAACTGTGGACCACACTATTGAGATAGAAGATGAAATCTTAAAAAGTAAATTTAAAGAACTAATGGACTATCATGAATTTAGTAAATCTATGAGATTGTTATCTTTTTACGATGAGTTGTATATAGGATTAAAAGTAACAAATGACCAGGAGGTCTGATGTTTAAATATGACAAGATTACGGACAAAATTGTAAGAGAAATCTTTAAACAAGTTGAAACTATCCCGAATCAAAGAAAAGGCTCTTCTGCAGATTATATTATTGACAGCACCTATTGTCTTGAAGTAAAATATGATACAAGAGCTGAATCTACTGGGAATATTTTTGTTGAGTATGCTACGCAAAAAAACGAAGAAGAACCAGTTCCTTCAGGAATAGCTTTGTCAGCTAAAAACGACTATGATGTCTTATACTTAATTCCAACAGGGACGACAGTATTGGCGTATCAATTACCGGCGGTTAAGTTACTTGAACTTGCTATAATTCATGGCAAAAAAAGAAAAACAAGACCAAATGTAAATGGGAATAGAGATGGATTTTTTGGGCTAGGTTATATAATATCAGTAGAATTATTGGAAGATTTTTTTAAAAAGGAAGTAAGCAATGATTAAAAAAATAAGATATATTGGCCTAGACTGTGGGACAATGAAACATGGAGATATTCGCACAGTAACTGAAGAAACTGAGTTATATTATCAATACACGGATAATAAAGACAGTATTGGGGTGCGTCCTAAAAACGATTTTGAAGTTGTTACTGAAATTGCAGAAGACCTTCCCCCAGGCACTAAGGCTAAAAAACTCTCTAATAAAGCACATTTAGCATACTTTGACCCTTATTTAGAACACGAAATGGGAATGGGTATGAGATACGGAGCGGAAAAACATGGATGGAACAATCACCGTAACTTGAGTGTTGAAGCTTCTCAACAAATTTTAGACTCACTTAAACGACATTTGAATGATTTTTTACGACAAGGACCTGTCGACGAAGAATCACAAACAAGCCACCTAGCATGCTTGATTAATAATGCTAATTTTTTATACCGTCTAGTTCGCATTCATGGGTATGATGCAGTAATGGACGTCATTTATGGAAAGGAAACTAGATGAAAATTCTAATTTCAGCAGCTCTTTTATTGACCTCAGTAGTGAGTGTAGCAGTAGCTGCAGCCTCACAAAAAGAAAGTATTAAATTACAACAAGGCAACTTTGTAAGTCTTGTAGGTCCAGTTGACTCTGGCTCTATTACGGCGACTATTTTAGGGTTGGAAGCAGCGCCAACAGATAAACCAATCCTTTTTATTAATTCCGGAGGCGGAGAGGTCCAAGCTGGTTTAGAATTAGTTCAGTACTTAAAAACAACTAATAAAACCGTCACTTGTGTAGCTAATATAGCGATTTCTATGGCTCAACAAATTTTACAACATTGTCACAATCGTGTTGGTACTGAATATAATGTTATGATGCAACATAGAGTGGCTTTAGGAGCTCAAGGAAGTCCAGACCAAATCATTGGTTTAGTAGAAGCTATTAAACAAATTGAAACGCAAATGAATAAAGAATCAGCTAGACGTATTGGTATTAGTTTAGGAGAATTTCAACGTAAAGTATCCGGTGAGTGGTGGACCGCTGGGGAAGAGTCTCTGAAACAAAATATTGTTGACAAACTAGCATTAGTCTCGTGTGCTTCTGAACTATATAAAATTAAAACTAAAAAAGTGTTAAGTCTAGGAATTTTTAGCCTTCCTGTTATTGAAAATGGCTGTCCTCTAATTCCACTACAAGTAGACAATGAAGTTGAAAGAAATTATACAGCGGAAGAGTTAAAACAAATTCAATACATATTAAACCCCGCCTCTAGAAAAGAGAAATAACATGAGAAAACTTTGTAAAGTACACCATTTACAAGGTTTTTCTTTTTCTCCCAAATTATTGATGCTATTACATCGTAAAATGGGGGAGATTGAAGTGCAACTTGGGGAAGAAGAATACAACACTATTTCTTCTCCTCAATCTGCCCAGGAAGGGGATATGAAAAAACTTACCGTAAAAGAAACTGAAGCAATTGCTCAATTTGTTACTTTAGTGGATATGGAACATGGAGTTGGAGTTCAAGCTTTACAGGCGATTATAAATGGGTTATTATTAGGAATAAAACCAGAGCAATCAATAGCTCAAATAGAAACTCAATTAGAGGAAAAACTTAATGCACAATCCAGAAAAAAACAGCCCACAAAAAATAACTCTCGAAAAACTTAGAGCCGGACTATCTAGAAAACAAGAAAATAGAATTGCTTATGAATGTGATTTATTACGAACTTCTTCTGAAAAACTATTTTATATGGCTCCATTTTTATTTCAAGAAGACGTAACAGCAGCTAATACAATTGTGATTAAAGAAAAAGAAGAAATTACACAACAAGAACCAAAATATTCAACCGATACTAATGATGACGAAGATTATTACTATAATTTATATGACCATGATGATATGGGTTAACCGAAAAATCCACCTGTAAAAATTTTTACAACAAATCCAAGAAATCCAGCTCCCAATATTCCACCAACCCACTGAACCAATTTCATTTGAGTACGTAATTCTGTTATTTGATTGTTTTGGTCTTTACTTGTTTTTGTTAAATCAGCAATTTCTTCAATTTGACTTTTAATTACAGCCACATCAATAGCAATTTGATTAAGCAAATCTTGCTGCTTAGCGTCCATACTTTACCTCTTAACTCTCCGCATCACTATGTGCATGCGTATACACAGTAGCATTTATTCTTCCTGCAGTTATTGTAAAAGCATATCTCATGTATTTAAACCCGAGTACTCCTAATTGATTTGCTGCAGTTACAGGCATAACTGTAGTGTCAGCTGTAATTGCAGTCGGAGAAGCAACATTTGCCCATTTTCCAGCAGCCAAAGATGCATCGGTAGGCGATACTTGAACCGCGTAGGTAGCACTAATAGCAACAGGAGTAAAGGTTTGGTTACCAGTACCATTGTTTGTAATATCAACAGGTGTGCCAGCAATCGCATTTGCATAAGAAGAAGCTACTTTAAAAGATACTCCAGCATCCACTACAATTACAAAGTAATCCGTTGCTAATGAAAGTCCAGTAGGTAAAGCACTAGAAGTAGTCACTTGGACTTTTAACCCAGTTGTAAAGTCGTGTGCTTTAGTAAATAAGTCACTCCCATGGGTTATGTCTGTAGCTGATGCACAAACCACTGCGCTAGGAACAGCTACATCGATATCTATCATACACCCAACAGCTGATGCCCCATCGAGTGGAATGAATTTTGAGTTAAAGTCTGTCACCTTGTTAGAAAATGCTTCAGACCCGTCGTATATAAGTTTCGCCATAAATTATTCTCCTGTATTTTGACGTCCTATTAAATATGCTACCAACTTTGGGTCCATATTAAGTTTTGTTGCTAATTTTTGAACGGAATCAATAGATTTAGCGCCACTCTTAGCTAAAACTTCTCTTCCTTTTCTTGACATAATTGCCGCTAATAGTAATCCTTTAGGGTCACCAGTAGCACCTGCATAACCAGCACCAGCAGCGCCACCAATCATACCACCTAGGCCTAATATAGATGACGCAGTATTTGCAGCCTCTTTGTCTTCTAGTAATTTTCCGACAGTTTGTGCCGTAGAATTTTTTCTTAATAATTTAACATATTCTGGAGCCATTTTAGATGCAGTATCTACTTCTACGTCTCTCAAAGCTTTTCGAACTATTTCTAATCCTTCTTTATTTTTACTTAAATCACCAAAAGTAGTTCTTGAGGCATCGCCAATTTTAGATTTTAGACTTACTAAGTCCAACAAATCAATTTTATTATCTTTTGCTAGTTTACCAACGTCAGAAGTTAATCTAGCCACTTGATTAGCAGCTTGTTCATCTAAACTTAAATTAGTTAATCCAGATGCTCTATTTGCAATAGCTTGTTGAACAACATCTAAATCTACAGGAGGAAGTTGTTGACGTATATTACCAATTGCTTGTCCAGATTCCTGCAATGCTCTTTGATTTGCAGCTTGTTGATTTCTAAATGGGGTTAATGCACCTGAATCTAAAGCAGATTGAACTACATCATCAGAATTTTCTCCAATTTGTTTTACTGCCCCTTTAGTTGCGCCTAATCCTTTTAACCCTAAACTAGTTTTTAATGCTTGAGCGCCTTTGCCAATACCCTGTGCGGCAAGACCAAGCCCTCCTGCTATCCCACCACCAAGAGCTGTTTGAGCTGCTTGAGTCGATAAATCACCTTGCGCTGTACCTAATCCACTTAAAGCTCCTTGGCCAACCATCATAGGTATAGTAACTGCAGTTTTAGCACCAATAGCAGGCAAACCTGATGCTATACTAGCACCGGTGTAGCTAATTGGGTTTTCTTTTTGTAGTTGTTCATTATAAGCTCTGTCAGCATCTCTTTCAGTTATATATCCTGTCTTTAATGCATCTAATATGCCTTTATCCCCAAGTGTTTTACCTCTAAGATAATTAACACCTCTGGACAATGCTCCACCAACACCGGTTAATTCATCTCCAAATCCAAATGTTGCTCCTTGAGAAAACCCTTTGCCTAATGCTTCAGACATAGATGTTTTTGGAGCTGCAGATTGAGGTGCCACAGAGGGAGGAGTTACATCAAATTTTGCCATCTCATCGTCTGAAATAAAATCAGGAGATGTTGGTGTCTCTAATTTTGCCATTTCCTCATCTGAGATAAAGTCTTTCATTTTTTCTTCCAGCCTCCTGGAACTTTAATGTATTCCACACCATTAATTATTTTTGAATTAGAGTCTACAGGAGCATTTGCGTTAGAATCCATAGAAGCATTTGATTTACTTTTAAACCCTTTTAACGTGCCTTTTTCTCTAAAATAAGCAGCTCTTTCTTCTTCTTCAGCAAGACGTTTTTTAGTATATTCAATTTGCGCTTTAATTTTTTCGGCATTAGCCTCTTCACCTAATTTGGGATTATATGCTAAACCAGTTAATACTTCGCGGTCTTTTTCAGTAAATTGCGCTCCTAAAGCTGCACGTAACCCCTCAATAGCAGTTTGTTGTGCCATATCTCTTGTTAAAATAGCCTTGTCAGGAGCAATTCCTTCGGGCAATCTTCCAATAATAGCGCCAGATATTTTAGTATCTCCAGAAGTCAAAGTAGCTAACACTTTATTCAACCTATTTAAAGATTCAACCCCAGCTCCTCTATCTCTCGATTCATAATCTACAAATTTTTTAGCGTATTCTCTATCGGCTACCAACTCTCCTGGAGTCAGGTTTTTTTTAAAATTTTCATTTTCAACTTTTTTTTGCTTTTCTTCATAACCTGCCAAAGTTATTTCTGCCGCTCTTCTAGTTGCCGGGTCTTTTATATTTGGTAAGGCAGCTTTCAATTTTTCCATCTTCATAGCTTCTTGAAATTCTTTACCTAAAGCGCTATCAACGCCTTGCGCCTCTTTGGCTTTTTGTCGCAATGAATCAATTTGAGCTTTTTTCATTTGTTGTTCTAAATCAAATTGAGCAGGTTGATTTTGAATATCAAATTGTTTAGCTTGGTAATTTAAATCACCCATTCTCATTTGCTGGTCGGCCGCAGCTCTTTGTTGCTCTGCAGCTAATTGTTGATTTTTGAATCTTTCAATATCCATCGAAGCGTCTTGTTCAGATAAACCTTGACTAAACGCTTTAGCAGATAAATCGGCTTTACGAGTAAGGGCCTCTTGTTGTAATTTTGGAGCAACAGCAAAATCAACTCCTCCTGTATCTAATACTTTTCCGCCAACATTTCCAACCATTGCTTGGGAACGATTGATTTGATTTAAAAAGTTTCCTAAACGTGCTTGTTCATCCGCAGCCTCTAATTCTTCGGGTGTAACTTGAGACGCTTGTCTTTGTTTCATTAAAGCTTGTAAAGCTTGAGCGTAATCAGCCATTATTTATAACCCCATTCATCACTTGTATTTTGTTGTTGAGAACCATACGGATTTTTCTTTCTATCATTTGCAAAATATTGCGCTGCTCCGCTAATTCCTGAAGTAATTCCTTGAATAGCTTGGTTTTGTTGTGCAGCTCCTTGCATAGCATTCTGACTTGCCGTTCCCGCTAATCCTTGTTGAATTCTAATTTTATCTAATGCATTATTAAATTGTTGTTGTTGCATATTATTCTTTTGAGCTATTGCATCATTCCTAGCACCAACATTTCTATCAGCAATGCTTTGTTGAGCAGCTAAATTGCTTTGTTGAGCTTGATTTAAATTACCTGTATTATATTGAGCATTTTGATTTTGCATTTGGGCCATTCTTTGGTTAAACGCATTTATTATATTAGCATTTTGGCCTTGTAAATTCAAGTCATTTTGAGCAACTTGATTTCCCATATTTCCAGCTTGCATCATAGCATTTAATCTGTTTTGATATTGAGCTAGTGCAGCTTGTGTTCCAGCTTGAGAGGCATTTTGTGCTGCCCCTTGTTGAGCTGATAATGCAGCTGCTAAACCTAATCCAGAACCGGCTTGTCCACCACGACGAGCCATTGCATCCATAATTGAAGCTTGTTGGCCTTGATTTTGAATTTGAGCTTGTCTCATTGCTTCGGCATTTAATGCTTGTGATTGAGCATCTGGCCCGCCTCTAGCAATAGAATAAAGTCTTTGTAATGCACCTAATTGTACATCTTGTCCTTGGCGACCTGCGTCACTTAAAGCAACAAGTTGCGGTGCTCTTTCATCAATTAAAGAAAGCATTTGTGGTTGATATTTAGCTACTAATTGATATTCTTCAGGAGTAAACTGAGTCATATCAAAATTAGGGTCTGCCACCTTTGCTAATGCTTCTTCTACACGTCTTTGTTGGTCTTCCGCAATACGTTGTGCATTTTGTGCATTTTTATATTGAAGAAGTCCGCCGACTACACCGCCGCCTAAACCAGCGGCTGCGCCTATTGCTGCACCTGCCATATTATATTACCATCCTGTCCAACTAGAGATTGCATTACCAATATTATTGGCTGCACTACCTAGTCCTGTTGCGCCTAAAGTTTCCCAACCAGCGGGAGTTCCACCTAATTGCCATGTTGCTACATTTGTATTACCTAAGAAAGGAATTAAATCATTCCAAGTAATTTGTTTACCACCGCTGCCTTGTCTTTGTTCAGGGCGAGCAAATAAAGCTTGAACTTGTCGAGCTAATTCATCAGCTTGAGCTTGAGTATATTGCCCTAAGCCAGTATTAAATTTATCTGCCATGTATCCAGCTCCTGGATTTGCTGCAGACTCTACTACTCTTTGGTCTGTACCTAATAATTGCCCAATACGATTATACCTAGGGTCTAAAAATTGATTTTCATTTATATTTGCAGCTGAATTTAAATAAGGATTAATATCAAATCCATTGGTTGGTTGAAAACTCTTTAATAAATCCGCTTTTATTTGGTCTGTCATATCTTTATTTAGAGTATACTTTGGAGTTTGTATTGTCTCTCCCGCTTGATTCTTACTTTCTGTGTAATCAATTTTTTGGTCAGAATAAGTTGGATTGGTCCAGAAATCTGAAGGCAAATCCGCATCTGTGTATGTGGCGGATTGTCTAATTCTATTATCACCCCAAGCATTTGCCAATGCCGCTTGCAATTGTTTTTGTAATTCCGCGTCAGCTTGTTGTTTAAGTTGTGCTTGTAATGCAGCGCGTTGGTTTGCTGCATTTGCCTGAGCTTCGGCAGCTTGTTGTTGTGCTTTCGACAATAATTGTCCTTGAAAGCTTGAGCCTTCTTGTTTAACTTTATTTGAACGTTCTGTTGCTTGGTCTGAGTATTGTTTCAATAAATCAGATTCTGCTTTTAATAAGTTTTGTTGACCTTCTTTAAATTGGTCAATTTTTGATAAATTGTCATTAATAGCGCGCCCTGCTTGTCCGCTGTTTCTATATAATAATGCATCTAAACGAGAGCCACCAGACGAAGTTCCATATTGGTTTTTTAATTGGCTAGATAAACCGCCTACAGTACTAGCTGCAGCTACACCAGATGTGTCTGGACGATAGTTAGCAGTATTACTTTGAACACTTTTTAAAGATGTTTGAGCTTGGGCAGGATTTACTAAAGATGCCAATCTGCTAAAAGTAGCAGTATCATTTATGTTTTCAAAATCAGATGGTCCACTATATTTATATTGGTCGTTAATGGAACCTAGTCCAGATTTATAAGTTTCTGTACTTTTGCTTAAATCTTTTTGAGTTTGTTCTATATTTCTATTTAGCCCTGTTTCAAGAGCACCCATTTCTTGTCCAAGATTTGCATTATACACATTTGCAGGACTTCTAAAAGTTGATTGATATGGGTCTTTTCCTGTTGCTGCATTTCCTTGACTGCCAACTACTTGCCCAGCAGATTGTTGAGATACAGGATTACCAGATATATCATTGAGCTTTTTGAACACATAAACCAATGTACTATCCTATCCTTTCTTAAAAACTAGCCGCAGGTTGTGCGGGTTGAGCTGGAGCTGCGCCTGAAGGTTCTTGACCTGGAGCAGGACCTTGTGTTGATTGTGGAGCGGCACCTGGAACACCTTGTGGAGGCATCATAGGCTGCATTTGCGCCATTTTTAATTGTTCATGTTGAGAAATATGGTCAAGTACAGCTTGTACTAATTGTCCATTTCTTCTTCTTTCTGGGTCACTTAATAGTGATTTATGTTGTAGTATGTGCATATCATGACTATCTGTAAACAATACAGGACATGGGATACCTTGACTTAAATCATCATTTTCTTTTTGAATTAAATTAGATTCATCAACCGCTGTATTATAAATTGTGTTAACAGGAGCTCCGTCTTTAACTCTATAATAAGTTCCGATGTCTTGTATTAACCCAGCAGCTAATAATTGTTCTGCATCATTTTGACGACCACCATATGTTGCCATTGTTGGGTTAGTAATGTCTAACGTGATTCTCTCAAAAGCAGCTAAATCGGAATTTTTAAATTCCTGAGCGTAAGACGTCTTACCATCTGCAAGCATAACCATTTGATTTTCTGCACCTAACATTTTATACATATGGACGCATAAAGTCATCACTTCTTCAATTGACTGATATAAACTCATGCTAAACGCAGACATAAACTCAATAGAATTAGCAGTTAGTGTTGCTAATGCATTTCCTGCCGTAATTCCAGCAGGAGGTGTTCCACGTAATGCCCCACTAATATTAGCAATTTCTGCCATTTCAGTTTTATAAACAGGTAACATTTCAAGTAATTCGGGAGCAGTTCTTGTTAATTGTAAAGGTTCTGGTTTTCCGCCGCCATCAATAGATTGTGGAGTATAATCTACCCATTGCATTCCGTCAATTTGTTTGACGTCAATATTAGAACCTCTTGGATTTAAAACAGTTTGAACTCCAAAAGCAGATTGATTACTAGCAATAACACTAAAATTGTGGTCTAACATTTCTTGTGCTGGCGCTAAGTTAGAAAATTGTGGATAGCCTAATAATACTCCGTCCATTTTTTCAGGCATAAGGGGAATTACTGGCAAACATTCATATGGGTTTGGGCCATCATAAAAAACACAAGATTCAGATGCTAAAATAACTAGTCTTCCAAAAGGACAAGCAGGTGATATTTTATGATAATATTTATAAACAGCAACTAGGTCATTTTCATCAGTTGCTTGGTCTGAAAATCTTTTTATATTTGATTGATTAAATTTACGAGAATCATACTTTGGCAATTGTAATATTTCTTTTTCTAATTCTGGATGTAAAGCCACTAAATCATATCTATTAGCTTTTTCTTCAATAGTTACACAATTTAAATCATCCCAAGAGGATGCGTTAATGTCATAATAAACAGCTTTAGCATCTAAAACTGAGATTTTAACGTCGCCTGATTTTTGTGGTTGTAAAGAAGGTACAGAACTTGGGACATCGTACCCAGCTTCCGAATCCCATTCAACATGCCAAAAAGCCTGTCCATATACATATGCCTTTTCAGCAATTAAATCTTTTTTTTCGTCTAATTTTTGCGTTCTTTTTACTTGATTTGCTATAGCTTCAGAAATTTTTCCACAAGCCATTGCTGTATAGTCTGACGACCGTTCAAGTGCTTTAAAATTTAATTTTTGTTTACAAACAATAGCTACAGTTTGTCTAGTTAAGGACCTAGCTTGAGGTACACTCATAGACACAAGTTCACCTTGATTGCCTGCAAATTCTAAAACATCACAAAGCGCATTTTTATAGTAAATTTCTAGGTTTCTGTCCCAGATTTTAGATATGCCTGAAGCTCCATAAAGCTTGTTTTGTTGCCTTTGGAGTAATTGGAATATTTTAGAAGCTGCGGTTTTGGTGTCGGACTCAGGCCCGGCATAATAAGTCGTATCAACCATTTAGTAATACCTCTTCTTTAAATAATGTTACATGCTGGATATGTTATACATCAATTTCAAAGACAATCGGTTTATTTGTGGCTTTATATTCTCGAGTGCAACTAGCTGAATTTATGTAGGTTATTCCGTCAATAATTTGTTTACCATGTCCGTCATGACAGTGCCCAAATATATGATATTTAGGCCTAACTTGCTGAATAAATTCAAGTAATGGGCGAGAACCATAGTTTTCTTCATCCATAATACCAAAAGGCGGGCTATGGGATACAACAATATCGACAGGTCCTTCTAAAATCATATCATGCGTTTTAATTTTATTATAAAAGTCAGATTGAGCTTGTTCATCTCTCTCAAACCCCCACCTATTATACAAGCCAATAGGATTAATATAAGATACACATAAAATTCGTAAATTCCGAATGGTCACAATTTCATTTATCCCTAGAATAGTATTTCTATCTAGTTTTATCCAAGAAATTGCGTCCTTGTGATATAAAGTGTGTTTTTCATCTAAAGTAATATCATGATTTCCAGGAATAATTAATTTTGTATCATGTGGAAGTTTTCTTAAATGATTCCCAAATTTTTGTAATTCATTTTGGTGTCCAAAATAAGTCCAATCTCCCGCTACAATTAAAATATCTCCTTTTGGAATTTTAATTTGGTTTAATTGGTTGTGGGTATCAGAAAGACAAACAATTTTAAGTTTAGGCATTGTCTAATACCTCGTTCAATTTAGCAAACTCTCCAAAGTATTGGATAGCTGCTTGGTTATAAGCTTTAGCTGCTTCTTCTTTAGTGGAATATAAGCCTATGTGTTTTCGTTTATAATTGACCCCTATTTGAGCCATCCATTTTTGATGTTGTTTATGCCACATGACCCCCTTATACCCTGAAGTATTGTTTTTAGGGGTTTTACTATTTCCCTCATTTTCACTACGTGTGCACTCTCGTAAATTTTCTATTTTATTGTTAGTTGGGTTATTATCTTTGTGGTCTATAGTTTTTGGTAAATACCCGTGATGGTATAAAAAAATAAGTCGATGAGCTAAATATTTTTTTTTGTGGATTTGAATGCGTATGTATTTTCCTGACATACTTCCTGCTTTCCAACCTATTTGATTTTTATCATTTAAAGATATTTTCCAATACAATACACCATTATAATAATTGAATAGTGTTTTAACTAATGTTTGTGTTAGCATCGCGTTCTTCAATCTAATACTCTCATTCGTTCAACGGTAGTTTGAACATCGGCAATTAACATTCTATTATCAATCAAAATTGTTAGTGAATCAATTACTTTAGCTAAGGCATTAACGCTTTGAAAAAAGGCACCCATAGTAATTGTTTTTGAAATATACAAAGGCAAAAGAATAATAAATGGCATTAAAACAAATGTTTGGCCCAAACCTGATTGTAAAAAATTTAACTTTTTAATTTGTGTATTTATAACAAGGAAAAATTGTTTAATAGAGGCAAAAGTGGCCAATGTCTCTGGATTTTGGTGCTGTTGTAGAGCTCGTCTAAATTCAGCTTCATTAGATTCTTGAATAACTTGATATTTAATTAGTTTGTTAGAAACTATTTTTGTAGCTAAAGTTCCTAAAATAACCGCAATTAAAACAATAACCCCTACCCACCACTGTGTTAAACCAATAATAACTCCTAAAAATAAAGGAAGTTTAATTACTGCTTTAAAAATACTTAGCCAAAATTCAACTGAAAATCGACCAAAATTTCTTATATCTTCTTGTAATCTTTGCCCTACATTAGGGATATCTTGTAACGTGTCTGTTGTAAATAATTTGTCTGAATAAAAATTAGTTAAGCCTTCTCGAATGCCAAAAGCTAATTTATTTGCAAAAAAAGTTGTATACCCCGCAAATACTACTAAAACTCCGGCCAATCCAGCGAAAGTAGCTACGCTTTTCCAAATTAACTTCGTATTATAATCTTGAATACCTTGGTAAAGAAATCCGTATTGTTGATTTAAAAAATATAACAGTGTAATTACGCAAAGCTCTAAGGCAATGGTAATTCCTAGCCATTTCCAATTACTTTTGTTGTTCTTGAACGATGTATTGAAC
>Ga0247723_1000466_pt1 | contig 28022 bp, 7 predicted proteins | sample MSEWelMarce5H_FC_FD_189079 | JGI IMG/M metagenome (GOLD analysis project Ga0247723, IMG submission 189079) | Subsurface sediment microbial communities from gas well in West Virginia, United States - MSEEL Well Study Marcellus 5H_FC | ecosystem: Environmental > Terrestrial > Deep subsurface > Rock... | reverse complement strand
GCATAATATCTTGTAGTTCCTGATATTGACGATTGTACACCTGCACCGCCATTACCGGCAGTATTTGCAGAATCTGGACTGTTGTTACCGGAAGCATTACCACCTACGCCTCCAGCGCCACCACCGCCACCGCCTGTCCAGTTGTTTGTTTCACTTGCACCACCTGCATATCCTTGCCCTGTAGTTCCCGCGCCACCAACACGTTGAATACCAGTTCCTGCTCTTGTTGAGCCGCCACCACCAGAACCACCAACGGCTCCATTAGATACACTGCTATTTGCAAAGCCGGCACCACCGCCACCACCACCTAATGCTGTGATAGATCCAAATACAGAATCTCCCCCATTGCCACCAGGAGTTGATGAATTATTAGTTTGTCCTGAGCCGCCAGCGCCCACTGTTACAGTATAAGGAGTACCTGCTGTAACATTAAGCCTACTTTCAGCAGCTGATCCGCCACCTGAAGATTCGCCGACTACAGAAGAACGATATCCGCCAGCGCCACCGCCAGCAGTGTCTGCGCCACCGCCGCCACCAGCAACAACTAGGTATTCTACAAGTCCTGTAAAAGCCGGAGTAAATGTGCTATTACCGACAGTAGTGAATATATGTGCAGTATAGCTAGGAGGAAGTGAACTATATGTTCCACCTGGAATACTAATAGAGTCAATCGAGCCTTGGGTCGGAGCACTACTTCCGCCAGAAGCTAAAGCAATAATACTAGTGGCGCTGACAATGGAAAATACCGTTACTGTGCTGCCTACTCCAAAACTTCCAGACTGTCCTGAGCTAGTGTTTGCTGTAATTATTGAACTAGTTGTCAAAGAAGAAACTGTAGCAGATGAAATGTTATAAATTCTAAAGATCCAAGTTGAAGAAGTGATTGCTGTAGATCTATAAACGTAAGTACTTGAAGTATTATTATTAATGACAGTAGTAACGCTAGGAGCCATCTCATAATCAGTTGAGTTGGTTAAGTCAGTAGGTACATGAACTAATGTTTTAACACTAGGTCTAACTGAAGAACCTACAGTTACTAATACTTGTGTAGGAGCTGCGTTTTGAATTTTAGGTTGAGGAATTGAAATACCTAATAGACTATCTCTAACGGTAGGTTCACCACCAATGTTATCGTTTCTAGTAGGATCTACTGTTGCTGTTACTACTGCAACTGAAGTTACTGTGCCTGCATTAGTAGCAGGGAACGCACGTCCTGAACCCCAGATGATACGAACGGCTCCAACGCCACCCCAACCACCACCGTAGCTAGTACCAGAGCCACCTCCGCCACCACCAAATTGGCCACCGTTGATTGTTTGATATCCGCTCTCACCGGAACCTTCGCCGCCTCGGCCGTTGGCACCACCTGATCCACCGCCAGCACCTAGATATTGTCCACGGGGAACACCATCAGCCCCTAGACCGTAGATTCCTACGCCACCACCAGCTGGTACACCATATGTACTTGAATAGTGCCCGCCACCTGCGCCGCCACCCGATCCTGATGCAGGCGAAGTGCCACCGGCGACAGCGCCTTCACCACCACGTCCTAGGTAACCGCCAGCGCCAGCGCCAGCTCTTGTCCAAGATCCCTCATAGGCTCCATCGCCACCACGGCCGCCGCCATCACCTACGTATCCGCCACCATAGCCGCCACCTGAATTGGTTGAGTTTGGACCACCTTGGCCACCGCCATAACCTGCAACAACACTAGTTGAAATAAAGTATGATGTTCCACCAGCGGCACCAACGTTAGTAGCATTTGCAGTAGATGGGCCGCCCTGTCCCACTACAACAGTATATGACGTTCCGGGAGTAACTGCGATGTTATTTTTCCATCCAAGACCACCACCACCGCCACCACCTGAACTCCATTGGTAACCACCGCCACCACCTCCGCCTACAGCTACAACACTAACTGATGTAACACCAGCAGGTGCAGTCCATGAATATGTACCTGTTGTAACGTAAGCAACATCACCACTTTGAGGTAATGTAGCAGTTGACTGTGATAATACAGGATTACCTATGTATCCAGCCACTGGAGTTGTTCCGCCAACCGCATAGGCTTTAATTTGCGTAAAACTATCAACGCTAGATACTGCCACCGTGCTTCCTGTGCCAATGCTACCTGTTATCGATGTAGCAGTGAATATTAAAGCAGTGCTATACAGTGAGGTTCCTCTAATATTACTAATGGTAAAAGTCCAAGCAGAAGGACCAGCAGAAGCAATACCACTTACTATCGGTGTATCAATAGCAAGTTCCCCAGTGGGATAAATTGAGTTAATTAACCCACTTGTTGGTGGACTCGAATATGTTCCTCTTGCCCATGCAAAACAATTAATAGAATTCGTAACAGTGTTAACACTGGTAACATATACCTGATTGTTTGATCCAAAACTACCAGCTCTGGGCAAAGCAGTAATTACACTACCTGTATTAAATCCAACAACTGAAGTACCTGTAATAGCAAATGTCCACGGACTTTGTACAGGTGCTCTAAATGACGGAATAGAAAGTCCAGATGTTCCGTTAAAGACAAACGTGCCGTCTGCGGTAAATGTATGTATTGTGTATCCGTTGGCTGAAGTGATTGTTCCACCTTGACTAGTCTGTCCACCTAAGTAACGTATAATAACAATACCTGACCCGCCCGCACCTGATCCGCTGCCCCAACCCCCGTTAGGTGCCCAATAAGAGCCGCCACCACCGCCACCACCTGTATTAGGTATAGCGTTAGGAGTACCACTACCTGTGGTTATTGAGTTAACTTCAGCAGTATAAACGTTGTAATTGTATCTTAGAGTTGTACCGGCACCACGACCGCCACCTGCATATCCGTCACCAGCACGTTCACTGCTGTTGCCGCCTCCGCCACCACCACCAGCGTACCAACGCCATGTACCGGAGATATCATATGCACGGCCAAAGCCGCCATCACCAGCTGGAGCACTGCCACCTGATCCACCTACACCAGCGCTGCCAGCTCCACCGCCGCCAGCACCAGTCCATCCTTGAGCGTTAGGACCACCTGCATTACCGTAGCCAGTTGCTCCACCATAATTAATTTGAGTAGCTAAGCCGGGTCCACCACCACCACCGTTGGCTGCTGCGTATCCACCACCTGAACCACCGTTGTTTACTACAGCATTGTAAGCTACACCAGAACCAACGCCACCACCACCGCCATGAGCAATAAACGTAGTACCAAATGTAGAAGATGTTCCTTTGTTACCATTAGCGTTTGTAGAGTTTGGTACAGCAGTACCACCCTGGCCGACTACAACAGCATGACTACCTGTTGAGATGTTAATACCTGCGCCATATAATAAGCCTCCAGCGCCACCACCACCATTAGCGTTGGTTGTACTATGGTTACCACCTGAGCCACCACCACCAACTACTAATAGATCAACAGTAGTAGCCACTGGAGGAATGTATGTTTGTCCGGTGATTGTAATTCTGTCAATAGTTCCATTGACAGGTGCAGTTGCACCTCCAGTGGCAATAAACACTACGTAGCCGATACCAATAGAATAAACCCATGTAGTATTGTTAGTTCCAAAATTACCTGTACTGTTTGAAGTAGTGTTAGCTGTAACTACGGCACCATATGTTAAACTAGAAGTCTGTGTTGAAGATAAATTTTCAATGGCAAACGCCCAAGACGTTGTACTAGCCACAGCTACTCCGTATATGTTAGGCTGGCTAGGAAGTTGAGTTACTGTGCCTATGAATCCAACACCGCCTGGTTCTGTAGTTAATGGTAGTTGATACTGAACAGTACCAGTGCTAAATGTCTGCGTAGAAACAGCTGATAAAATTGTTACTGGTGTAGTATTATTTCTTAAAGAAAACTCGCTGCCTGTTTTAACAATCTGCTGTCTTTGTAGTGTCAGTCTTCTTGTGTCAACAACCAGCGATGATGCTGTTCTAGGAACAACGTTTTGATTTAATACAAGAGGAATTGAACTAATTCTATTCGACGGATAAACAAACGATGTGCCGCCGACATTTTCATTTCTAAACGAAGTAGTGATTGTTGGTATTGCGGCAACAGTACCTAAGTCTGCGGTTTGTGTAACAGGGAAAGAACGATTAGAACCCCAGATGATACGAACGGCACCACGGCCACCCCAACCACCACCATAGCTGGTACCAGAACCTCCGCCACCACCACCAAATGCACCACCATTAATTATCGACCCGCCGCTTTGTCCAGAGCCTTCACCACCTCGGCCAGCTTCTCCGCCTGATCCACCACCACCACCAAAATAACTAGAACTACCAACACCATCGGCACCACGGCCAAGTATACCTACGCCACCACCGGCTGGTACACCATATGTGCTTGAATAATATCCAGATGCGGCACCAGCGCCTGATCCTGCTGGAGCATTATAAGCTGTAAAGTATCCGCCACTGTTGTCAGCACCATTGCCTGAATAGCCACCAGCGCCTCCGCCACCTACGTTCCAAGATCCTTGGAAAGCAGCGTTACCGCCCCGGCCTCCAGAATCACCTAAGTAGCCACCACCATATCCACCACCGAATGAAGTAGAATTAGGACCGCCTTGACCGCCACCATATCCTGCTACAGTAGCAGTTGATATAAAGTATGATGTTCCGCCTGCTGCGGCTGCATTGGTTGCATTAGGACTAGGTAGTCCACCTGCGCCAACTACAACGGTATAGGTTTGTCCAGGAGTAACAGAGATGTTATTTTTCCATCCAAGACCACCACCGCCACCACCACCTGAACTCCATTGGTAACCACCACCACCGCCACCACCTACTGCTACAACACTAACTGACGTAACGCCTGACGGTGCAGTCCATGAATATGTACCAGTAGTAGTATATGCTATCTGTCCTATAGCTGGCAATGTTACTAATGCACCTGTGGCTGTAAAGTTTGTTATAATGCCCGGAATAGGAACACTGGTGCCGGATGTAACATAAGCTAATAAAGAAGTATATCCAAGTATTGCTTGAACTATTACTGTATTACCTGCGCCAAAACTACCTGTAATACTAGTAGCAGTAATAACTGATCCAGGGTTTCCTGCAATTAATCCATTGGTGTTTTTTAAGCCGCTGACTAAAAATGTATAAGGAGTAGCAGTGCTAACATTAGATACTACAACGTCTGCTAATGATTCACCTGTGGAATAAACAGCGTTAATATTACCAAGTGTTGGTGCAGTAGTTCCAAAAGATATGCCGGTGATTGAGCCACTGGAAGTATTAATACTAGTAAGATAAACTAAACTGTTATTGTTGCCCAATTTACCAGTTCTAGGTGTGTATGAAATAACATCGCCAACATTGTATCCAATAGTTGATGCTAGATTGGTTACCGTAAATACCCAACCTGTTGGTATAGGATCTCTAAATGTTGGTAATAGTACGCCACCTGCGCTAACAGTTAAAATTGTTGTGCCTGTTGCGGTAAATGCGTGTACGGTATCGCCACTAACTGTAGTAACTGTTCCACCTATGGCACGTTGACTACCTGGGTATCGAATAACAACAATACCTGAACCACCATTACCACCTTTGTTATTAGAATTATAGTGAGCTCCACCGCCACCACCACCACCAGTGTTTGCGCCAGCATCACCGCCTGGTACGTTGGTTTGAGCGTTTAATGATCCAACTGTGGCATTAGCGCCAGAATTAAATCCAGCACCACCGAGACCACTGCTACCACCGCGAGGTGCGCCACCACCACCTCCACCGAGACCACCGTTGCCACCGTAGTTACTGTATCCAGCACCACCGCCTCCACCTGCCCAGTGGTACGCTGTGCCTAAAATGCTATTAGAAATACCCACACCACCATGGCCAATTTCGCTGCCTGTTTGTGAGGCTGCTGCGCCTGCTCCGCCGCCACCACCTGGATACCAAGTAACACCGCTGGAAGCACCGTTATTACCTTGTCCAGTTGTACCTGTTCCTGGTGATCCACCATAACTGCCACTAGAGAATCGGCCGCCAGAACCTCCACCGCCACTAGCACCACTGCCTGCTGGATAACTTGCGGAATCGTGCTTACTAGCGCCACCGCCGCCGCCTAATGCAGTCAATCCAAGTGCAATTGTTGGATTACCGTTTGAACCGGCAGGTCCTGAAGTTCCAGCAGGTGCGCCTGCACCACCAGCACCAACTACTATAGTGTATACACCAGTAGCTAGTGTCATAGAACCGGCTAGATACCCGCCAGCGCCTCCGCCACCACCCATGTCAGAACCACCACCACCACCGCCACCTACTATTAGGTACTGTGCAACAAGTGGTTGAACCGGTGCAACATAAAAAGTTTGCCCTGTATTTGTAATACCATCAATGGTGCCATTTACTGGAGCACTAGTTCCGCTGGTAGCAACAATAATGATTTGATTGGTGTTAATTGCTTGAACATAGGCAGTATTACCAGTTCCAAAATTACCAGTACTGTTTGATGATGTGTTAACAGTGACAATCGAATTAACTGATAAACCTAAAGTTTGTGATGATGGTAACTGCTCAATTGCAAATGCCCAAGTTGCGGTATTTACTAATGCAACTCCGTAGATATTAGGTTGTCCTGGTATATCTGTAAATGTATTAATCGTGCCAACACCACCAGATAGTGAATTTATAGGTAGTCTAACCGTGTTAGTACCTGTAACAAAATATCTAGTGGCAGTACTATAACCCGAGGTTTGAGTTGACACTTTGACTCTATCAAGAGTCGTACCAGTTAACAACAAATAGTTATTGGTACCAGTAATTGCTAGTCTAATTGTAGGAGAATTAGTAATAACCAGTGGGGTAACAAAACTATATATGTTTTGACCATAAACTGGCCTATTATTAAACTCGTAAACTCGACTGTTAGCGTAATATTGTCTATTGTACTCGGTTCTCACCGAGTACTGTGCTATTACAGTTACTGAAGCGCCAACGACCGTGGTGTTGAAGTTCTTCTTAGATCCGTCAATTACCTGCGGCATTGGCTTATACTACTCGATTAAATGTCAACGCTGGCAATAATGTTATTAACGCCACCACCTGTAATAGTTAAGTTAACCACTGTACTTGCGCTGGCGCTGGTAGTGATTGTTATGTTTTTAGTACTGTTTGTTGTGAAAATCATAGTATTACCGTCAATTGCTAGGTTAACTGCTGTAGAAATACGCAGACCGTCTGATCCATACGCATCTACGGTACAGCTTGTAGAGATATTAGATCCCGTGAATGTAAAATTACTACTGGCCATAACAACGTTAATTGTAACTGGAATTGTAGGTGTAATCATGTGTAGAACAGCATTGCCCTTTTCACGACTCATACCCCAAATTCTGTTAGTTTGGTCTAGGCCAACACTTCTAAATTCATAAGGATATGTTCCAGTTGGTGCCCAACCTGTACTTGAGTTGAAGCTGAAGAACTTCATCTGTAGTGTTACAGGAACCATCATCTGCGTGCCTGCCGCATTGATAGGCATAAAGTCTCGAGGAATATCGTTGACAGTTGGGAATGTGTATGAACTGTGATATGTTAATACATCATCACCTGTACCAGCACCAATGGTGTAGGTCATCATAGTACGTTTTAATGATGTACTCCAACGACTTGAACCAGAACCTGCATGTGCATACTTGTCAGTTAACCAGAATGTGATGTAATTTACACCGTCAACTGTGAACTGATAACCTTTCTGATGCCATGACATGTTGTTATAAGTCTGGTTAGCTTCAGTGGTGTACATAGCTGAGTATGTACCGTAGGTATTTGCACCTGAATAGGTCATTGTACAGTTTGTAGCTGTTACTGATCCATCAGCCGGATTCCATACATATCGAATTGGTGCCAGGTTACTTGATGCATCATAGTGGCAACTGTATATAACACGTCTAGTTGAGCTAGCACGTCTAATGTTACTTGGCCATGATCTTGGACAAACTCTAGTTGTGTTACTTCTGTAGCTCTGATTGATAATCTGTGTTACAGCATAGCTAGTAGGGTTAATCTTATAGAATGTATATTGACTGTAATAGGTTGTACTAGTACCGTCTTGAACACCGACATAATGTAGGAAACCTTGATCATCAACTCCCATGAAGAATTGCACTGATTTATCGTTGTTACTTGGAGTAACGTTAGAACCAGTTCCTAGTTGTGTTTCATAGGTCTGTGTAACGTTTATATAACCACCTGAGGAACTGCCTTGCCAAGTGCCCCAAATTCTTTGATTAGATACGTCTTCGTAGACATAGTAGTTAGGAGCATAAGTGTTGGTCTGAGTGATAGCACCCGCACCAGCAGTTATATCTGTACTTGAATAAAGTTGATGGCCAGTTGTTCCACTGCCAATCTCAGTACCGAAACCCGGAATAGTAAATCTACGTGAAATTAGTACCTTACCATTGATAGTTTTCCAACCTGGTTTACATGGGAAATAATTCCAATCTAATGTAGCGTGATAATAGCTCATCCATAGATTGTCCCAGCCTTGACTTTCATTGTCAGCCCAGCAAGTTATAACACCTTTTTCAAGAATGATTTCACCGCGCTGTTCGTCAGCGTAGCTGGTCTGAAAAGCGTCATTGAAGTTAAAACTCCAATTTTTCTGGAATAAAGGAGCTAGAGTAGTAGTATCGTGACCTTGTGTACTAATGAATAGTCTATTATTAGCAAGTACCGGATCTTCAACTAATGTTACATATCCATTTGGTATTTTTTTAACGTGTATTTCAGCCATTTCTTATTCCTCTGTATTTGCTGTATAGGCAGCTTGTTGCGTGTCCCACCATGCCAATGCATCTTCTTCGCTGTCCCATGGTTCTTGGGCTCCGGTATCACTAACCTTAAATGGTTGGTGTATTATGTGACGCTCACCATCGAAGACATCAAAGCGCCCATCTGCGTATACTGTACGAATGCTCATTTTTAAATATTCCTTATATATGTAAACGTAACTGTTAAATCTGATCCTGCTACGGTGTTTCCAATATTTAGCACATCAACGGTAACATAGTCATTTGATCTGAGATTTATCGTTGCGGTGCTCAATGAAGACACTGTTGTTGAACTATTTATGCTCAATGTTGCTGTAGAAACACCATTGATTTTTACAGCAACAGTTAGAGGTTGTGCGCCTTCTGGTGCAATTTCTACTCTTGATTTAACGCTGGTTATTATACTATCAACGGGTACATACCATTTTTCAGTACCCGGAGCCTGTGTTAAAATTCCAGGTTTTCTGTAATGTCTTTCTAGGACAGTACTGGCGCCACCTGTTGCATTGTCGCCTTTTTCACCTTTGCTACCAGTGTAACCGTTAAGACCTGCACTACCCGTGTAGCCACCTGATCCAGTGTAACCAATAGGACCAGTGTAGCCCATGTCACCTTTGCTGCCCGTGTAACCAATGCTACCTGTAAATCCTGTTTCACCGGCAGCACCACCTGTACCAGCAGATCCTGCAGGGCCTTGACTACCTGTAAAACCTGTTTCGCCTTGACTACCTGTGTAACCAGTGCCACCGCTGCCTGTATAACCAACACTACCTGCAAAGCCAGCACTACCCGTAAAGCCAGCACTACCTGTATATCCTGTAGCCCCAACTAGTTCACCATTTTGATATATGTTTCCAGAGTAATTGATGTCACCCCGAACATGTAAACCGCCACCGATTCCCATACCACCATAGGCTACTACTGCGGCACTGACAGTTGATGTAGCTGTAGTAGTATTAAGGAATATAAAGGTGCTAGTTGTACTTGTTGTTAGACCAGCAGTACCTGTTGGTCCAGTAGGACCTGTAGCACCACGAGGACCTTGACCACCTTGCTTGCTCATTTCTAGAGCTATGTAATCAATCCATGTTCTATGGCTAACACTTCCACCGCTGATGTGGTTTAATCTTAGAGTAACAGCACCACCAGAAACGTAAGGGTCAGAATCTATTAGGCCTAGGGCAAGTTGATACCATCCTGGCAATCCGGAATAAACTGCAAATGTATCCCAAGCTGATGTGGTGTAATTGTAGAGATCAACGTTGATGGTATGACCAGAATTTGAAGTATAGTTGATGTTTAATACAACACGGTTGAATTCTGTAATACCTGTAAAACCAACATAAGCAATGTATCCAGGAGTAGTGGCAGCATCATTGATACTGTAGAATCCAGAACTGGTTGCTGTATTGTAATCATTAAATGTTCGAATATCTAATACTGTACCAAAATTGTAACTACCGTAGGCAGTGTCTGTTCCTGCCAAGGTGGACAATCCTGCAAACTCTGTAGGGTCATTGGTAATATAGGCTGCAGGATAGGTTACTGTTAGCAGATCGTTTGAAGTGATTACTGACGAGCCGCCAACAACTAAAGAGCCGCCTACATATAAGCTGCCTCCAATACCAACTCCACCTGATACTACTAATGCACCTGTGCTAGACGATGAAGATGCAGTTGTGCTGGCTAGTATTAGAGCACCAGTTTTGAATAATCCGTATTCTGTTCCGGTGAATATTCCACCAACTTCTTCACCATTACTATACCACTCTAGATAACCACTGGAGTTATCTAGGCCAAGGAATGCATTTTTATCTTGACCTTTGTAATAGTGATAGACAAAACCAATGTCTTTGCCATCATCTACAGTCCAACTATGCTCAGTTCCAGTACTGCCCGAAGGAACGTGTACGTTAATCAAGTTATCAGTGTATACTGTGTTAGTGGAATAAATGTAGGTACTTGTACCGGCAAATATTACATTATCTTGAAAGTATGCAAGGCCATCAACGAATAAACTGCCCTGTATACCAACACCACCTGCAACGGATAACGCATTGTCTATAATAGTAGAAGTGCTAGATAGTGTGGATAGTATACTAATCCGACCACCAATGGTTACATCCAGCCCAATACCAACTCCGCCTGGTGTTGTAATAGCACCTGTAATAGTAGAGACTGAATTAGTTGTAGTGTTTACAAATAAATTCTGTGATATTTCAGTTTGTCCTAATGTACTGGACAATCCACTAGACGTAGTTAATACTTCGGCATTGTTAAGATAAGCAGTACCTTGAACATATAAATTTTGGCCAATTCGTACATCCTGGCCAATACCAACTCCGCCTGGTGTTGTAATAGCCCCTGTAGTAGTAGAGGTTGAATTAGTTGTAGTGTTTACAAATAAATTCTGTGATATTTCGGTTTGCCCCAGTGTACTAGACAATCCACTAGACGTAGTTAATACTTCGGCATCATTAAGATAAGCAGTTCCACCAACATACAAGTTACCTTGGATACTTGCACCGCCGGCAACCTGCAGGGCTCCAGTTACCGTTGAGTTAGCAGCGGTTGTATTTGTTATTGTAAATATGCCAGCATATGGACTAATTTCGGCGCCGCCAATAGGAATATCATAACTAAGTTCGCCAGTAGTTGTGTTATAATATACAACTACTGAAGTCCCGGTATTTCTAAGGGCGCCTACAAACAATGTGCCGCCAATACCGACTCCTCCTAAAACTTGCAATGCTCCAGTATTGGTTGAAGTAGCATTTGTAGTTGTATTAACCTGTAGTGTTTGATTAATAACAGAAGTACCCAAAACGCTAGATAATCCACTTTGTGTAGTTAATATCTCAGCACCGTTTAGGTAAGCAATCCCGCCAACATGTAAGTTCTTAGCAATGCTTACGCCACCTAGAACTTGTAGAGCATTTGTATTGTAACTGTATCTATCAGATGCTGTTGAAAATATTGTAACGGTACCAGTTGTATCAACTGTTACCATCTGAGACCAAGTTCTAATATTAGAAGAAGTTGATCCTATTAGTATACTGCCGTCAACAGAAGGTAGTCCTAAATCAGGCTCTGCTTGACTAAGGCTAAGATTTTCATAACGATCAACGGTGAGTCTATCACCGTGAACCTTTTTTACCTTGCCAGTTAAGAGTCTAGTGTTACTCATTGCTTGTTTCTAGAATACTTAGTACTAGGTTAACGCTGGCATTGGCTCCAGCACGGGCTGTAATAGATGCACCTGATTCAATAACTAATTTTCCAGTAGTTATTTCGGCTGCATCATTCACTGGAATTTCAAAATCTTTCAACATGATAAAATTCGTATTATTTTTAACTAAAGTAAATCTTACTGTTACTGGTTCATTGCCAATATTTGTGGCCTGTGCTCCAAGTACAATAGTTGTAACATTGTCTGGTGTTGTATAAATTGTTTCAGTAGTTGTAGTTAACTCAACTGCTTTAGTTTTAAACGAATTTAAGGGTAGGGCTGCGGTTGCCATGTTTTTATGATCCTATCGCTAATATGTACGGTGTCATGACCGCAAACAAACTCTTTGTGAACGTTCTTCCAGAGATCGTTCCTAAATTTCTATTTATGGTTAAATCATTACCAATTCGGAAATCTCCGCGTTGGTCAGTGCCCGTGAAGTAAACTTTACCACCGTTAACTTCTACTGCTTGGTTGGCACTAATAGGTTCCCCACCAAGATACGGCAAGGCCGCATTAATATTGACTCCTGCACCAATCCATTCAAATGAGTGGCCCGACGAAGTAATCAAACTATATTGATGGAATGTTACCACTGTGTTGTCATTGATTATACTTGCAACATTTTCTTCTACCCTAATGGTGCTAGAATATCCATTTTCAACAATACTGGCAACAATATCTACAAGGGATTGTGCTATTGCAGATTGTGTAGATGAAGAAGCAGTTGCACTAGTATTCTGGGGAACAACAAGTTGCTGTTTTGGACTAATGTCGTTATTAATTAGACAATCATCTATAATTGTTTTTATAAAATAATAAGCTGCTATAGTCGCAGGTTTCGTGTCGTATGGAATTCTAAATACCGCGCCATCATAGTAGGAATCGGCGGCATCAGCAGTTTGGCTATTGCCCCCCGTATAATACATCGTAGGTCACAGCATCTATAATATAACCTACATCTCGTTTACAGGTAGCAGTACTATATACTAACCCCACAAAACTAGTATTGATATATGCTATTGTTTCAGCTTGAATAAAACTTCTATTCAATAATAATAATTCATATGCATTAAAAATACTAGTACTTGTATTAGCAGTTAGTCCAATTGGTACACGTTCTGGTGCTACACTAGGACCAATATTAATTATATCAGTAATTTTAGTTACTAGACTGTTAACTAATCCAATTTCTGCCGAACCTCCTGTCCCAGTAGTAATCGACTGAGGTATTAATGTTTGATAACGATTAGTTACTGTTGTGCCCGTGACAATTTTAGCAGAAATATCTTTGATAAAATTATAGGCAGCAGTAGTTTGAGGTATTTCATTGACTATTACAGAACTACTTGAATTGTATCCATAATAATAAACACCGCTCATATAGCTTTGTCTATTGCCGTTATGTAATAGATCAAATGCTACGCTGTCAACAATATATCCAACATCTCTATAACATGTAGCAGTATTGTAGCTAAAATTTGGATGATTGGTATTAAGCCAAGATATTGTACTATTTTGTATATTTGTTTTGTTATTAACCAGGGCATAATATCCAGCTAATACAGTAGGATTTACACTAGCATAGGTATTTGGAACTATATCATCTGAAATAGAACCGACTCCATTTGTTAATAAATTTAAGATAATATTAAAATTATTAGTAACTGTGGACGCAATCGTAGCATTGGATGCAGATGTAACATAAGCAACCGCATTATCTCTTGCGTATTCAATTGCACCAGTAGTTGTTGTTAATTGATTAAAAATATTACCGGTATAATTTCCCTGGCTCCAATACTGGAGTCCTGCAAATGTGCTTTGACTAGTGCCCCCATACAGAATGTCAAATGCTAGAGAATCAACAATAAATCCAGTATCTCTGTAACATGCCGTGGTATTATAACTAAAATTATTGATATATGCTACTGTTTCTTCTGCAATGAAACTTCTATTGTTTTGAAGAATAAGGCTAGCATTTATTTTATCTGCACTTGCACCAGTTGGTGCAGTGAACAAAAATGCAGGGGCTGCTGCTAACCCGTTCTGCATAATATCTAAAAATGTATTGAACAATGATGTGACTCTAGAATACGGATCAACTGGTCCATTTACTAATAACGCAAGTACCTTAACTTTTAAGAAAGTTACAGCACTCACTGTTTGAGTTTTTTGAGTTGTTACAACTGTTGTTCCAGTTGCTCTATAATAACTAGTAGCTGCCTTGATAGTTCTATAATTAGTGTTCAATACCATGTCGTAGGCAATTGAATCTAAAATATCACCAACGTCTCTACTGCACTTAAATTGATTAAAATCAAAACCAGGAAATGTTTCTAATACGTGTTTTATAGTTTCAACTTGTAGTCTAGTTCTTTCGTCAAGTATGATCTGCCTAGCATTCCTGTACGTTGCAGATTCAGCAGTTAGGCTAGGATATGTTATATCAGTGTTGCCAGTCTTAAATGCTGTACTTGCACTGATAGTATAGTAATCACCGTCGCCAAAACTTACAGCATCGCCAATTGCAGGCTTTGTAGTTAAATTATCAATTACAAATTCTAACCCGCTTGTTGCTCCGTTAACTTTACCTGAATAATTTGCAGAGCTTACTCCACTTGCATAAAGAGCATAATTACCAAAGCTACTATTACTGTTAGTAATAGAACAGCTACCACCAGATTCACATAAGAACCCCTTGTCACAACAAATAGTAAACACAGAAACTAGCTGGGTATATCCACCGTTTAACATATGGATACCGATGCCGCCCTGGTTGTATTGTGTGTATGCATCAACAACCATAGATTTTGTACCTAGGGCATGATTTCCGTCTACACGCATACCAGTTCCGTTGCTAGTCATCGATGTACAGTTTTGTACGTAAGGGCTGGTTGATATAACGCCAGCGCTTCCATCTGGATCAAATGCTACTGCGGCAGCAGGGCTCACATGGTCTTTAAATGTCATATGCGCTAGATAACATCCGTTATTAACGTAGAATAAATCTTGAGTAACGTTCTGCGGTCTAACATTTACAGATCTTAAATTATCACCTACAACAGATACAAAATCTGGCACAGTCATGGGGTTATTTTCTGTATAATCTCCGCTCTTAACAAAGACTGTAGTACCGCGAGTAGCCACTGCTAGTGCGGCCCTAATAGTTCTTTTGCTTAAATTTAAACTAGTGCCTGAATTACTGTCGTTTCCGCTTTCACTAACGTATAATACGTTATCAACGGACATATTTCCAATACTACCTGCATATCCGGTGCTACCCTGAAAACCTCTTAGGCCGCCATAATCTAATTCGGTCCAGGAGTCAACACCATTGCCGATTTTAAAAAGATCGGTATCTGTTTCGATACCCATTTCCGCGACAGCTAAAACGGGGTCAACAGTTGCCCATTCGTTTGCAGTACCTCGTCTAAATTGAATTTGAACAGCCATGTTTAAGTATCTTTTTTATCTGTATCTCATATTTATAAGACTACGCCACCGCCGTCGATCGGCTCAATTCCGCCATATATTGTGTTAGGAATTCCGCCATCTAAGTTAGGACTACCACCCGAACCTCCGCCGCCGCCACTTCCAGAGAAACCTGCGCCGGCGCTACCTGTATAACCGCGTATTTGACCCACATCTAACCAATTAGGATCTAACCAAACGTGTAAATTACCGTTATCTGCTGTTAGATACCCGTCGCCTATATTTCCACCATACGGATAAGGAAGAGCAGCAGCTGATCCTACAAAACCAACAATGTTTAAGCCTGTACCTGGGGCACCTTTGCTACCAGTATAGCCTGCGCCGGCTGAACCTGTGTAACCCGACGGAATACTAAAGTTTAATACCGCATCATACTCAGTACCTGTGTTAGTTACTGTAGGAAGTGAACCAGCAGTTCCGGTCGTTACAACACCAATTGTAATAGTAGAAGTATTACCTCTACTACCTGCATAACCTAAGGCGGCTGCTTCTCCTGGAATACCTTGACTTCCTGTAAAACCCGTAGCGCCTAGCGGACCTATACTACCTGTATAACCTACACTACCAGCAAAACCTGAACTACCAGTATAACCTATAGGTCCTCTAGATCCAGTGTATCCCAAGACACCTTGGAAACCTTGCTGGCCTTGGCTACCAGTAAAACCAATAGCACCAGTTTCTCCTGTAAAACCAGTATCACCCTTGCTACCAGTAAACCCGGCACTACCTGTATATCCACTACTACCGTCGAAGCCTACACTACCAGCAAAACCTCGACTACCGGTATATCCTTCACTGCCTGCAAATCCAGAAAAACCTCGACTACCGGTAAATCCTGTAATACCAAAACTACCCGTATAACCCGTTGAACCAAAGCTACCAGTAAAGCCAGTAACACCCTGAGATCCAACATAACCAGTATCTCCTTTAGATCCTGTGTATCCAGTTACACCTTGACTACCAGTAAATCCAATATCCCCTTTACTACCAGTAAATCCAACAGCACCTCTGCTACCTGCATAACCCCGATCACCCTGGTCGCCTGTTCTAGCAAAGGTAACAACAACAGTCATCCCATCTGTAAACGTTGCTGTACCTGACAGATATGTAACAGGTACATGGAAGTGATTGGCTGTTGGTATGCCTTCTTCAGTGTGTGATCCTGTTATAGCAAATAGGGCAAAATTACTAGGATCTGCTTTTTCTGCTATTGAGAAGTGGCCTTTAATCTGCGAAGTAGAATCATCTATGGTCTGCAGATATGTATAAATTGACTCGCCTAACTTATCATTAAAATTAATGTAGGCTACTGTAGTGCTTGCAGAGAAAGTTAACGTATCAAATTCAATCTCACCACCCAGTGGATCTGTGCCTGTTACATCAGTGCTGTATAAGAACTCAAAGGCTGCGCCACCGAATCCACCTGGGTCTCCCTTACTTCCAGTGAATCCAGAAACTCCTTGACTACCAGTATAACCTATGTCCCCTTGACTACCGGTGTAACCTATGTCACCTTGACTACCTGTGTAACCTATGTCACCTTGTGATCCGGCATAACCTCGACTACCTGTCCAACCTATAACCCCTTGACTACCTGTATAGCCTATCTCGCCCTGGCTACCAGTATAACCTAATACACCTGCTGATCCAGCATCGCCTTTTTCACCTTGGCTACCTGTGTAACCTGCGCTGCCTGCATATCCTTCACTACCAGAATAGCCTTGACTACCTGAGTAGCCTTGACTACCTGTCCACCCTTGAATACCTTGAATACCTTGATCGCCCTTGTCACCTTTGCTACCTGTGTAACCTAGATCACCTTTGCTACCTGTGTAACCTTTTTTATCTTGTATATTAATATAGCCGATCATTCCGCTATGATATACGCATTGATATACTATCTGATTTGGAGCATCGTATGGTACTCTATATGCAACAAGTATGTCTGTTGCATATTTTCCGGTAGATGGATTATTATTTTCCATTCCGGGTAGATCATTAGTGTTTCCACTGGCGTATCTAAATGCTAAAGGATGTGAACTGGTTATATTTCGTAGATCAAAATATACTAGGTCCCCTCTTACTATTGTAAGTGTTGGATAATTACCTACAAATCCGTCTACGGTGTAAGCAAATGCTCCACCGGGATTATTCATTACAAATAACTGGCCGCCTACACTACCTACAAAACCGACGCTACCTGTAAATCCTGAACTACCAGTATAACCAATACTACCTGTGTAACCTAACCCGCCGCGACTGCCTGTGAATCCAAAACTTCCTATGTAACCAGTGTCACCGCGAGAGCCAGTAAAACCGCGAGAGCCAGTAAAACCTAGTGCTCCAGCAGCACCTGCTGTACCTTGACTACCTGTGTAACCTCGACTACCACTAAAACCTGTAGCTCCTTGGTCACCTGTGTTACCGTCACTACCTTGACTACCTACATAACCTGAACTACCTACATAACCTGTTTCGCCACGACTACCGCTATAACCAATCTCGCCCTGACTACCAGTATATCCACCTGGATCACCCTGCGGACCTATACTACCTGTATAACCAACACTACCAGTATAACCTAAGGCAGCAAATGCACCCGGAATACCTTGACTACCTACAAAGCCTGTAAGACCTCGACTGCCATTGTAGCCTGCACTACCAGTAAAACCAGTAACACCTGCACTACCAAGAAAACCTCTACTGCCTGTAAAGCCTGGCGGAACATCAGCGGAGATTGTTAGTTGTTTAGGAGTAGTGCCTGTATTAGTTGCTAGTATAATATTGTTACCGGCAACTAACTTAATTGTATCTAGACCCTGTGCTACCAGTGTTTCTTGTCCGTCTACTTCCCAATATTTGAAAGTAGAATTCATTCCAATCTTAACTGCACCTGCACCTAGATCAGTGACATCAAATCCTGCGTCACTGTCAAATCTAATGGTCTCTACATTGGTGATTATACCAGAAACTGTGTTAGCAGTATCTATTAAACTAACAGTTAGTCTAGCAGAACTTCCAGTAAAACCAACGCTACCTGCATATCCCGTAATACCTGCACTACCAGTATATCCTGCACCTGCTGATCCAGTATAGCCAACTCCGGCACTACCAGTATAACCTAAGGCAGCAAATGCACCCGGGATACCCTGTGATCCAGTAAAACCAGTTTCTCCTGCAGATCCAGTAAAACCAGTATCACCATATGAACCTGCATAGCCAACTGATCCTGTAAAGCCTGTAAAACCAGTAAGTCCTCGACTACCTGCATAACCAACAGGACCTTGATCACCCTGACTACCTGCATATCCCTCACTGCCCGTATAGCCTTGGCTACCTGTGAATCCTCTTGAACCAGAATAACCAACATCACCTCGACTACCTGTATAGCCTAAGGCAGCAAATGCACCTGGAATACCTTGGCTTCCAACAAAACCAGTATCGCCTTTGTCGCCTTTGTCGCCTTTACTACCTGTAAATCCAGTAGTACCTTGGCTACCAGTGAATCCGGTGAATCCAAAGTCACCTTTACTACCAGTATAACCAAGATCGCCACGACTACCTACAAAGCCTGTATCGCCCTTGTCGCCTTTACTGCCGGTGTATCCCTGACTTCCCGTAAATCCAACAATACCCTGCGAACCTGTATATCCTAAGGCAGCAAACTCACCCGGAATACCTTGACTACCTGAGTAGCCTTGACTACCTGTAAATCCAGTAACACCTTGGCTACCTAAGAAGCCCTGGTCGCCTTTATCACCTTTACTACCAGTAAAGCCTGTTATACCAAAGCTACCAGTATAACCTAGATCACCTCGACTACCTAAGAAGCCCTGGTCGCCTTTATCACCTTTACTACCTGTATAGCCAAAATCACCTTGTGGGCCTTGTATACCTTGGAAACCTTGACTACCTGTGTAACCAACATCCCCTTGACTACCTGCAAAGCCTACGCTACCAGTGTAACCAATATCACCTTGGCTACCAGTGTAACCAACATCTCCTTGACTGCCCGAGTAACCTATTTCTCCCTGGCTACCTGTATATCCTATTTCTCCCTGAATACCTTGTTCACCTTGAACACCCTGTGATCCAGTATAACCTCCAGCAGGTCCTGCAGGTCCTTCATCTCCTTTACTACCTGTAAACCCGGTATCACCTTGGAAACCTTGATCTCCTTGTAGACCTTGACTGCCGGTGTAACCTAATTCTCCAATTTCGCCCTGATCACCTTGAACACCTTTGCTACCAGTATAACCTCGTGATCCTACAAAACCTAGGGCACCTGTATCACCTTGGAAGCCCCTACTACCAACATAGCCCGTGCTACCTACAAATCCTGAGAATCCACGAGATCCAGTGAATCCTACATCACCCCGGCTACCTGAATATCCAGTTACACCTCTACTACCGGTGTATCCTTTTTCTTCTGTGAATAGAATGTAGCCGTAGTTTGAAGGATTTGCAATACTTTGATAAACTATGTAATCCTGTATTAAGATAGGAATTTCTACATATACTACTATATTGCTTATAGAAACCTGAGATCCTGACGGAAATCCAGGAACTATTGCTGAATTATCGCCTGGTTCTGCCCTAAAAGCAATCGGATCACCGTTAGTGACCGCAGTTAAGTCTAGATAATAACTCTGGCCTCTAATAAACGTTAGTGTTGGATTTAACTCGGCAAAACCAGTTACATTAAAATTAGCATTTGCCGAAGTAAATTGATATCTTGTTCCACCTTGGCTACCACTATAACCAATACTACCAGTATAACCAGTGTCACCCTGTGATCCAACGTATCCAGTGCTGCCTGTAAATCCAGTACTTCCTGTATATCCTTGACTGCCAGTATACCCTTGGTCGCCCTTGCTGCCAGCAAAACCGGTATCACCTTTACTACCTGTGAAACCAACAACACCTTGACTACCTGCAAATCCAGATACACCTTGACTACCAGTGAAACCTATAGCATCATAGGCACCTCGACTACCAGTAAAACCTATAACGCCTTGACTACCTGTAAATCCGGCTGAGCCGCTGTAACCAACACTACCAGTATAACCTTGACTACCGGTAAAACCTTGTTCACCTGCATCACCTTGTGATCCAGTATAACCTTCACTACCTGAGTAACCTTCCGAGCCAGTAAAACCCTTACTGCCTGAGTAACCGCGTGATCCAGTATAACCTAAATCACCTTGTGAACCATCATAACCAGTTACACCGGCACTACCAGTAAATCCAGCACTACCAGTGTATGCTCTACTACCTGTGAAACCAACGGAACCTATTACACCTTGACTACCAGTGTAGCCTACTAAACCTTGGCTACCTGTATATCCTTGACTACCTGTAAATCCAAAGTCGCCTGCACTACCTACAAAGCCAGTGTCACCACGGCTACCTGCAAAGCCTCTAGATCCTGTATAACCTAAACTACCTGTATAACCCTTACTACCTGTATAACCCTTACCCTGTGTTACTGTAGGTTGTATAACTGCTATTGTAAATGAAGCACTGGCAGTCTGTGGTACTTCATCAGTGGCAATAACTGTATATTCTGTAGCCGTAGAAACTACTGTCGGCGTTCCTGTTATATCACCAGTAACCGCACTGAACGTTAATCCTGCAGGTAGTTGACTTGGTGTGATAGAGTAGGTAATAATCCCATAACCACCAGTAGCATCAACTGGGTGAAACTCTGTAGGAGTACCAATATCTAAACTATATGCGTTGTTAACTGCTGTAACAATTAATGGATCAGGTACAAAGTCGTTGACAGTTAATTCAAATGTGCCTGTCTTACTATTATTGTAAGCATCAGTGGCGGTAACTGTATATAAATCAGTTGAAGCAACAGCAGTAGGAGTACCTGATATCTCACCGTTACTTGTATTAAACGTCAAACCACCGGGAAGTGCAGGACTCAAAGAATATGTGATCTGATCGCCTGTAGCAGTTACAGGTCTAACTGGACTGATTGAACTATATTTGATAAAGATCAGTGTAAGATTATTAACTGTTACAACAATAGGGCGAGGTAGAACATTTAAATCAAATGTACTTGTACTCTTTTGCGATAAACTATCTGTTGCTGTAATCGAGAAAGTAGTAGTAGTTAGGACAGAAGACGGTGTTCCTCTAATAGCCGCTGAACTTACATCAAATAATAATCCAGTAGGTAATACTGGTCCAATGCTAAAAGTAACTTGGCCATCACCACCTGTAGCGGTAACAGGCGTAAACGAAGCCGCAGTTACACCAACGGTTAATGTCACTGAAGAAGTGGTAGCAGTGGTTATTATGGCCGCTGGCAAATTAACAGTTAATTGGAATGACTTGCTACTTATATTGTTTTGGTTATCTGTGGCTGTTACTGTAAATGTTGTAGCAGTAATCGTTTCAGTCGGAGTTCCTGAAATTCCACCTGTTGAAATATTAAATGTTAGTCCGGCAGGCAGTGCAGGGCTGATAGAAAACGTTGTGGATCCGTTACCACCTGTAGATGTTACAGGAATAAACGGAGTAATTAGTTTACCTCTAGTTGCTGTACTTGTAGAAACAGCCAACGTTGTAGTCAACGGAGGATAGGTAATTGTTAGTGCGTAAGTTTTACTGCTAGTTTGTCCTAGACTGTCTGTGGCAGTAATTGTATGAACTTGATCGCTTAACTGATTAGCAATTCCAGAAATTCTACCATTAGCAGAACTAAAAGTTAGTCCACTTGGTAAACTTGGATTGATAGAGAATGATATTGACCCATAGCCGCCTGCGGCACTAACTGGACTAACACCAACTGTGTCTACTAGTCTAAAGAATGTACCACTGCTAACGTCTAAGGTAGTTGTTATTGCTGGAGGATTAACTACATTTAAATTAAATGTATTTGTACTGCGAACTTGTAAAGAATCAGCAACTGTAACGCTGTAGGTAGCGGTGTTACTAGTAGTTGTAGCTGTTCCTGTAATCTGTCCATTAGCGGTGTTAAAACTTAATCCGCTAGGCAGACTTGATCCAATACTAAATGAGTAGACTTCTGACCCACCTATAACCGTTACTGGTATGTAAGGAGTTATAGGTACAGCTCTAATAAAAGTATTACTGCCAACTGCTGTGGATGTAATTAGAGGTTTAGTATTGACTGTTAATAAAAATGTACCAGTGCTAGCTTGTAGGGCAGTATCACGAACTGTTACAGAAAAAGTTGTAGCAGTTATTAAGAATCTAGTAGGAGTACCTGTAATTTGTCCTGTACTTCCTGCAAAGTTTAAGCCCAGCGGTAGTGCTGGACTGATAGTATATGCTAAGGCACCGTAGCCGCCTGAACCAATTACAGGCGTAAATGCTGTAACTGGATCATATTGTATCAGTGTTTTGCTAGGTATAGACTGTATTGTTAATACTGGTGGTGCTTCTACCGTTAAACTAAATGTTTTACTGCTATTTTGTTGTGCAGTATCAGTAACTGTTACAGTATATGTTGTTTGGGCACTGTTTACTGTGGCTGTGCCACTGATACCACCATTAACGGTGCTAAACGTTAGTCCAGTAGGTAAACTTGGACTGATAGCATAGGATAAGGTTCCATCCCCACCGCTGGCAGTAACGGGAGTGAATGTACCGATAGATACATTTTGTATACCTACCTTATTTGCTATAGCTTGTACTGTTAGTAACGCACCAGGCACTACTTCGATGCTAAAACTCTTACTGGTAGTCTGTGTTGCTTGGTCAGCAATAGATACAGTATAAGTTACAGGCGAACTTAACGCACTAGGGTTACCTGTTATTTGTCCAGTTGCTGTATTAAATGATAATCCAGCAGATAGATTTGGTGTAATAGAATATGCAAGTGTTCCATAGCCACCTTGACCACTAACTGGTATAAATGAATATGATTGAGAATTCTTTGTTAAAGTTGACGACTCTATTAATAGTGTAGAAGTTAACGATGGTAGTTCTGCAACAGTTATACTAAATGATTTACTACTAGTCTGTGCAGGAGTATTTGTATCTGAAACTGTTAAGGTGTAATTAGTTGGAGGTGATACTGCTGTAGCAGGGCCAGTGATATTTCCAGTAGACGAGTTTAAACTCATTCCAGCAGGTAGAGCTGGACTAATAGCGTAGGATAATGTTCCAATGCCGCCGGCTCCACTTACTGGTTTAAACGAAGCAAATGATATAGTTTTTGTAAACGAATAAGAAGCTAGAGCTAAAGTTGTAGTAACCAGCGGAGCTTCTACAGTTAATGTAAATGTCTGGCTACTGGTTGCTAGATTAACATCAGTAACCGTTACAGTATGGACTGTGGCTATCCTCGAAACACTAGGTGTTCCTGTAATTTGTCCGGTAGATGAACTAAAACTTAGACCAGCGGGCAGTGCGGGACTAATGCTGAATACTTTTGCGCCATCACCACCTGTAGCGGTAACAGGAGTAAATGCAGCAGCGGCTGTTCCTTGCGTTAGTGTTCTAGTAGCTATCGCTTGTGTAGTAGATAAAGGTGATGAACCTGAATCTATAGTTAGCGTGAAAGTTGTACTACCTGTGTTACCAGCCTGATCTGTAAACGTTAAAGTGAACGTTGTTTGAGCAATGCTAGACGTTGGTGTACCGCTTAATCGTACATCAGCGGCATTATATAAATTCTGTGTAGTATCAGGATTTGTTCTAGTTATCAAACCCTGATTAGTTGTGCTTAATGTTAATCCAGCAGGTAATGCAGGACTTACTGAAACCGTATAGCAAGGGCTTACACCCCTAACTGTGTTGCTGGTTCCACCTGTGGGAATAATAGCCGTTCCACCATAGGCTGTGGCAATAACTGCGCTGAAAACTTGACTAGTTAATCCGCTATTACTGTTAATTAATGTACTGGCAGTAATTGAAGGCAATGCTACAGGAGGAACTATACCTGTAGGTTTTGGCCAAACAATTTTCCCAGCAGATAGTCCCGAACCAGCGGTGGCCTTAAATATGGCTCCGTTTTGGTTGATATAGTAATCGCCGTTAGAATAGTTGTAATTCGTTGACGCCGGCGTAGCTACAGGATTGGGGTAATAGTAAATTAATGCCACGATGTAGTATTTATTTTATATCTTAGGCTGCTCGAACTGTGAGATCTAGTAGGCTGTTGTAGCCTAAACCGGTGTCAACCATAATAAAAATACTTTCTGTAACGTCATCGTAGTAAAAATCTCCTGGTAGTAAATCATCAATGGATAAACCGTTGGCAGCATCGGCATTTGTATACATCTGCGGTGCTTTTGATCTCTGTATGCTGCCATCAGCAAAAGTAATAACTCCGTCTGCACCTAATGTTAGATTGGCAAATGTAACACTGCTGGTAGTGTTTAAGTCTTGGTCAGCACCTGGTCCTGCACTACCCGTATATCCTAGGTCACCTTGGCTACCAGTATACCCATCTACACCTATTATACCGTCTTGACCTGCACTACCTGTATATCCCAGGTCACCTTGGCTACCTGTATATCCTAAATCTCCAGCACTACCAGTATATCCATCTACACCAGCACTGCCTGCATAACCTATGTCGCCCTGCGATCCTACATATCCAACATCACCTTGTGAACCAGCATATCCAGTATCCCCTCGATCACCGGCACTACCAGTATAACCTATATCGCCGTGTGAGCCTACATAGCCAACATCTCCTTGGCTTCCTGCGTAGCCAGTATCGCCCTTTTCGCCCTGAGAGCCTACATAGCCGACATCGCCTTGCGATCCTACATAGCCAACATCGCCTTGCGATCCGGTGTATCCATCTACACCCTGGCTACCTGTAAAGCCAATACTACCGGTATAACCTAGTTCACCTTGCGGTCCTACAATAGTACCAACGTCCGACCAAGTTAATCCTACCCAAATGTTTAAGTGACCGTTGTCTGAGGTAATGTATCCGTCACCTATATCACCAGTATACGATCCTGGTAAAGCTGCGTATGTAGAAGTACTACCGATAATCTTTACACTAGTACCATCAGTACCTTTACTACCTGTGTAACCTATATCTCCCTGGCTTCCAGTATAACCAATATCACCTTGTGATCCAGTGTAGCCTATACTTCCAGTAAAGCCTAAATCGCCTTGACTACCTGTAAAACCTAATACACCCTGTGAGCCTGTGTAACCTTGACTACCTGAATATCCCTGCGAACCAGTAAATCCTAGATCGCCCTGACTTCCAGTAAAACCAATATCACCTTGCGATCCAGTATAACCTTCTGACCCTGCGTAGCCGCGACTACCTGTAAATCCTAGATCGCCTTTACTGCCCGTGAACCCAACTACACCCTGGCTTCCACTGTAGCCCTGTGAACCAGTGTAACCTTCTGATCCGGTATAACCAATATCACCTTGGCTACCTGTATAACCCTGTGAACCAGTGTATCCAATATCGCCCTGTGAGCCAGTATATCCTTCTGATCCAGTGTATCCAATATCACCCTGTGAACCAGTATAGCCTTGTGAACCTGTGAAACCTATATCGCCCTGACTACCAGTAAAACCTATAATACCACGACTACCAGTATAACCTAAACTACCTGTATATCCCTCACTGCCTGTATAACCTTCTGATCCAGTGTAACCTTCGCTGCCTGTATAACCTGTATCGCCTTGTGAACCTGTATAACCAAAATCACCTTGACTACCTGTAAAACCAGTATCGCCTTGTGAACCAGTATAGCCTTCACTGCCTGTGTAACCAAGTGATCCACTATAACCTCGACTACCGCTATAGCCTAAACTACCTGTATAACCTTCTGATCCAGTGTAGCCTTCACTGCCTGTGTAACCCTGACTACCTGTAAAACCTCGACTACCTGAAAAACCAATACTTCCTGTAAATCCTTTACTTCCTGAATATCCAAGCGAACCACTGTAACCTAGAGAGCCAGTATAACCTTCACTACCTGAATAACCAATACTACCTGTATAACCTTGACTACCTGTCCATCCTGTCAAGCCTTGTGGTCCAACAATCTGTCCAGCACTATACCAGCTTGACCCATCCCATACATAGATATCACCATCTGCTTCTACAATATAGGAATCGTTAATTGTATTAGGGACAGCCGTTTCGGCAGTAATATTGATTGTGCCAATCATACTACTATGATAACGGCACTGATAAACTATACTGTTTGGAGCATCTGATGGCACTACATAAGTTACAATTGCGCCTGCACCGTATTCTCCATTAACTGGATCATTGCCCTGTGTTCCTGGAACATTGCTGGTGTTACCATTGGCTAGCCTTAAAGCTATAGGATGGCCGCCTGTTACTGCTGTAAAATTAAAAGAGTATGTTCTTCCTCGAACTAACGTTAGGACAGGATAATCACCTGTGTATCCGTCGACCGTATATGCAAACCCAGGATTTTGAAATACAAATGTTTCTGAGGTTCCAGTAGGTATTCCTTGAGGAAGATCATTGACAGTAAGAACAGATCCTAAAAGATTAATAGGTAGACCCTGATCACCTTTATCACCTTTACTACCTGTGTAACCAAAACTACCTATAAATCCTGTGCTACCAACAAAGCCAACACTGCCAGTATATCCTAGACTACCTGAATATCCTAGACTACCAACAAAACCAACACTTCCAGTATAGCCTAGACTTCCTGAATACCCCAGGCTACCGCTGTAACCTTGACTACCTGCGTAGCCTTCACTGCCGCTATATCCTTGACTACCTGCATATCCAATTGATCCAGTATAACCCAGTGACCCTGTAAATCCTCGACTGCCGTCGTAGCCCTGATCGCCTTGGCTACCTATATAACCAGTATCACCCTGTGATCCTGAGTATCCGATTGATCCTGTAAATCCTCGAATACCAGCAGATCCAGTGTAACCAAAGCTACCTATATAACCAGTATCTCCCCGACTACCTACATAACCAAGATCACCTTTATCACCAATACTACCTGTAAAACCAGTTGCGCCCTGGCTACCAATGTATCCTGAATCACCCTTTGAACCTGTGTATCCTTGGCTTCCAGTGTATCCAATAACACCTTGGCTTCCAGTGTAGCCTTTAGGTCCTTGTATCTCACCTACGTCAACCCAGGCTGCACCGTCCCATACCCATAGGTGTCCTGTGAGTTTTTCAAGATATCCCGAACCAGCTGAACCTAAATAACCTACTACAAGATCAGTGTTTGTGTTAACTGATCCTACAATAGTAACGCCGGCGCCACCATACCCGGTACCAGCAGCACTTACCGGCACCCATGCTGATTGAGCTAGATCATAAACATATAATCCTTGGTCTACAGTATTGTACCATACTGTCTGAGAATCAGGAGTAGGTTCAGTGTCGCTTTGTATTACCGCACTTAATAATTTAACACCACCGGGAGTAATACCATCACTTAGACGAATGTTGCCCGTAGATTCGTCAAAGAAAATCTGGCCTTTTTTGCCAACGTAATCTTCTAACTCAACAGTTATTAGTCTGCCGGACTGTATTCTTT
>Ga0247723_1000465_pt1 | contig 28044 bp, 48 predicted proteins | sample MSEWelMarce5H_FC_FD_189079 | JGI IMG/M metagenome (GOLD analysis project Ga0247723, IMG submission 189079) | Subsurface sediment microbial communities from gas well in West Virginia, United States - MSEEL Well Study Marcellus 5H_FC | ecosystem: Environmental > Terrestrial > Deep subsurface >... | reverse complement strand
TACGCAGCTCGCGCTAGGGCAGTCCGAGAGAATGCGATTCTTTGCCACTTATGCGGAGAAGGAAAAAAAGAAAATGACCCATTCGAAGCCGATCACGTTCAAGCTTCAGCTCACGGAGCAACCGCAGAACTACTTCCAGCTCATAGAAGCTGTAACAGACGCCGAAGCAACAAGCCCTTAGATAGATAACGCTCCCCTATGACCCCCGGTGGCAGTAACCCGGGACGATCTAGGGAAGCGCAAGGGTCTAAGTCAAACGCTCCAAGAGCTTCGAGAATGTACGGCGGCGTTAGCCAAACTTCGGTTCCAGCTACCGTAGCTTCGTTTCCCAGACTAGGCATTAGGCGGATAGCTCCCGAGCGTAATCCTGATACTGGCTTCGATATCCGGTGCGGTAGCTGATATCGTTTCGCTCTAGCTCTAGATCGCTTGGGGCTTTTATTATGTGTTCTTTGTTTACGCAGTCTTTGTGTAAGCAAGTCCTGAAGCCCGGAAGATAAAGCTTTAGGTTCTTGTCTATTGGGTTGAAGAATTCGTCCACTTCTCCACGCCACGGACGGCAGACCGTTCCGTTGTATTTGATTTCGGTTGCCATTCCATTACGGCAGTCTGAGCATTTGCCGTCATAGGTTCCCCGTGCCTTTCTTCTTTCTACTGCCGCTTCGCTAACTTCCATTCCGCACCGCTCGCAATTCATTTCTAGTCCCTTCGTTTATGTATCTCTTCTTTGAGTGCTTCGATAATACCCTTGACGTCCGTATCTCCGAACGCGTCTATCTGTTCTACTTCTTCTAGCCAATTGATAATGGTTAGGCGTTCTAATTCCTTACCGTGGTTCAAGGCTCTTAGATATTGCTTTAGTGCTTTCATTTCTTTATTTTCTCTAGCAAGTTGTCGTCTTCCAATAGTAGCCGTAAAGCAAGTTCCGCCTGTTGTGGAACTACTCCATTCCCCGCTAACTTTAGTTCGTCGTTACGCTTTAGTCCTAGCCCAGTTATCCAGCCTTCAGGTAATCCCATTAGCCATTCGGTAAACATAGAACTTAGGCGGTGCGCTCCGTCCTTACCGTCGGGCTTGGTCGGTGCTGGAGATGGTCTACCTAAGACCTGTTCCCAGCGTCGGATAGCTGGTTCAAACTTTCCCCAATTTGTTTCGGGCATTTCGTTTACTACTGACTCTCGAAGATTACGGTATCCGCCCGGCGACTTGTCTTTCATAGCTTGAATTTGTTCGGGTGTCTTTATTTCTCTGTGTTCCATAGTGTTAGGAGTAGGAAAGAGCATTACTTCAACTTCGATTCTGCTCTTTGGGTTTCCTTCTTTTATTTCTTTTTGAGTCGGGCCATTAGCCATACTTACCCTTGTTGTCGGAAGAAGGCTCTTTGCGGTCATAGGTAAATTCATTCCATACCCCGGTGAACTGATTCCATTCTTCCAATCGCTAACTATCGGCGTTGGAAAAAGTTCCTTCATTTGTCCGCTAAGGGTTACTTGTCCGCCTCTAGCTCTAGCAACGGATTCGGTTTGATGTCCGCGTTCTGCTTCGCTAGCTGCTGGAGTTCGAAGGATAGGCGACGACAAAGACTCTAAATCGTTGGTGAGCTGCTCCAGCGTCGGAAGCTCGAACGCCCGTCCACCTTGCGTCATACCCGATTTCGGCCAAGTCGCCAAGAACGGCTCCCAATGCTCTAAGAGCTGGTTGCCCTTTGAGTTTGTCCATAATTTCAGGTCCGTATTCCATTCCGCTATCTGCTTTGGCACTTAGTAAACCCCTTACGTTTTCAATTACTACTAATTTTGGTTTGATGATTGAAATTGCTTTGTAAAACTCCGACCATAATCCGGAGCGTGTTCCTTCTTGTAATCCTGCGCGCTTACCCGCTAGGGATAAGTCCTGACAAGGAAAACCGCCCGTAAGAATATCCACGGGTTCGACGGCTTCCCAATCGACCTTGCTAACGTCCCGATAGTTTGGAACGCCCGGGAAGTGAGCTTCTAGAACCTTGCTCGGAGCCTCTTCCCATTCACAATGCCACGCGACTTCTGCGCCCGTGATTTTGCTAACGGCTAGGTCTAACCCGCCGTATCCGCTGAATAAACTTCCTATCTTCATTTCTCCCCTTTCCTTTCTTTAGAGCTTGTAGACGGTTCCGGTAAAGTCGATTCCCTTTTCTAAGAAGAACGTTACAAGTCCGGGCTGAGAATCTTCGCCCGCTTGTCTCTTCCACCAACCGGAGCCGTTGTCCATAGTCGCCGCCTGTACCCAGAAGCGAGAAGTTCCGCGCGGTGTTGAACCTAGCTCGACTACGCGCAAATGGTGAAAGTGTCCGCTCACTCCGATTGTCGCTGCCGCTACTGGTTGATTACCGAATGCTTGTTGCCGCCACCAAGTCGGAACTTGATCGGGTCGCGGTGATTGGTGTCCGTGCCATAGCCCTAGAACGTGGAAGCCGTCGTCGAAGATATCAAGAGCTAAAGATTCGTCGTGCGGTTGTGGCTCTACGAACTTGATTGGCAGACCGACTTCCCCAGCTAACCGGGCTAGGGTTCGTCCGATATGGATTCCCCAGTCGTCGGTTCCCTTTCCTACTCGTTGCTTGTTTATTCGCATTTGACAATGGTTGGAAGCTACGGATAAGTAAACGATTTCTGGAACGTGTTCGCAAAGAGAGCGCAGGGTTGTCCAAGCTAAAGTCGTCGCAAGGTCTATTTGCTCCATAATTGAGAGGTCGTTCGTAAAAAGTTGGTTAGCGTCGTTAGCGTTTATGAAGTTCTCGATAGTGTCTCCGACGTCGCAGAAGATAACCTTCGAAGGTTTTTCTTTCTTGACTTGTTGAATAAGCCGGGTAGTTGTTTCTTCGACGCGCTGAATTAGTTGGAGGGTTCCGCCGCGGTGATCTACTTTTCCTACCTGTAAGTCTGACCAAAGAATTACCAAAGCTTTATCGGTTTTGGGAACCTGTAAAGATTTGCCCTTCTTTTTTACAGTTCGCTTAGCTTCGGCATAGAGCAAGGGAAGGTCAATCCCAGACGTGCGTTTGCGGAAAGTGAATCGGAAAGAAGTTAGGAATTCTCCGCCTTCTTTCTGTTGCCACTTGCTAACCCGGGGAGTTCCGATAACTTCGAACTCTTCGGGGTTCATTCCAGCCGCTTCTAGAAACTCTTCGAAGCTGGCGGGAGATTCGGCGTAAGGTGTCGTAGCTTCTCCGGTGGAGCCGTCAAAGATTACGCCGGGGCGACCGAATGGAGTTGGTTCGACTTTTTTAGCTGGTTCTAGGTTATCTAGCAAGAACATTCTTTCTTCCGGTGGCGCAGGATTGAAACGTCGCTGATTCTTAGTCCCCTAGAGCTTAGTTCACGGGCTAAAGCCCCGGAGTTGAAGTCTGAGTTTGCTAATGCTCCGTCTAGGATTTCTTGGTCTTTCTTTTCTAGCTTGTTGCGAATAGTTCTAACCGCGCAACTACCAATTCTGAGCGGCGGTTTTAGGTCTTCTAGCATTTTGTCCCCTTACTAGATCAAGTTCTAAGTTCCCGAGTTCGGGTTCTAGTCCAGCGTATTCTATTTCTGGCGCTTTAGCCACGTTTGCGTCTGTCAATTACGAATAGACGAATCCGGTATCGGAGCCAAAGAAGCTGCCGACGAAGATAAAACGGTTTCCTTTTTCCGCGGTGCTTAGCCTTCGACAATTTCAACAATCCTTTCTAGAATCTCAACGTCCACGTTGGTAATTACTACTGCGTCTTTGAGTAGGTCGGCGATTATTCTTTCCCGCTCCGCAATTGTCGCGCGGTGATAGCCCCGGGCGAATGCGAACGTTAGCTTGCGCTCTTTCTTATCCTTCGAGTTCGGTCTGAAGCCATTCATTGAACGCCACCATATCCCTTTCTAGTTGCTTGATCATATCGGCGTAAGTTTCTAGCTCAATTAGCAGAAGGTCTAGTTTCGTTTCTAAGTCCATTTCATTTCCTTTACGTGTAGGTGTGCGATTTTTAGCCCGAGATAGATTCCGTGCGTGTCAAAGGAACCTAGCTTGTAAGGGTGCTTCTCGAAGCGCTGAATCTCTTCTTCGAGCATTTGGAGAATCCGCTCGCGCTGCTCCATTTGTCCTTTGGTGTATCCTGCGTATTTGTTCTTAGCGACTGCCTTAGTCATAGTCCCATTCCTTTCAATAGGTCGTTCATTTCTTTTTTGTAGCGTCCGTTTATTTCGTCTATTAGGTCTTGGACGACGATTGGAATTCCTTCGTGGTCTTCGACGAAGCTGAGAAGATACTCTCGTTCGTTGCGTTGCCCGGCTTTGAATCCGTCGGTGTAAGCGGTGTTGTTAGTTAGCTTCTTGTCGAGTCCGTCATAAAAACCACGGATATAGTTTTCCTGTTTGACTTGTTGAATCGTTCCGTAAGTGGTTGTCACTTCGTCTTCGTCTTTCCAGCTCACCTTTGCTCTCCTTTGATTAGTTCGATTAGCTCTAGCGCAGTTTTACAATGGCGGTCTGGCTCACGATAAAAAGTGCAGTAGCACATCTCGTTTTCACATTCCCAGTTCTCTAGCAACTTGATAATGCGTTCTTGCTCTAATCCTTTCCCTACGTACTTGCCGTCTTCGTAAACGTCTATAGCTCGATAGGTGGTTCCAAGTCTTCCGACGACGTAATCTTCTTCGCTGAAATTCATTCCAATTCCTTTCTTGGTCTGCGGTCAATCTTTGATAGCTCTTCGATTAGCAGGTTCAAAGTTGCTGGGTCTAGTAGTTGCTTCATTGTTAGAAACTCTAAGAGATTTTCAACTGCGGCTTGTTCGTCCCGCCGTCCTTTGTTGTAAGCGGATAAAGTTTCAACGGGCAATTTCAGAAGCGTAAACATCTGCGTTTAGTCCTTCCACTAGATCGAGAATCTTGGCTACGGCTTTAGTTGGAACCGGGTTCGTTGCTTTGATTAGGCGAAGAACTTCGTCCCGCATTAGAAGACGGCCCATAAGGATTCCGTCCTGTTGCGCAGTCTGGTAGCTGAATTGGTTTGGATTGAAGTCGTCATTTCCGAACTCGATTGCCGGGTTAGTCTTGCTTGTCATTTATTGTCCTTTCCAAGAACTGATTTTCTAGGTAATTGAGTAGTTGAAGCTGGGCGGTGTATCGGTAGAGTCCTAGAGCTGGATTGTCGTTTCTTGTTGCGCTTTGCTCTTTTGCGTACTCGTGTCCGACTTTTAGAATCCGGCGGAGAACAAATTCAACTTCGTTCATCTTCCGTCCCACCTTCGCATAATGGAGATAACTCCTACCGTCCAGACGATCGCAAAGAGCGGAAGAAAAAATAGAATTCCGGCGTTCGATTGAATGAGTTGCGTAAGCTCGACCAACCAAGCGAAGAAAAGAACCGGGATTAGCTCCAGCGCCATTAGAGATACTTCCTAGCTAGGTAGTCCACGAAGAAGATAGTCGTTCCAAGAAACCCAAAGACTCCAAGTGTGTATCCAAGAAGTAGGTCTATTTCCTGAAGCTTCCAACTACCAACCAAGATCGCAACAAAAAGAATAAAGAATCCGAATAGTTTCATTACGCTACTACCTTTCTTTGAACGTGTCCTTTTAGGTCTTCAAATCTTTCGCGCGCTAGTCGGTCGTTTATTTCTGTCTGGCGGTAAGTCCACCATTCGTCCCAATGAGCAGAATAAAGCTTTATTTCTACTCGGTAGACTCGCCCTGCTTCTGCTCCGTTATGAGTCAGTTGAATAAACTCCCCGTCTTCATTTTCTAGGCGCTTGATCACCGTTATTTTTTTCATTTGAATTCCTCCCGACTATGCGGCGTATTGTTCAAAGACGTATTCGGTGCGGAATTCGTTCCAGTTTTCAAAGCTTCTTAGACTCTGCTGAAGTGCGGTTCTCCAAGTAAGGTTTTCGACGTTGTGGAATACGTAGATTGTACCTGCGTGAGCCTTGCGAACCGAAAATTTCACTTCTGGGTAGAGCTTGCCTAGTTCTTTGCGAATTAGCTTTGCGGTTTCTACTGTTGTCATTTCTTTTCCCTTTCATTACCCCGGCTTCCCCGGTTAGTAATAAATTAGCATAGAAATTCGGGAATTTCGACAAATTTTGGCAAATTTCTAAAGATTTTGGGGGATTGTTACCGAATCGTTACAATTTAAGGTAGTTCGAACGGTTGTTCGATAGATTTGCGGGCGTAGAATGCCCGTAGAAGCCTTTTTAGGCGTCGGGTAGAGTGTTTACCCTTATCAAAGCCCCGGGGCGTCTAGCGTCCGCGTAGAGCTTCGTAGCAGTTAGGCGAACAACCCTTGAATCGTCTACCCAGATTACCCCGGTGAGTGAGTCCCCAACGCTGCGCAAGAGCTTATCGGTATCGGGCATTACGGACGGGTACTTCCGGGTAGCGGTCTTGGGCCGGGGAAGGTAGAAGATCACGGAGAGTTCGAGCGGTTCGTCTAGCAGTTCCCAACCTTCCGGGATTGCGTCCATAGCTGCGAACGCTACGGCGTTTCTCCAAGTCTTATGCTTTGAAGAATTGACTTGAACGATTCGCCCGTTTATTACTGAGTGTGAACCTTGCGAAGCCGGGTCGCCTGTTACATCTATGAGAATCTCAGGCATATTGACGCCACGCTTCGGAGATTCCTGCCCAAAGATAAAAACAACCGAAGACTAGCCCGACGACGTGTAGGAAGCCGGAAGATTCGGAAGCGAACTCCACGAATAAGATTCCGGACGCCGACGGGACTAGCCAACGGAGAAACACTAGAAGGGTAGCTCTTCGTGAGTAGGGGTCATAGCTGGAGCTTCTGAGCCGTCTAGTTTGATCGTTGCGAAGTTGATAGACAAGTTCACTACGGTTTTGTCTTCTCCTTCTTTGTTCTTGTAGTTTCCGATTGCCGCCGAAAGAAGCCCGCGAGCGGAAACCTTTTGCCCGACCTGAAGACTGGTTGTCGGTGTGTCTAGCCAAGCGGTGTATCTTGCGTCGCGCTTTTCGCCGTCTTTGCTTTTGAATGTTTCTAGAATCTGGACGCCCTTGTTCTGGAAAACCAGACCGACGATTTCGCCCTTTACTTCTACTGTTGCCATTTCATTACCTTTCGTTTTTTCTAGCCTAACAGTTAGCTAGGACTTTTTTATATGCTCCGGATTACAACAGTCCGAATGACCGCAGTTCCGAATTCCGGGAAGAACTGGGTTCCCCTCGAAGATTGGTTGGGTAAGAGTTTCAGGATCGAACTCTCCCTGCCACGGAAGACACTTGGTATTCCCATATTTGACAATATGAGATTGCCCCATTCGGCAGTCTGCGCAACGAACGCCCGTCTTGGGGTCGTCGAGCTTGACGCGCCAAATATGCCCGCAACGGTTACATATTGCTTCGTTATCTTCCACCGCATTAGAGTATCAGCCCTTTATAAGCCCGGCTTGGATAGCTGCGTTTCGACAACACGGCCCGCAACTTAGAATCCCGATACCGTGAGCGCATTTCGGTTGGGGAGTTCCCTTCTTTTCTTCAGCGTAAGAAGTTCCCCGGGTTGCTTCAGCTTTCCTTTTTTCCTTGATTCGTAGGGCGTAGGCGATAACGTGCTTAGCTTCTACGTAGCTTATGGATTCGTCGCGCTGAGCTTCGATCGCGGCAGTTTTCGCCGCTGCGAAGTCTAGGTAGCCGATTAGATCGAACCAGACCTGAAGCTTCTCCGGGCTGAGTTGTCTGTTGTCTATTGCGCTCAGATATTCCATTAGCTCTTTGAGTTCGTTCTTAGTCATTAGCCCATTCCTCCAGCGCCTTTGAATCGGTTGTCTTTCGTTTTGGAAGCGGGCCATTGTTCCAAGCTTCGGCGTTTAGCCAAGTCGCCGGGTTCTTTATGAATTGCTTTTCGGGCAGATTTGGGTCTTCGGCATAGCGTCCGGCGGCGTCCACGATTAGAGCTAGGTCTTGGCTCTTCGCCGCTTTTCTAAATGCCCGTCGCGCTGCGCCCTTGTCGGTCTTCTTAGGGTAGAGATTCCAAAAGGATTCAAAGTGAATTTGGATTGAATCGCTATATATTCTCTCGTTGTTCTTTAAGTTGTTGTTCTTAATATTGTTGTTCTTATGTAGCGGATTGTCCTGCGTAGGGTTATCCAACGTAGGTTCGCCCGTAGGGTCTTGGGTTGTGTAGGTGTATCCACCTAGATACCCTTTTTCCGTTCTCTCTCGGTCTTCGGAGCGCATTAGATACCCAGCTTCGAGCAGTTCGTTTATCAGCGTTCGGATTGCGTCGCGCCCGACTCCGTTTGAGTGGCCTAAAGATTCTTGACTAATGCGCCAGCCCGGAGCGTGAGAAAGTAGCTGCGCTAGTAATCCTTTAGCGCCTAATGAGATTCGAGCGTCCCGAAGCCACGCATTAGGTATCTGCGTGAAGTGATCGTCGAACGAATGGTGTCCCCTAATGAGTGGCAAGAATTCCCTTTCTTATCGGCGGTGCTAATTGGCTAATTGAAACATTGTGGCATTCAATCGTAGGCTTCCAGCCGTTAGAGTTGTCGGTCTGACTAGGGTTCCACGGCGTCGAAACTTCTTCGAATCTTTCAAGTGTGATACTACCCAAAATAAAGCCCCGGGAGAACCGAGTTATCTCATTTGATTTTCCCGAGCTTAGAAGGCTAATAAACAAGAAGTAATCTGGGCGCTGGTGCGAATGATTGTAAGCTGGAACGGTACAGTCATAAAACGGTTGCGGAACGACGGTTCTTTCTTTTGTCTTGAACTCTAGCGTCTTCGGCTTTCCGTCTATGTTTACGGCGACGTCATAGCTAGTAGAAAAAACTTCTTCGACCTGAAGTCCACAACCCCGAAGATAATCAAGCCCGATTAGTTCTCCAAGCGCCCCGACTTGATTGGCTTGCGTTCCACGCATTGAGCGCTTCAGTTCCCCAAGCTCTTCCGATCTAGCTTGGGCGGCTTCAAGGTAGGGTTCTAGATTGAATTCAATCATTAGCCCTGCTCCCGAGATTCGCTTCTCACTCTTCCAAAGTTATCGTCTAATACGAACCAACCGTCCCATAGACGCACCGGAGTTTCTGCCGGGTTTTCGTGCGAATAAAGCTTCCAACCCAGCGTCCGTGCCTTAGCTGCGAAGCCCGACGCCGATTCCATTAGCCCATTTGAGTACGAACAAAAAACGATAATGTTTGACGGGCGATTGCGTTCTTTACTTCCACCCATTCCACGGTTTGCGCGGTGTTGGGGAATTAGCTCCGGGCCAGTTGTTCCGCAACAAGGGCAAGCCTTATCTCGATCGAGATACTTTTGGAACTCTTTTTTATTCATCTTCCCACGGGTCATACTTCTTCGCGGGTAGGTCTAAGCCCGTCCCGGAGTAGTCCGCGGAGAATCCAATACTTGAAGAGCTGTCCGTATCTCGAAAGTTTAGAATTTCTTCCGAAGTTGGAGCAGGGCAGGAATGGCGACGAATCCAATTCTTGTAAAGCTGAGTAGCTTCGTCCCCTGCGGCTTGAAATACTGCCCCGCAAGAACACTTCTCCCGAATCTTCATAAGCCGCCACTCTCCCGCCCATTAGTCTAGCTCCGCCATTGGAGTTCTACGTTCCGGCTAATGACTGCGGTCATTGTGGCCGTATCGGATAGGACTTTCATCTTCATTTTTACCCGATTGAACTCCGCCCGGGCTAGGTCTGCCTTTAGCTTTTCGTCTACGGCTTGAAGCTTTGCCACCGCTTGACGGTCTGCTACCGTGCCTTGACTATTTAGGAAAGATAGGGAAACGGACTTGTCATAAGTTGCTTCTGCGTCCGCTAGTTTTACTTCTGCGTCGTAGAGAGCCGAAGCTCCTTTTTCCATTTCCTTACTTATTCGCTGAAGCTCTTCGACGATCTGGCCCGGGGTTTCCATTATGCGCCCGCTAACGCTGCTAGTTCTTTGATTCGACCTAGCACTTCTTCAGAAGCCTTAGCAGTTTTAGCTTCTGAATAGAGTAGTCGCAACTTGTCGATATCTTTTCCTAAAGCGTCCGCTTCGGATAACCAATCACGGCTAGGTAGTTTTGGAGTCTGACCGCGAGCAACCTTTTCCATTTCTTGTTTTGACGGGCCTTTAGAACCGCCTAATGCCCAGCGCAAACTTCTACCAAGCGCGGAAGTACACGCATTTTCCAATGCTGAAGTTTTGTTAGCCATTCCCACGCCGTCTACTTCAAAAGCCCATTCAGTAGCTTTTGGCAGTTCCCGTTCTTGATCTTCAGCGTTTAGGTAAACCCTAGCTTCGACAACCCAAGTTCCAACGGCGCGGTCTTGCGGTGTTGTGTGATTGACAATTACGCACCTGATATCTGGATACTCCGCTATTGCTCTTGCGTGTCTTTCTTCGACTGTTTCGTACTCGTTGAGATTGAATTGTGCCATTTTTACTTCCCTTTCTTTTCGTTGTGTAAGTATGGATTGCCCATTCCGCGAGCGCGCAGACTGATCGCGTGTTCGCCGTAGACGATTCCCTTTTTCTTTCCGCCCATAGCCTTCAAAACGCGGCTCTTTAGTTCGGTGAGCTTTTTGTCTGCCTTCTCGAAAGTGTCTAGAGCTTCGAAGTAGTGGAGTCCTAGTTCGTCTAGGTGTTCTTCTCCGTCTTCGATTTTAGGATTCATAGCCCGGATAGTTTCAAATGTGGAATTGCTTCCGTCCCAATCTGGCATTTGAACTTTTAGAACCGATTCCCTAAAACGGTAGGCGGCGGCAATAAGTGAAGACGCTTCGAAGGTATCCCATTCAACTTCGAATTCTTGATAACTAGAACCTGCTAGGGCTACCAGCTTTGCTTCCTGAATTCCAAAGACGTTCATATACCAAAGAACCTGCGCCCGGTAATGCTGCGGAACTTCGCTCCAGTAATCCCGGGAAAACTTGACTTCGATAATGCCCCAAGTGCCGTCTGCCTTCTTGTAGAGCGCGTCCGGGTTAGCGCGTTGCCACGGGAATTCTTTATGCGCCCAAGTTCCGGTTGTGTAGATTTCGTATTCTGGGTGTTCTTCAGCGAAGATTTCCAAGATTGGGGTTTCTAGCTTTGTGCCTAGACGCATAGCCATAGACGGTTCAAAGTCGTCCGGGATTTGTTTGGTCTTCTTGGCCCATTTTGTAATTGCGCTCTCGAATGGAGAAAGTGAAGCGATTGCCCCAATATCGGAACCGCCGACGGCTCCTTCTTCGTTGCGTAGATCGTGCCACTCTTTCGAGCCGGATTCGAAGTTCCCTAGAAGAACGGCGTCCCCTAATTCCTTTAGTTCAATTTCCCCTTTTATCAATTTTCAGATTCCTTTCAATCTGGGTGAATGTTTCGGTAAGGTCTAGATTATGACTACCCTACGACAATTATTAGGCATAGAGCGGAAATACCTAGAACTCCACGAAGCTATCCGGGAGGTCGGTTCCGTTGATTGCGAAGAGCTTCCAGACGTGTTTTTTGCCCAAGAGGTGAGCCGAAGTTCGCAGAAATTGGTAGAAGAAATAGCCAAAGGTATCTGCCAACGCTGCCCAATTAGACTACAATGCCGAGATTATGCCCTATCAACCCGGGTATCGGGCATTTGGGGAGGCACTACCGAAGCTGAGCGTTATTCAGCGTCGGGGACGTAAGAGATAGCTAGGGCAGAGCTACCGATTGCTAGTAGAGCTGCGGCGACGTTTAGAATTTGCGCCCCTAGTTCGTTGGTAATTGTTCCCAAGCTAATCAGTAGCGGAACGGTTGCGGCGACAATTCCGTATATCCATTTTCTTACGGGTGGCTTTAGATTGAACATTATTCTTCTTCTTTCTTGTAGAGGTTTACGTCTTCAAAGGTAGCAGACGCCGTGTACGCAGTAAGGATAATGGAGATAAGGGCCACTCCACCTATAACAAGTTGGACGGATACTTCTTTGTCAAAAAAGAAAGTTCCCATTCCGAAGATAATCATAACGAAGCCCAAGCGATAACCGGCATAGATTAGCTTTCGGCGATACTTCCAAGACGGGCCAGAAGCGTCTTCGCCTTCTTGCTCCCGAAGAAGCATTAGAGCGTCAAAGATTTTCACTTTAGTTTATCAAGAGCTATTTGGGTTTTGATATAGCTAGTCGGTTCGGTGAAGCGGGTTCCGTTGTTCGTGTAAATGTAGCGCTTTCCGCGCTGAATCTCGAAGTGAAGGTGTGGCCCGGTAGATTCTCCGGTGTTTCCAGACTCTCCTAGTTTCTCGCCTTCGAAAACTACGTCCCCAACTTTTATTTCTGCGTCTTTGATAGAGCCTTTTTTCAAGTGATAGTAAGAAGAAGTAATCCATTCCCCGTTTATCTTGTGGCTAAGTCGGACAATGTATCCAGCCCCGGCGGGTTCACCGTTCGGAAACTTGATCGTTGAAGGCCCGGCATAGATTACTTTTCCGGCGGCGATAGCTCGAACCGGGCGACCGATTTCGACGGCATAATCTACGCCGTTATGGTGCTTACGAACTTTCTCGATTGGGTGGATTCGCCAGCCGTATAATCCCAGTTTGGTAATTGTTGGGATTGGTTTATCAAAAGGAAAGCGCATAGTTCTACCTTACGATCAAAGAAAATAGGGCCGAACCTAGCCCGGTGATTCCTGCGGCTAACCCGGTATAGGCAATTTTCTCAATCCAAGCTAACCGGGCAAGGGTTAGTTCAACTTCTCGGATACGCTCCGGGACGTCGTCTAGGTGATCGAGCTTTTCTAGCAACCTGACTAGGATCTCCCCATGCTCAAGTTGCTTGGCGTAAATTGCTTGCTGGGTTATGCGTACCCCAGTTGTTTCCTCAGCCATTAGTTATTGCCAGAGAAATCCACTAGCTCCCAAGCTAGTTCTGCTTCATTCCAAGAGTAAGTGAATCCGTCAGTTGGATAAGGTGTTGGTGATTCCCATTGGCAGGTTTCTTCTATAAGTTGCCAGCTAGGGTATGGCTTAGGTGGAATAAAAGCGTCACGAGTTAAATCATAAGTAAAGCCAAAACCAGCGTAGTTCTTTCTAATCTTGCCGTTGTAGCTTGTTCTTTTACAAACTTGTCCTCTAAAATTGCCGTACCAAGTTTCTGTATCAAGACCTTCAATAAGCTCAGTTTCGTCAATTCCTGTAATAACTTCCGTCACAATGTTGTTGTCATCTAAAAATGCGTAATGTGCCATTATGCCCAACTCACATTTCCAGTACCTTGTGTGATTGTTGTAACCTTGTCATCTCCGACAGTCGTCGTAGTGCCAGTAAGTCCAGCTCCGATTGTAATTGTGTAGTTACTGTCATACCTCAAAATTACTACTCCTGAACCACCTGCTGCCCCAATCCTATAAGCACTATTTCCAGAGGTGGCGTAGTCACCACCACCACCACCTCCACCAGTATTTATAGTTCCAGTTGTAGCAAAAACAGGAGTGACTCCGTTTCCACCATTTCCACCACCACTAGTTCCAGTTCCAGCAGTATTTTGCCCGTCAATTGACCTAGCACCACCTCCACCTCCACCAGCACGACCAATAGATGTACCTGTAATTGTTGAAGCTAGTCCAGTACCGCCATTACCATAAGAGTTTGAGCCGACTGAGCTGGCACCACCGCCACCACCAGCATTATTTCCACCAGCAAAACCTTGATTAGCAGTTCCAGAAGCTCCCGTATTGTTTAGCTCAACTCCACCTCCACCACCAGAACCTCCAGATAGAGGAGGGCCACCATAACCATTTCCAGCACCACCTCCACCGCCAGTAGAAGTTATGGTTGAAAAAGTTGAGTTGAACCCTGATGTGCCGGTACTACCAGCTGAACTTGTATTAGAGGCTCCCGCACCACCAGCTCCAACGGTAACTGTGTAATTAGTTCCGAGAATAATGTTTGTGCCAATGACACGAGCTGATTCAGCGGAAGAATTACCTCCAGATGTGCTAAAGCTTGTTCTATAACCACCAGCACCACCGCCACCGCCAGAAGTAGAACCACCTCCACCGCCACCAGCTATAACTAAAAAGTGTATGAGATTAGAAATAGCACGAGTAGCAGCAGCACTAAAAATACCTAACGCTGAGAGAGTCATTAGACTGCCGTTGCGTTACCAATAATGCGGTAAGAGTTAGTTCCAACGCAAACAACAGAAACGGCGTCGTAGCGTTGCCCAATTCTGTAAGCGGTTCCTGCGGTTCCTCGACCTGCGAAAGATACTGCGGTTCCGTCCCGGGCGATTGTTACCGTTCCTGCTCCGTCTTGGAGAATATCAATCCTTTCGCCCGGCTGAAAAGCCGTTGCGGTTCCTACTGTTACCGTAACGGCGGAGGCTGCGCTAAAGACTAAAGTTTCGTAGCGATCAGAAGTAAGCACGGTGTAAGTTGTTGCGGTGCTGCTAGCAAAAACCGCTTCATTTGATAAATATTGATTGACGTCTGCGGCCGTGAGTACGTCGCCCGCGGTAAAGGTCTTTCTTGGCATTCTGGATTCCTTTGTTCTTTCTTTAGTTTATCAGTAGCTTAGGCGGTCGTTGTCTAGCTCTCCAAGGAGCGGAGAATCTAGGACGAAGACACCGAAGTTTAGGGTTTCAAGTGAGAAGGTTGTTCGCTTGATCGTCGGCTCCCAGTTATGGTTGATTCCGATAATGCGGCAAGGCAATTCAATAGCCGGGGGAATGCCCGACGGCGTGAAATGGACTTGAACGATATCCCCGATTTCCAAGTTCAATATTGCTTCAGTCTGCGGGTCTGTTAGCTTGTCCAGAACGACCGTAACGGCTTCAAATCGATAGAGCGGAGAATCGTAAGTAACTAGCAAGGCTTGGGCTAGGTCTTCCAAATCGGCTGGCTCTTGGACTAGTAAATTGGTATTGGAATAAGTTCTTACGCCGTAAAGTCCGGTGGACGCTTCATTCTCTAGAATTACTTCTTCAGGGATTGTGTCGGTGTTGGCTAGATAAATTCGCGTGTAGAGATTCTCCGAACCGTAGATAGCCCGGACGGTAGAGAAAAGAACCTTAGTTGAAGCTGAAGGCGCAGGGTCGTCCGAGAAAATAAAGTCCGGGGTAGTCGTGGAAGCGTTTCTCTCCTTGAAGATTAGGTCTCCGTCTTTAGAGATAAAAAGGTTTCCAAATTCAGAAGTTGATACACGCTGAAGATATTCAAGAGCGGAAATTCCCGACACGGAAGAATCTAGAAGAAGGGTTCGTCCGGTGTCAATCTCTCGCAACTCGATCGGCCAGTTCACTTCGGGAAGGTCTAGAACGCGGGTTACACGCGCTCCAGAAAGCTCGCTAGGCGGGTCGAATTCGTCAATTTCTGCGTTGGCTAAAGCACCGAAAGCGTCCGCAATTTCGATACGAACTTCGGCACGGTTGCCCGGTAGATACTCTAGGTCGAAGTCTTCAACGTAGCCGTAGAACACGGGTGCGTCATTAGCGGAAACTCTAATTTGACGGCGCGGGACTAACTGCCCGTAATACAACCCAGCTTCGTAAAGCGGGTCAAATAGTCGGTCGTTGTTGTCCAGAACGATTGTAGAGATACCTGCGTCGATACGATCTAGGGCTTCGCTCTTTCCGCGTTTTACCGAAACCGTTTGAACCCGGGGAGAAATATCATAGAAAAGTTCTCCGGCAAGAATATAAGTTGTGTTATCAAGAACTCCTCGAACCGGGTCATCTAACTTGAAGCCCGTTGGAGTGTTAGCGCCTAAGTCAAAACCAATTTCGACTTTTGGGCTAATCATTATGCGCCCTGCCAAACTGCGCCAGAAGTTCGCTCATAAGCTCTAACGGCGTCTACTACGGCCTTACCAATAGCTGCGGAAGAATCTAATCCGCCTTCTATGTTTATGTTTATTACTTGTTGTTGTTGGGAAGTCCCAAATCTTGATTGGGTTCCAGTCATACCAATTTCAGAACCTAGAGTTTGAATTTCTCCAAAGCCTGCGTTTATTCGTCCTAGCGCGTCTGCTCCCCCGGCCACTAAAGAAGCCGCCAAACGTGCGCCCTGAACTGGCCCAGCCTGAATAACTTGCGCAAGAAGTGTCGGGTTTAGTCCCATAGAAGATAGCTGACTAATGTTTGTAGAGAATGATTTTACGCGGCCAAGAAGCTTATCCATATTACGGATAATTGAATCGGTCGAACCGCCTAGCTCTGGAAGGCTAAATGCTCCAACGATTGAGTCCTTGATACTTGAAAATGTGCTTGCTACTGAATCAGCGAATGACTTATATATTCTTTCGCGTTCGTCTGCTACTGCCTTATCAGCGGCAATACCTTCTTTTCGTAATCTATCGGCTTCGTCTTGGTCAGATTGTATTTGAGCTTTGATTTGAGCAAGTTCGGCTATACCAGCAGCACTTCTATTGAATCGACTCTGTGCTGTGGCAGCTGCTCCGGGCTTGCTTAGGTTAGTGATTAGTTTTTTAAATTGTCTTTTATTTTCAACTGTCGAAAGGGCTAGCTCGGCTGCTCCTTCGGAAAGGTTCAAACCAATAAGTTTATTAGTTCTGTTTTGTGCTACTAAACCTTGTGTAAGACTTTGAGCAAAAGTAGTTCTTTGGGCAGGTGTCGCACCTCCCTTTTTATCGTCGTCTTGACCAAATCGAATGTCTTGTCCGGCGAAGAATGCCTCAGCTTGCCCACCTCGTAGCGGCCGACTGCTTGCGGCGGTTCGTGGAATCTTAGTGAGATCAATAGAAGAAACTACATTGTTGAAGTCGTTAGCTGCTTTAGCTGCTACTCCATATTTGCCCGCTGCCCATTCAGCGTCCCCACCGGACTTTCTAATAGCACCGCCATAGTTATCTACGTATGGGGTTCCTTCTTTCGCTGCGTCGTTTGTGTTTATGATCGCTTCGATAATGAAACCAAGTCCAACAACCAGCGCACCGATTCCAGTAGTAATAAGAGCGGTTCTAAATAGCTTTACCGCGCCGGTAGCTAGTCCAATTTTTCCGGCGGTTATTGTGAAAGTGTTTCCAAGAATAACCGCTGCGGCGTTGAAAAGTCCAGTTGCGGCCTTGACTACGTTGTAGGTTGTGTTCAAAATAAATAAAGCCGTAACAACTCTCATAATTGCTTCTGCGTTTTGAATTAAGAAAGTAATTGTGTCTACAAGACTCTTAGCAAAAGCCTTCCAGTCCACCGAAGCTATTGCGGCTTTTAGTTGTGGCCCGACAACTGGAAGAAGTTCTCTAAAGCCGTCTACCATTTGTTGAAGAGCTGGCATAACTGCCATAGTTGCTTCTTCACCAACGGTTCCAAGTTCGTGCTGAAGAAGTTGTAGCTGACCTGTGAACGACTTAGCGAATGCCGCACCGCTTCCGCCGAATTGAGATTGAAGTTCCGCAAGAATTATTTTCTGCGCGCCCATAATGTCGCCAGAATCAGAAAGTGCTTTTATCTGTGCTTTTTGTTGTTCGGTGAATGTAATACCAACACGCGTAAGCGCAGAAATTCCTTTTACGGGATCGTTTAGCGCTTTTCCAAGACGGATAGCTTCACCGCTTGCGCTAGTTCCCATAGCCCGGGCCACGTCCACCATAGCCGCGGTAGTCTGGTTGAAGATATCATTACCAGCGCCCGCTTGGTTTTGAATGTTCTTAAATGTTAGAAGAAGATTCGCGCCTTCTTGAATTGTTTCGGCTTCGGTCGCGGTTAGAGCTTCTAGACTTCCGGCTAGGTTTTCAATATCCTTAGCGGTTCCGTTTGCCGTTGTCCCGGTGGACTTTAGAACGGTTTCGGTCTGTATATTGATTCTTTGAATTCGAGCAAGGCTTCTAGCTGAAACGGCGATAGCCGCACCGAACGCGCCGACGGCGGCTCCGGCGATTGCCGCGTTTCGTCCTAGATTCTGGAAGTTTCCGCGAACTTTATTTAGCTGGTATTGAGCCTGCTTCAATCCCTTAGAATCAAAGACGGTGATAATCGGTATTTTGACGGCCATTACATTACCCTTAGCTTTACATTGACTTTAGCGGCGTAGTCTTCAAGAATTCTTAGTACGCCTTTTTCTATTCCTTCTTGTTTCTTTTCGAAACCCGGGTAGACGAAACGGGACGCTTTCTTAGCAAGGTTCGCAATCATAGCTCGGCCGCGTGGAGTCCTACCGCCGCTTCCCCTACCTGCCATATCTATAATCTCAAAACCTATTCCGTCTTTCGGTGAAGTTGTGGCGATCGTAATAAGTGAAGATTCTTGGCTAGACATTGTGCGTTTAGGCGACCTCAAAGAAGGAGCAACTCGCGGAATTCGATACTGCGTTCTTCCGTTGTGATTCATCATTCCAGACAAGGGAGCTACCGGGGGAATCTCAGCCTTTACGGAAGATACCGCAGCGTTTAGTCCTGAATCGTTTTTTATATCTCTGCGAAGTTGCGCAAGACTTTCAGGCTGAAATTTTCTGAGAATGTTTAGGGTTTCTTGAACGCCCTCGACGTCAATTCTTACCGTTTCCATACTCACCTCGTATCTATTCTACCGAAATGTAAATAGAGAAGCCCCAGCGTTTGCCGGGGCTTCACCTATCGCGGAAGGTTCTTAGCGATTAGCCACCTGTTCATTGTCCAAAGCATTCGGTCGGATTGCTCCAATAAAACATTCGGAGGAATTCCTGACTCGACCGCTAGTGAAGCTATGAACCAATGAGCAGACTTATCGCCTAGTCCTACTATTTTGGAGCTTTTGGGTCTTCAGTTGCTCCAATTGACTCGACTGAATCTAACCAAGTTTCGTATTCTGCGGTTGTTTCTTTCCTACGCTTTTCTGAATGCCAAGCAAGGAATAGCAACCAGCCGATTCTTGGGTCGTCCAGTCTTGCGATTGAAACGTTGAACTTGTCTTCGAACGCCACCATATCGGCGGCAGACACTAGGACGTCTTTGTGCGTTCCGTCTGAGAACTCAATTCGTAGGGTAAGTTTCATTTTTTACCCTTAGACGGTTCCGGCAGTTGCGAAGCTGACTGATCCACTTGTCGGGAAACTGACTGAGAACGTGGATAAATCCCCCACGGCTCCCGCCACCGGAGAGAAGGAATTTACAAGAACTGGAACGGTGTAGATCGGGTTAGTTGAAGAACCTACGGTTCCATTTGGAGCGATTGTTACGGTTGCGATTGTTCCAAGAAGCGGGTTCAGAATTGTTGTGATTGCTCCAACTCCGTTATCTGCGTGGATATCCAAGCTAAGGGTTCCGGATTTTAGCCCGCCTATAACTTCTGTCCAACCGTTGCTTGAAAAGTCTGTTACGTCCACGTCTGCGGAAGTAAGTTCTAGCGTCGCTGAAGCAACAGAATCAGAAACGTTAGTGCTTCCAATCTTTACTGCGGTTGCGGTTACTATGAATTTTGCCATTTCTTTTGTTCTCCTATTTTACTAGCGGTTTTATTTTGCGTAAACTATGACGTTGAATTCGGCTGCTAAGTAGGTAACCTCTCCAATTACAAGAGAGCCATAGTTTCTCATATCGGTTACTCGGAGCGTGTCGCATTTGCCGCCGAGCGTCCTATCTAATTCTATCGCCAGCTTGACGGAAGGATTTCCCGTAGTGCTAACGTAAGAATCTAGAAGCTTTTGCGCCGAACGCTCCCCAACGCGTCCAACAATTAGAGTAACGACGAAGTTGTATTCGTCTAGTCCCCGGGCGAAAGACTTGTCATAGTTTACATTCGCAACGTTCACAATGGCGATAGGCGGGTTTATTGTGTCTGGGGTTTCCGTGGTTGTTCGTAGCCCGGTGATCGTTGCTAGTTGGGTAGCTAGTCCAGCCCGAAGGTCGGTAATCGAAGCCATTAGGCGAATCTAACTTTTCTGTAAACGTCTATCAAGTGCTTTACGTCTGGGTCTAGTTGAACTCCTACGCGGACGGCCCCCATTTCGCCAAAACCGGCGATACCCAAAGGGGAGTCGTTACGTTTGAAAATTCTTGCGGCCTGAATTACCGTTGCTTGTTTTACTGCCACCGGAACCGCAGACCAGCCCCAGACGCCCACAACTCTAACGGTTGCCTCTCCGTCTAGGACGTTGAATATAAAGTCGTCTACGGCCCTGATACGCGTAGCTGGGTGTCCTGTAAGACCGTCCACGTTTCCGTTTAGTGGCTCTAGCTGATAATCCTTAGCGGCCCAAGTTGTGCCGAAGTCGTCGCCGTCCGAAGTCTGAAGAGTAGTCAAAGAAATTAGATCGTCAATTTCGCTAACGTAAGAATCCTGCGGAGCGAATAACCGGGTTGCGGTTCCAGCGTTGTAGAAATAGCGCTGGGTGTAACTATCCACCATTCGGGAAGCTGATTCGACCGCAAGCTCTAGAAGCGTGTCGTCCACGTTGTCGGTAATTCGAGCGGAAGCTTTGATTTCCGCAAGTGAGCAATATCCGTTTACGATTGCCATAAGATTTTCCTTTGTTCGGTTCTATCTTACCAGCCGGGCTTTTATAGCCGTCGAGCTGATTCCGTCCGTGTAGGGAATGTAGACCAAGCCAATTCCCCTTTCGTCTAGCCAATCTTGCGTGAATCCCATTTGAGAGTAATAGTCCCGTCGCGCCCAGTCCGAGCCAATAACGATTAGATCGGGAGCGATTGTTTCGATTGCGGAAGTAGAGTCTGCGCCGCCGTAGTTTGGGATAACCCTAGAAACATACCGACAACTAAGAAGAACCCTAGCTCTTTCTGCGTAGCTCATAACTGGCGGCTTTTTTTTGTAGGCGGTTATGAATTCGTCGGTGTTTAGGGAAACGGTAACCGAACCCAGCTCCGAGCAACGTTCCAGAAAGTTAGCGTGGCCCGAATGAAAAAGGTCAAAGGTTCCCCCGGTGTAAACGATTAGTCCCAACGGTTAGCCCTTCTAGTTTCTAAGTCCCAGTAGCCCGGAGAGAAGTCATTCTCAATTACCTTCTTGTCCATTAGCTTTCTGTTAGCGTCGTAGGTTCGATTATTTTCTATTGTCTTGTTCTTTAGGCTAGAGCTGTTTTCGTGGTGAACTTTAGCTTCTAGTCTTTGAATCTTTACTCCAGCTTTTTCCATTCTGCGGTGAAGGTCGTCGTCGTCAAAGTAGAGCGGATAGAATCGTTCGTCATAGACTCCAGCCTTTGCGATTGCGCCTTCCCCAAATACAACGCAAGACCAAGCCGGAATGATATCTACGAATGTTAGAGCTTCCGGGTCTGTTTCTGTTGCGATTATCTCCAGCGCTCCAGACTCAAACCAAGCGTCATCATTTACTAGAACCCAGAAGGGAGCGTAAGGCGTGGACTTGATCACTAGATTCCACGCACCTACAAGCCCAAGTCCGAAGGGAACTCTTAGAAGCCATAGATTCTTTACTTGTTCCGGTTGCTTAGGTTCCCAGTTCTTCGCTCCGGAGTTGTCTACGATTACCAAGTGTTCAATCGGGTAATCTATCGAAGCTAGTAATCTATCCGCCTTGTCGAACTGACTATAAACGGCGAACCCTAGAACGGGAATCATTTTGAGAATTTTTCCCGAAGGATAGGTTGCCAATATTTCGTCCAAACCTTGTCTACGTCAAAGTCCGAAGCAAAGTCGATAGCAACTTGCGAACGGCCCTTTCCTAGCTTGTAGGCTTCTTCCAGCGCGGCGACGATCGAAGGCACGTTCGGGATTTGCCACCAAGCGTCCTGCCCGGAGTCCCAATAAGGCTGACCGTCCACTAGCCAAGAATCTTCAGAAACTAGGTCTGGAGTTGCGGCCCAGCTAGAACCTATAACCCTTGTCCCGGCTGCCAAACTTTCAATAGTTGGAATTCCGAATCCTTCCCCGTAAGACGTAGCTAGAAGAACGTCCATTCCCGTATAGTAAGCGGCTAGGTGTTCTTGGGAAATTCCGTAGCGGTAGGAAAGCGGATTTGGGAAAGCAACGTCATTATGCTTGACGCCTAATGACTGAAGAAGACTAAGAAGATTCCAGCCAATTCCCTTTCCTGCCGGATCGGTGTGAATGTAGAGCATAGCGTCTGGGTGTTTCTTGTTGAAGATCGAGAAGGCCAGTAGATTTTCTGAAAAAGCTTTTCGGTGAATTAGACCTGAGCTTTTGTTTGCCGCGCAAATTCCAACGACGAATCTATCTTTAGTTCCCATATGCTCTTCGATTGGTTGCCCGTCAATTTCAAAGGTTGGCTTTAGAACTTTAGTATTTATTCCGTGCGGTGCGTATCGGCAGTCAATCCCCTTAGCTTCTAATTGTCTAACTCCGTGCGGAGCCATAGCAACCGGGGTAACGTTTTTCTTTTTTAGGAATGTTTCAACTCTTGGGGGTAGGGTTACGTGGTCGAGCGGTGTCCACGCTAAAACGTCGAAGTCTTCAAAGCCCGGGTTGGTCAATACCCAAACGTCGTAAAGGGTAATCATAGCGTTTGGTTGGTTTGGCTTTGAAGCTGAAAAAGTTTTATGATCTACGGGCGCTGAATCGTTTGAATACATATCGAAGCCCCGGGCGAAGTGTGGAATCTTTCCGTAAGGCGTTTCAAGTTCGCCGCGGATTCCTTCTAGTCCGTAATTTGATAAAGCTGCCACGTCTAAGCCGTCGCGCTTTAGTCGGTCTACAAGATAGCGGGCTTGCTGTCCGTAGCCCGTGGGCTGATCGGGCGAATTCGAGTAGACGCTAACACTTCCGCGAAGTTGTTCACGTGCGGGATTTTTAGATTTGGTAGGTTTCATAGAAAAACATTATCACCCAAAAAAGACAAAAGGAAAGGCCGCCGAAACCCTACCGTCCGGCGACCTTTCCAGTCTGTTAGCTAATGCTTTTGGCTTAGCTTGCTCCGCCCTTAAATTTGACGAAGTGGCTGGCGTGAGTCAATTTTGAATCCACGCGAGCAGTTACACGGAAGGTTGTTACATCATTTGCGAAAGCGTAATCGGCTGACTGAGCCACCTGTACACCGCCGGCAATTCTTGTCTTCAGCGACGGCAAGTGTCCTACGCCGATTGAAAATGCTGCTGTACCGACTGAACTAACGGCCGGGTTCTCATATACTGGATATCCGAGTAGCTGATCTGGCTGACCCTGTGCGATATTTCCGGCTGTCCAGATAAACGCTCCAGAACCGTCCTTGATTTTGCGAACTGCCGCAAGACCAGTCTTGTTCATCAACCAGCCGACTCCGGGGAGCAAACGGGCTTGACCGTCCAAAGTGTACAGCAAATCGACCAAGTTTTCGTAGGTCGGTGCGCCTGAAACTCCGGTGCCACCTGTAACCGCTGAAGCTCCGGTTGTGAAGATACCAGTTGGCTCTACAGTTCCGGTTCCAGTTGTTAGTCCGGTGTTGATTCCGAAACCAATTGCGTTTCCAGCCTGCTCCGCGATTAGCGCAGAAATATCTAGTGAAGAGTCAACTAGAAGTTCGTTTGCCACGGGGACTAGGAAGGAATACTTAAACGCGGATAGCTGAACGTTTGAGAATGTTGGTTCGCTGTCTGAGATAGCTGAACCAGCACTCTTGATTGTTGCGGTTGAATATCCGGTTAGAGTCGGGATTGTTAGAGTATCTCCACCTGCGGTATTGATTACCTGAGAAACAGTAAGCATAGGCCCGGCCAATCTCGCCACGCTGAAAACTTCGTCGTAGAAAGATTTTGGAACTAGGTTGTCGGAAGGAACAAGTGCTCTCTTCTCTGGTGCGAATGTGTGTGAACGCATTTCTCCGTTTGCGATTGCGCGTAGGATATCTGCGTCGCCACGAACTTCGTTAGAAGGAATGAAAGAGTTGCGAGCTGCGTCTACTGCGCGGGCTTCACGTTCTTCCATTTTCTTTGCGGTGTCGATAGCTGCGTCGCGCTGAGAAATTTCGTTCTCAATACGCTCGATTGTTGCTTGGTCGTCTACGGTTAGTCCGCGCTTTTCCGCTTCGGCTGACTCGATTACTGTTCGGGCCTGCTCGATTAGGTTGTTGCGGGCTTCAACCTGCGACTTCAGAAAGTCTGACATAGTTGTTACTCCTTGTTTGATTTTTTTATTTGGATTTCCGCCGTGCTAACTCAGACGGTAGTTCGGGGAGCTGACTCAACCCATAACTTCTATTCTACTAATCCGGGTAAAAGACAACGCCCGCCGGAAAGGAATACGGCGGGCGTTGCGGTCGGGAGAAAGGGGATAAACCCGACGAACCCTTAGCGGGTTTCTTTAGCTTCTATGACGCGAATTTCTTTTGGCTTAACTTCGTTATCAAGTTCCCAAACGGCCTGCGCCCAAGTGTCCACGTTATCACGAACAATACCCGTATCTGGATACCCTGAAGCCTTTAGAATTGCTTCTTTGATTTTATCTAGGTTTGCCATTTTACAACCTCTTCATTAGGAGTTCGAATTTCTTCTTCTTTAGTTCTAGCGCTGTAAGCTCTGCCGAATTGTCTTCAGCTTCGGCTTCTTCCTGCGGGGTTAGTCGCTGGATTACCTTAGTTAGAAGTTCGGACTGCTCTAGAGATAGGTCTTTGCCGTCTTCAATAGCTAGGAAAGCGTCCGCTAGTTGGTCTGCGTCTACTTCTGTGCGCTTTGCTACTCCGTCAAATGAGCGAACGGTAGCGGTTCCAGCGGTCTGTTGGTAAGCCGGGAATGCCACGATCGAAACTTCGTGAATCCTAACTGAGCGGAGAGTTCTTTCGGTTCCGTCGGTGTTCCAAGAATCGCCGTTAGCTGGAACTGAGAATCCAAAACTCATAGCTGATACGTCGCCACGTTGAACAAGTGTGCGAACGTCTTTTCCGAGAGTCGTTTCAGGTAGCACGGCGGTAACTCGCAAGCCGTAGTTATCTTCTTCCAGCTTTAGGGTTCCAGCCCGGGTAGAGCCTAGAACGGCCCCGGTGTCGTGGTTGTATAGAAGCTTGATATCGTTGCGCGCCTTTAGTGAACGCTTGAATGCTCCCGGAGCGATTCTTTCGATAAAAGGTAGGGGTTCGCTAGGGGAGTTGAAGACTGCGGCGTATCCGGTAAAAGTCATACCGTCGCCACCTTCGACTGCTCTTAGTTCGAACTTAACTTCGTTAGTCCGCTTTTCAATCTTTGCCATTTGTTCGCTTTCCTGACTTATGGTTGCGCGATTTTCTTCCTCTAGTCTAGCAACGACGCCTTGCGCATATTTCATAGCTCGGTTAGCTGACGCTTTGCTAGGGCCACTTCCCCAAAGAAGGTGAGCAACGACTCCGGCGGAAGGATAGTTTTCGGAAGAAGGGTTTGCGTCTGGAGAGTCTAGGTCGCCTAAGTGTCTAGCAATCCAAGCGGCAATTCGTACCCATTTGTCGGCGGTAACGTTTCCTTCTGCCATAGCGCGCGCTTCTCTTACGGTTCGATCTACAAGCCCGTCCCCGGCTAAACCTTGTGCGTAGTATTCAAGTCCACGGCGGGCCGCTGCTCTCATATAAGCCGGAGCGGTTAGGTTTACCGCCCGATTTTCGTCTAGCTCTTCAATCTTTGTTAGAGTGCTAAATTTATGCGCGACTAAAGTTTCGGTAGGCTCTAAGCCTTCTTGGCCCGGGCGGTAAACACGAATCAAAGCCGCAGGGTCATCTTCGGTTCCAGAAATTGTAAAGTCGCTGTTTGGAACATTTATAGTTCCGTCCCGTTCGATTCTTTCAATTACTCCACGCGCTCTTCCACCTGAAGAATTCCAAGAAACCGAATCTCCAACTTCTAAAGCGTCGGGCGCTGCCCTATCTTCTTCGTTAGGCTGCCAAGCATTACAGTAGTTTCCGCCGTCTACAAATGCGTCCCAACGCTCGCACCAAGCTTTATCTCCGTCGTCGTTTAGTCGGGCTTCATTGAAGAAGAAGCAATTTCCACAAGCTCGACCTTCTGGAACGTCTGGAGCTAGTGCCGGGCGGTAGTTGTCAGGGAGATTTTCTTCGCCTTCGTCTTCTAATTCTTCTTCTTCTGCGTCTTCTACTTCCGCGGAGATTCTTTCCGGCATTTGGATTCTTTGAAGCTTGAAGACGTTCATAATCATTAGACGGCTAGTGGAATGGTAAACTTCGTCTTCTAATTCGTAAACTTCTAGCCCGGCTAGTTCGCCTTCTATGAGTACGATCTGCGCAAGTACCTTCGGGTTTCGAATGTTCCAACTTACCCAATCGCCAATCTTTAGCTCTCCGACGGCTGCGCGTTCTCCAACGAATTCGGTTTCTTCCGCTATGGATACTGCGATAGCTTGTTCAATCGCTGATTCTTTAGTGTCGTGGCAAGCTAGAAGTTCGCCGTCTTCTTTTACTACGGCCCAAGCCGGGCAGTCTGCGGATTTGTCGGTTATGTAATACGGCACTATTGGCTCTGCCTAACTATTAGAACGCCTAAGTCTTGTCCGGCTGCGGTAGCAACTGCCCAAAGACTATCTAGCGGTTCTAGCGTGATCGTTTTTGATTCGGCTGTATCTAGGTGAATGCTGTTTGTAGTCGTTACATTTTCATTACCAATATGTATATAGTAATTCCCCGATTTCATTTGATTATGAAGGTGAACAACTTGTCTTTGAGTAGCTGGCCCGACTACTTCTTGTCTAGTCGTTCCAATCGTGTAGAGATTTGTAAGAATCATTACTGAACCTCGTAAACGCCTTGCGGATTAGCCGGGTCAATTTGGGCGACGGCTTGAAGTTGAGTGCTTGGAATTCCGGTGTGTGGAATAGCTGGAAGTCCGAGAGCTTCGAGAACTGCCTTCGGGTCGTATCCTGCTAGAACTAGCTTCTGCGCCATAGCTACCTTCTTGTCGTCGGTAGAGATTCTAGAATCTGCGATAGCTACGTTAGCTAGTGGAACTCGAACTTCGTCCGCTACGGTTTCGGTCATAGGGGTAAGGTCTTCGAATCTGCGGATATCGTTCACGGTGTAATATCCCGCCTGAAGTCCGATTGAGTAAGAGTTAGCTCGGGCCTGAGAATCTCCACGAAGTAATCCGTCCAAACTGAATTTCAAGAATGCGTTTTCTCCGCCCGGAACTTCGTTTAGAAGCGGACTGAATGCTACCTCTAGCTTGGTTACGATTGGGCGTAGTGTGTGCTGAACAAAAAATATGGAGTCTTGTTCCACCGAAGCGTAAGCGGTCGAACCTTGAACGCCTAGCATATGGTTTGGAATGTTGAATGCTCGGGCTACGTCTTCAACTGATAGGCGGCGGGAAGTTTCTAGCTGAGAATTCTCAGGGTCTACGGCGGTTGGTTTCCATTCTGCGCCACCGGATAGAACTCCGGTCTTGTGTGAACGCTTTAGTCCACGGTGCGCGGAGTCAAATCCACGACGAAGATTTTCGGCTTGTTCGCTGTTTAGGTTTCCCGGAAAAGTTATGATTCCCTGCGGGGTTGCGCTGTTGCTGAAGAATCGAGCTGCGTAAGATTCAAGCGCCATAGATAAACCAAAGTTATCTTTGAGAGCTTCGACTCTAGCCATTCCGCGAATCTCACCCGGGCGAACTAGATCAGAAATAAAGATAACGTCTTCGGAGCTAAGAAGAGTTTTCTCTCCTTGAACTTCGAACATTACGCGTCCGATACCGTTGCGTCGAATTTGAACCTTGTGCGGGTTTAGCGGAACTAAGTTCACGACTTGACCGCCAGAACGGAAGACGCGAATAAAAGCGTTGCCGTCAATTAGAAGGGAAACAATAACTGATTGCCAGAATGCCGAAGGCTGTTGATCTAGGTCGGGTTTGGAAACCCAAGCTGGCTTCGGTCGGAATGGCCCTCTAGCTCCGTCGCGTCGAATGTAAGCGTCTAGGGGTAGGGTCGAGATTGTGTCTGAGATTAGCGATACCGCCGACCAAATCGCCGTAATCTTGAATGCGGTTTCTGAATTGATAACCGTCCCGGACTGATTCAGGTCTGTTAGGTCTTCGCCAGCTCCCCATAGGGTTTGAAAGCTTATTGCCCTTTTCTCAAAAAGGTTATTCAACATTAGTTACGCTCCATAGCAATTCCAAATAAGACCGCCGCCGTTCCAGCGACAATAAGAGAAACGGGAAGAGAGAGAAAAGCAATACCCGCAACGACTAGCGCGGCTCCGATTATTTGAATTACTGTTGCCATTATTCACCCTTAGAAAAAGAAGTCGGGAACCATTTCTTCCATTCTACTACTTACGGCTCTGTCAAAGGC